>Ga0160419_100443_pt1 | contig 26635 bp, 37 predicted proteins | sample CelAP2metagpilot_2_FD_108196 | JGI IMG/M metagenome (GOLD analysis project Ga0160419, IMG submission 108196) | Phycosphere-associated microbial communities from Cellana algal ponds in Kailua-Kona, Hawaii, USA - Cellana AP2-4-25 metagenome pilot ... | reverse complement strand
GTCCTTCCACCCCTCCCTCCCTCCCTCCCTCCCCCCCTCCCTCGTGTTCCACCCTGCCCATTGAGTCTCGTCGGACCTTTCGAAGGGAAGACGACAGTACTATTAATCTCCCTCTTCCAATCCGTAATCGAAATTTCCTCCCCCTCCCCCCCCTTCTGCCCTCCCTCCTTCCTCCCTCCCTCTCAGGTGGGTGTGGGTGACGTGGCTCGCTACAACACCGCCGACGACGACAACTTTACGCAAGCCGGCGTCTTCTACCGTGAGGTGCTGGACGAGGGCGGGAGGGACCGCCTCACGTCCAACATGGCCGGGCACCTGGTCGCCGCCCAGGACTTCATCCAGAAGCGCGCAATTGCTAATTTCGCAGCGGCCGACCGGGATTACGGCGCTCGGCTCGCCCGCAAGGTCGACCAGCTGAAGAAGAAGAGCCAGGGTCAGGGAGGAGGAGGGAAGCCGAGCGCGAGGGCGGCGCCTTTGAACCCTCCGCGGGCAGTGCCAGGGGCGATGTATGCCAAGGGATCGATGTAGGGAGGGAGGGAGGGAGGGAGGGAAAGAGGTAATGGGGTGGATGGTTCTAAAGGGGCACGTATATTCAGTCCATTGAATTCGCTTAGTGGAAGAGGGGGGGAAAGAGAAGGGAAAAGGAAAAAACTGTGTCAGGAAGAGATAAGAGATTTCTCTTGTCGTGTAGGAGTGCACCAGGATGGAGAGAGGGAGAGGGAGAGGGACGGAGGGAGGAAGGGGGGGAGTTTTTTTTTTTTCATTCAGTAATTTGAAAGGAAACGAGAGGGAAACCTGTAGCACGATGAGTGCTCAAGTGCCGTGGGTGTATGTAGCTGACCAGGGTGATCTCCCCGCATCCGTCAACCTTCTTCTCGGAAATATTTACAGAGAAGAGGGCAGGGAAGGTGGGAAATGAGAGGGGAAGAGGTGCCTGTCATAAACAAAGAAGATAATCGAAGGGCACAGGAATAACCGGAATGCGTCCAGGGTAATATAGAGTCGTAGCCGTGAACGAGACAAGAGAAAGAGAATGATGAAAGCGAAAGTGCAAAATACATAAGAACGCAAGAAGAACGACAACACCGCGCGTCTTTTGCTCTTTGGTGCACCTTTTCTTCTCTCAACACACAGCACATGTAAGACAGGACACGAGTGATATTTGTCACCTGTACTTTTTCCCACGGACAAATCTCACTTTCCAACCTTAATTTTCTTGGCACCCGTGACCTCGCTCTAGCTCTCCTTCTCCTTGCCCACGCTGTTCTTTGTCTCGCATTTCCTTGTCTTCCATTTATTCATAATCTCTTTTGTTAATCCTCTTTCTTCTTTATTGGGTGCTCTTCGTGAGGAATGTAGTGCTCTTGTGTGGACGCCCACGGAGATTCCTCGAAACTTTCTTCTGCTTTATCGCCATATTTTTCTCTTTCGCCTTCATTATCCTCACATTTTTGATCTTCTGCTTTACCACCATATTCTTCTCTTTTGGCTTCCCTACTCCTTGCTTGTCATCCCTTTCCGTAGCAGGCAAATGCTCCTCCTCCAAGGCCGGCCAGTGTTCTTCATTCTCGCGCTCTTCAAAGTCTGGGACACCCTTGAGCATGCAGCACCACTCCTTGCTTTCCAAAGTCCCGGCCCGCGGGTGCCGGTTCCACTCAAGGATGCATTCCTGACTGGGTCTCATCACCACCCGCCCTAGAGCCAACAACTTCCGTCCAAACACCGGTGCCGCCTGACGGATTCAAGCAAGGGACTCTAGGTGTGCACTGTCAATATCAGCACAAATGTAAGGGGACCTGGGTAGATCACTGAAGCAAGAATAAATTAACGCCAGACCGACTCCCTTATTCTTCAGACGTTCGACAACACCATACGCTCTGATCAGATCCACGTCATATTTGCCCTGGAAGTCCGCCTTCTCGTGATAGAGAAAGCCCACAATCTCCTCGTCATGAGACACAAAATGAGACACAAAATAAAAGCTTGAGTCCTTCCCCTTCGCCTTTGCCACCCATCTCCTTACGCCTACAGCGCTGAATTCACCTTTCAACACGGTGGTAACCACCATGGAGGCTTGTGCCTTGATCCAACCTTTGGTAAAGGGGCAGCCCTTGTCGCTCGCACGATGAATAGCGTACCCCTTAGGCATCTTAAACAAAGCCCCCTTCCCCCAGGCAACGCGAGCCGTGGCCTCGGCTAAATTCTCAAACATATCATCCTCCTCTTCATCTTCCTTCTCACGCACCTCTTGCCCCACTTTTTGGGCATAGTCCTCTCCCGCTTGATTGAGGGGCTGCTCACTCTTCCACGCGTCGAGAAACTTACTATTCAATTGTTTTCGTACCGCGAGCCTCTGCAAATAAGTAAAGCGATCTGTCTTTCGGTAGCGGGAAAAGTAGGACGAGGACACGCAGGTTTTATAGAATTGCCCCGCCGTCATCACCCCGGCATCCATCATCTCGTTTCCCAGTGTGACGAGGCACTTGATCTCAGGGACTGCGCAGTAAACTGCTCGGCCGCTCTTCAAGAAAGCAAGTTTGTGCGCCAGCGTGACCAATTCCGAGACCTTGGCGGCGGATTCGGTATAGGCTGCCTCGTCAGAAAGAGTGCGATTACGCTTCAGGTCCTTGCGCTTGGTAGCGACCCCTGTCTTCTTCATGGTTGCAGCCTTTAAGACCCCCTTCTTGCCCTTGCCTTGTGCCACACGCTTTCCTTCCCGTGCATTTACCATGAGTATTGTCCGTGTGTGTTGCTGCAGCTTGGCTGGCAGCTTTCTATGCTGGATGCTGCCTGTGCTCCCGAGCTATTGCCCCTTATGCGGTGGTAAGGCATGATGGAGAGGAGAGAGCTTGAGGGGGCTCCCAAGAGCATAAGCCAGCTACGAATATGACTGTAAGCGGACAAAGGGAAAGCAGTTGTCTCCTCTGGTACAATGATCGAAGGGCGTTGGCAGTCATTGTTTCTCTGCCAACAGGATAACAAGCACACCGAAGGGAATCAGCTCGAAATTTTGGGGAGAAACGATGTCAGCACTCTGATTACACGACTGGTTAGAAGCTTCCTCACGATTAAGCTTACCTCCCGGGTTATGGGCCTTTTTGGGGGGGGGAAGCGGGGGGGTACAATTACCGTTATTTACCTTTTTTTTACTAACACCTGTTTAGGAGAAAGGCACCGATGCACCTACCTAACTTGATGGTCTGAGGAGTGAAGTTAACATGTTAACATGCATGCGTGTAAGGTGCTATCCACCCATAAAGCATTCTTGCCCTCCTCTTCGTCATGATTTCCTTCTTCTGTTTGGTCGTCATTCTTGTGGCTTTTTTGACTTGACATTTCCTTTCCTTATGGGTCATCGCTTTTCGTCATTTCGTGTTCCCTCGTTTCCCTCCTCTTTTCAATCGTTCTTCCTCCTATCTTGCTCCGTAAAAAAAGCAATTCACAATTCACGCGACGCGCGCTGATTCATCGTACGTTACATCCCCCTCCCTCCCTCTCTCCCTCCCTCCCTCCAACCCCTGTCACAATGACTCCCCAATTTCGCCACCATTACTATCCTTCCTCCCCCCCATACTTCCTCTTGGCCCCCTTCCCCCTCCTTCTCCTCCTCCTTCCCCCCCTCCGTCCCTCCTCAGCTCCACTAGCTCTCTTTCTGTTAATCCTCCCTCGCCTGTCGGCCGGAAGGGCTTGCTCACCATCTGCAAGTGTACCAAAACCCATAGTAAAATCACATGCATGACAATAAAGAAGGACATCATCCCCCACCCCAAGCTCTTCCCCAACCCTGTTATGACCGTCATCATCGACACATCATACAAGAGCAACCCGGTCTTCCCATGCCACTTATGAATCCCTCCCTCCCTCCCTCCTCCCCGTCCTACCACCCCCGAGCGCTGAGCGTCCAATTTCTCAAGGCCCGCAAGGACTTGGAGGACGAGGAGGGCACACACGAGGAAGCCTAGCGCGGCATGGATGGAGGTTGGAAAGATGGTGCGGTGTTTTCGGACTGAAGGCGGGAGGGAGGGAGAGAGGGAGAGGACAGAGGAACAGAAATGTGAGTTTGCGGGGAGGTGCTTGCAGGTTGACGCCGTCGTCGATATGACGAGCTTCACAAGACAGACACGATGGAAAGGGTTAGAAGCAAGGAGGAAGGGAGGGAAATTACCCCCACCCAGGCCCCAAGCACTCCCCGCTTTACTGACTGACCTTTGTTGCCAAAGATAAAGGCAATGCCGAGCGCGATACAGGAAGCCGCCAGTATCTGGAAGCCTCGGTGGATGTTCTGGAGCTTCACACGGGCAGAATTACGCATGATGGGCGCCAGGAAGGAGAAGCAGGCGTGGTTGCGGTAGGCCTGAGGAAAGGGAGAGGGAGGGAAGGAGGGATGTAGGGAGGTGGAGAAGAAGACAGTGGAATGGAGTGGAACCGGGATCTTCTTCTTCATGGCAAGCGGAGAAATCCCTCGACATTCTAGAAACGCATTCCTTCCCTCCCTCCTATTCTCCCATCCCTCCACCCTGCCCACTCCCTCCTGCTCACCAGAATTCCTTCAGTCATGAAGAGCACGCACCCCAACGACATGAACACTGGGTGGAAGGAGAACAAGGTGAAGGTGTGAGCCCGCGCCAATGAAATCCCCCATATCCAGAGGAGGAGGGACAGGGCCAGGATGTGAATGAGGAGGTTGGGCGCGACCAGCGGGTCAAGGAACTTGATGCGGGCAAGGAGGAGACGGCGGCGGTCGGTTGCTGGAGAAAGGGAGGGAGAAAGGGAGGGACATGCGACATGAGCGCAGGCACGAAATAAGTAGGAATAGGAATTGGAGGAGCATCGTTTTAAAAGGAGGAAAAGGGGAACGACAGTAAGAGGTGGAAAAGCAGGGCACCCTAACTCAGAGTAGCCGAGGCGTCAGAGGCCAGCAGCCGAATCTCTGGGAAGGGTGTACCATCGTTTTTCTGCGACATGCACCCAGATCCCCGACTTTCCACATTTCCCCCATCCTTCCCTCTTTGTATTTACTCACCTGCATCAAGCATTCTTAGCGATGGCCTGGTCTCCCGGTTGTCGTCGTCGTCACTGCTATAAATCATCAGGCCGCTGAGGCTGCCGTCGGGCGTCTCGGGGGGACTTCGAGAAAAGGGCCAGGCGGTCCGAAAACGGTGCCAAAAGCCGGCTGACGTGCTCATAGGACGAGAGGAATTTCCTCTTCCCTGCGTGGTTGTGTAGTTTGTGCGTAAGTTGGGCGCTGGTGTTGGAGATAGAACGGAGAAGGAATGTTTGAACGTCGGCTACGGGATGTCGGATGAGACGGAAAAGACGCAAGAAGTGTAGAAAGCAAGAAAAAACAAAGTAGGGCATCCCTGCTCAAGCTTCATCGGCACTTATATTCCTTTTCATGCTGACGATGCAGGGCATGGCTGTGTCGGGGTGGGCTGATTAGTTGGCTGTGTTCGTTTATTGCCTCCCAGGGGAAGACGCCTGTAGACGAGAGCGAGATCGTCACGCGCCCCGCTGCCCCATTCTCCCACGGACGGAGTTTGTGAACAGGCTCTGTCTTGCCTGCCCGTATCTCTGGTGCCTTATAGCTGTCATGGCTGCCGCTCATATTTACCGCTTGCTCAACTATCACAACACACATGGAAACAAGTCAACCGATTTTCATTATTTGTTCTTCCTCGTTCCCCTTCCGCCAGGTCAGCCCCCTAAAAGTCACAACCTCGTTTTCCGGGTCCGGGCGTCCACGGCCTGTAAGCCAGAATGTATCGGACACCCCGCCTTCTCAAAACATCAGTGGCCGCCAACCCTTCAAGCGCCACGCCACATATCGCTGCTGCCAATGCGGATGCTGCCGCCTTGCCATGGTACCGGCGTCAGTACAAAGGCGCCAAGGCGCAGCATATGTGGCAAGCAGGATGGGGTTTGTCCTTGGTGATGGTTTTTGTGGGTGTGCCCTTGGTGGGTGCCACGGTGCAGAGTCATTTAAGAGATGAGAGGGAGCAAAGACGGGCGCGAATGAATGATGCGGAGCGAGAAGAATTTTTGAGGGATTTGTATGGATTGGACGACAACGAGGAGGAGGGGGCGGAGGCGGAGGGGCACGGGGTAAAGCCGGTGATTGGGAAGAGGGCGGAGGGGGTCAAGGTTGTGGGAAGGGAGGGAAGGGAGGGCAGCAAGAGGTGAAAATGTTCTCGGAGGTGTGTAAGAAGTCTGCAGCGAGTATGAAAGGCGCGTCGGTGTAAGTAATGTAAATAGGAGATATCCACATGAGGTGGGTGCTCGACGGTAAGAACGCAAGTAGTTGTAGGCAGTAGCAGCAGCAGAAGCAGTAGCAGCAGCAGTAATAGTAATAAGGTAAAACGAGAGACGGGAAAGGCTGAAAGAGAAATTGTCGTAGAAGCAAGGGCATGTTGGTCCCATGTCATTCAGTAGAGATGGCTTCCATCTGGCTGCATGCATACTTCTTTTCTTTGAATCTTTGTCGTTTTTGAAAAGCTGGAGTCGTAGGTGTGAAGCGGGATATTTTACTTTCCACACATTTTAAAGTGAACCTATTATTGAGAGGCCATTGCATCCTCTTCTCTCTCTCCTCTCTTGTTCAGCTTTTATTGTCTTGCTTTGTGCTTTGTTCAACATATCATCGAGATGAGGGGTCATGTTTGAGTATATTTGTCTGTGCACGTATAAAGTTACGATGTAATTCGCGTTCTACCAGGTCCACTCTCCTTCATGCCTTCTCCGGTCGTTGGTTTCCTTATCTAGTGTTGCTCGGCTTGGCTTGGCCTGGTTTCATGAGGAATCGAGGCGTGCATCTGGTCGCTTGGTTGCTGGAAAGTTACTGGCATGTTTCAATGTAGATAGATAGATAAACAGATACACACTCTCTCACTCTACCAAGGTGGTAGTCGTCTTGATTGAGTGTTCATCATGCTCCTTATCATGCTCCTATTTTCTAAGTCGATTTCACCTCGTGCAGTGAGGGAAGGAAGAGGGAGAGAGGAGAAATGGAGAGAGTGAGAGAGGACGAAAATGAGATGGGGAATAAACGTTCTTCTCAAAGCATGCCTTCGCCGTTGAAGCCGTTCAACATCTCAACCAAAAATCGGTCCAAGCTCTCTTCCAGCGCGACGTCATCACGCGGCAGAAGAGAGGATGGGGAGGAAGGAAGGGTGTATGGAAGGGAGGAGAAAAGCAGTTCGTGACACCACCACCCGTCTGCAAGTGACTCAATCTCCTGCTGCTTTCGCTGTTCCTCCTGCTGCAGCCGCTGGTTCTCTAGTTGAGAAGTCAGGGTGAACAGCTTTCCTTCAAGGGATCGAATAATGGTCGTTAAGCGGTTGTTCTCCCGTCGGTAAAAAAGCATGCCACTTGATGACGCATAAGATGAAGGGGAAGAAGAACAGGAAGGAGAAGCACGACAAGTACAACAATGAGAAGACGAGTGGTTGATGCGGTCGAAGCCCATTAAAAGATTTAGAAGTTCATCTCCTCCTCCTCTCATAGTGCTGCCAAAGCTGCTGACGGTGCTGGTGCTGCTGCTCTTAAAAAGGAAGGATCCAGGATGTGTCTGCTGCTGCTGTTGCTGCTGCTGCTGTCGATATTGTTCGTCCTGGAGTGTGAGTCGATTGTTCTCACCAAGCACCATACGTCTCTCGAGGAGGGGCGTCGGGTAGGCCGGCGACGCTTGAGGCCCCCTTGGAGCCCACCAGGCATGCTTTTCACCCGGGTATTTATGGCAGGTGCCACGGCCCTTCATGCAAGTAAAGCTGCTGCGGCTCAAACTGCTGCTACTACCACTTGGACTGTGAAGTTGAAACTGGTTTTCTCTTGGGACAGTGCCCCTTTCTGGTGACCGTCCTCCTCTTCCTCCGCTTCCTTTCTCTCCGATCATTCCCCGCTGTCCTCTTCCCTCCATGCGTGTTCGCTTCACTCCTCTCGCTTCACCAAATACAGCAGAAGAAGCAAGAGCAGTATCGTGATCAGGCGTAGCAGCAGCAATGGCGGGAAGAATGGGAGGGAAGGTCATCCATCCCTCTTGTATGCCGCTCGTGGAGCCGTCCTTTCCCTGCTCTCCCTCTCCCATTTCCTCCTCCCTCTTTGATCTCTCAACCAAGAAATGCCCTTCACATGCTGCTGATAAGGCTACAAAGGGAGATGACTGCTCCTCCTCCTGCTGTCGCTGCTGCTGGAATTTGGAAGGGCAGCTAGAGGGAAGAAAAAGGAGTGGCTCTTGATGTAGCTGCTGCTGCTGCCGGAGCACCAGTCGCTGGAAGGGTGTCAAAATATGCTTCTGCGAATTTTGTGGAGACCACAACATCTGCAGCTTTTGCTGCTGCTGCCGTTGTTGTTGGTTGTGGTGGTGCTGCTGCTGCTGCTGCACAAGCTGCTTTCCTTGACGCTGATCTAGCAGCTGCAGCTGGTCCTCCCTAAATTTTTGTCGCTGCTGCTCGACATCAGCTTGGATGTCTCGTTGCCTTTTCTCGACCTCTTCTCTTTCCTGCGGCACTTGGTAATTTGCCTCCACTCTCTTCTGCTGCCTTTCCTGCTGCTGCCTGTGCAAGTGTTGCTCGTGTTTTCGGAGCACCCACTCCTGCTTTGTCGCAGAAAACATTGCTCTACCTTGGTCCTGCTGTTCCTGCGGCTGTTCCCTCAATGGTGACGGGCCGACAGTGACATCGAGGTGCAACGGGTCCGACGGGGACGACGAGGACAAGGACGCCAATTGAGGGAGCAGCGGCGGCTGTTGTGCTGGATTCTGACACCAGCTACTGGTCAGCATGGCTGCATTTGTTGATTTGACTCGGAATAGGGGCTGAAACAGCTGCTGCTCGTGATGGTGGTGATGGTGGTGGTTGAGGGAAGGCGAAGGCATGATTTGTAAGCTATCTTATTGCACCTCATCCCGTTATCCTATCTTACTTGTGCCCCTGCTTTTAAGAGCTTATTATTGGCAGGTATGCAGGCTGATAGAAAGGGTAGGAAGGGTAGGAAATCGAGGAGCGATGAAGGAGGCCGAGGAAGACGTGCTAGGCAGGTGTCGTACTTAGCGGGAGGAAGGAAAAGCATCGTTTGTGGTCCGTTCCGGCTGCATAACTGCCTTACCCAGGCACTACAGCTGCATATACCTCAATGAGTGTTCCCTGTTGGTGTTTGGGTCGGTTTAGGTAAGAGAGGGCAGGCTGAGGGGTGCGGATGCGGTGGTGGTTTCTGTTGGAATGTAAGCCGTTTCGTTTGAATGCCACGTGAAGGTCTGACTTCAGTAAAGCAAAAGCGTGAGACTGTGATAAAAATCTTCGTCACCAATGGCGCTTTTTTTGTGTAGGGGTTAAAAATTCCATATGGGCACGCATGTGGTCGGTCTACCCTGTCTACCCGTGGTAGGAGAGGGGCCGGCCCATGGAGGAGTTGATTCGAAACTTAGCTTACTTATTATTACTTATTATTATTTTTTATTAGATGAAAAGCATCTACAGTCTCCTCCGCCAGTCTGTTTGATGGAGATACGCTCCCAATGACAAGTTTTGTTTAATTTTAAGGGTTGATAAGGGCCAGTTTCCATCACACAATCTACAACAAAAACTTCAATCATGACGTTGCATCAAAATCGCCCAGGTGGTCGGCGAGTCAAGCCAACAAACGAAGTCAAGTCAAGTCAAGTCAAGGGTACCCACAACAGAGGAGTGTATCCGCTAGGCATCAATGAGTTGTCAACAGAAGGATTGGGGAATGTGTATCCCTCTTCAACCTACCTTTCCTGACAAGTAAGACGCAAGTAGGACTCACTGTAGCCCAACCCTATCTGGGGGCCTCGAGGGTGCAGTTAAGGTACGCTTGATCAAGGCTTGATGATTGGACATTTGCTTGGGAAATGTACAAAACTTGCCAAGACACAGCGCTCAACACAGCCCTTCTCCCCTCTTTCCCCCCCACAAAAACAGATAGATGCGCATGGCAAACGCTTTCATCTCCGGCGTCTTTGCGACAGGCCTAGCAGCCCTGCGAGGTGGAGATGGAGAAGGTCAAGGCGATACCAAGACTACTAGTCCCACTTCAGTCGTCCTCGTTCAAGGTGGTGTCATGCGCAAAAGCTGGCGGATGGACAAGGCCGGCCGAATCACGGACCTCAACCTCGTGGAAGAACCCTTGGTCGCGCCAGGGCCCGGGGAGGCCCGCATCAAGGTGCGTTCGGTACACGTGGAGTGGGAAGGGGTTTTTCGTCGTTGTTTTTCTCTGGTCAGTGGCAGGTAAAGAGGAAATGTGGCTGGGGAGGGGAGAAAGTCTATCTGAGTACAAGCAGGTTATGAACGTGCATGTCTGCTGGGTTGGTGAAAGGCAAGGATCCTCACAATGTTACCATCTCGATTTTCCTCGGTGCGTCTCAGGTAAAGGCTATTGGACTGAACATGGCAGATATCTTCGCGATCATAGGTAAGCATTTATCATCGTCGACATTTAACTTGCATTCCCTCTCTTTTTTCAAGACCTACCTTTAACGCAAGTCTCCCTCCCCTCCCTCCTCTCTTTCTTTCTCAGGTTTGTATGGCGCTACTCCACCTGGCTCCTTCATCCCCGGCCTCGAATACAGTGGGGTCGTCGACTTCCTTGGTCCTCCTTCCCCCTCATCCCCCTCTTTCTCGACCTTGAAAATCGGCGACCCGGTCTATGGCTTCACGAGGTTTGGGGCCTACACCTCTCATTTAAATGTGCCCCTTGCCTACCTTCGCTCCCTCCCTCCCTCTTTCTCCTTTGCGCAAGGCGCATCCTTTGTGGTCCAAGGTCTGACGGCTTGGCACGCGATAGTTGAGCTAGGGAACCTTCAAAATCTAGTCAATAAATATAATAAACTGAATGATAAAAGCAAAAGCACTGTAAGTATCAAACGAATACCACCACCAAGTGTGCTCGTTCATTCAGCTGCGGGTGGGGTAGGGTGCTTTGCGCTAGAGATCTGTAAGAAATTGGGGGCGTTCCCCATAGCGACCATAGGCTCGGGTAGCAAGAAAGAGTTTCTGCGGACGAGGTATGGACTGAGGGAGGGGCAGGTGTTGGTGCGAGAGACGGACAGGAAGAAGTTCGCACAGCAGCTGAAGGGGGCGCTGAGCGAGAAGAGGAGGCTAGAGAGCGAGGAGGATGGGGATGGAGGGAAGGAAGAAGGGGAGGTGGAAGGATTTGATTTAATTTTGGATGCTTTGGGAGGGCTTTACTTCAAAGAGGGTTACAAGCACCTGGCACGAGGAGGGAGGATGATCACCTTCGGTGCTGCTGACTACCTCTCCACAAAAGACTCGGCGGACTGGTTCAAAATTATACCGCGGTACGTCAGCCCCCTTGCCTCTCTCCTTCCCGCCCTCCCTCCCTACTTTCTCTGTGATGGCCCGACTAAGCGTGGGCCCCTCTTTCCCTCCCTTCCCCCCCCTCCTTCTCCTTCTCACCATTACCATCCCATGCATTTTCCTAAGATATCTGATGCGGCCGAGCTTAGATCCCGGAGACATGTGCGGAGAGAATAAGGGAGTATTGGGCTTCAATCTGATTTGGTTAGTGACGCACGGAGGAGGAGAGGGAGGGAGGAATGGAGGGAGGGGGAGAGGGATGCAGAGAGCAGCTATCGATTAACACGCTCAACCTCCAAACAGGTTGACGGACAAGGTGGAGGAGCTGAATGCCGAGCTGGATGACATGCTTGAGGTATTTGTCAAAGGGATGGCTCGTCTTCTTCGTTCTGTTCTAGGTGACGATATCCCTGCCGACGCGACACCATCACTCACTTTCCCTCCCTCCCTGACTCCATCATCCCCTCCTTATTTCAGTTTCATTGGGACCCTCCACATGTCGGCTCTTCTTTTCCCTTTACCCAGCTTCCGGACGCAGTGCGGGCCTTGCAAACGGGCATGACCGTGGGGAAGGTGGTGGTGTTGATTGATTGAGGATCGGAAGGAGAAAGAGAAGGGGGAGAGAGGAGGGGAAGGAGAGGGCCGAGCCACCAAGAAGCTAAATTTGAATAAAAGATGAAGAAGCATCATGAAGAGCGATTTAAACCTTTGCTTTGGTAAGAACATCCTCGTTCGAAATAGTCGCCATCCTCTCACAAATCACAAATCACATCCACATTGACAGGGCTTTCAGGTCTCGTGTAATCGAATCATCTTATGGCTCGTGCGGCTCTGACAAATGAATATGATTTCCCATCCTCGACCATGATTGAAATTGCACATATTTCGAAAGGTGCTGATCTGTCTATGGCTTTTCTTTCTTTAACAGGAGAAACGACAACGGGAAACGATTTTGGTGATAGGCGACGCAATGAGCCTGAGCTAAAGAAAACAAGTTCGCGGCTTACCTTCTGTCTAATGCGAAAAGATCATATCGCAAGGCTAGCTACTTTGGGAGGTAATAAAGCTAAAAAAGGCTCTCGAGATGCCACAAGAATTTTGTCTTTGCTTCCCATACCATTCAATGTCTCCACGCGCCTACTCGGGTCCCATCTATCTATTCCCCATCCCCCCTCCGTCCCCATTTTTACCTCCTTCTTCTCCTTCTTCTCCTTCTCCTCCTCCTCTTTCTCTTCCTCCTCCTCACCCTGGGAGGCTAGCCCAAAAACTACACGCAAACGACTTTCACCTAGATCCAGGTCTGCCATGCCTGCCTACTGGCGTCTTGTCGTGCACGGACCAGCTCTGTGACCTGTGTTGGGAGTGTGCGGTGGGGTTAGGTCTGAGATGGTGGCCTGTTTATTTTTGGCAGGCCCATAGAACAAATTTGGCCTGGGGTGTCGAAGGCGTGGGATGCAGGGGCAAACTGGCCCTCTAATGAACGGTTGCAACAGACTCGAAAAGGTTTGTAGAGCACACTTCCTGGAGGCAAGGGTTCATCATAGCAACAGCGAAAGTCAAGCGGAACAGCAAACTAACCAACCTCCTGTAGCGTTGCCATGACCACACGACCTTGCTTCTTCGCTGCTGCATCAAAGAACAAACAACAGTTTTTGCATTGTGTACGACGTTTCGCACTGCATCAGCCACATTTGTTATTAGAGGGAAAATTTCGTGGTCGTCATTTCACACGGTAGCAGCACCAAGGCTCGGGGATGGTGCCTGTGTTTTGCCTGCTGCTTCCTCTCTTTCTTCGCCTCCCCCACCATCGCTCACTTTTTCATTATTTCATGGTATTGCCCGTTCATATTATTACCCCTTCAAAAACAGCAGCAGCCACAGTGTATCACAATGGCCGCCGCTACGCGTCTGGTAAATCCGAGTGCGGAAATCGTCTCCAAGTCGCAGGCGTTGCTGGTAAATTGCTCCGTCGCCAAGGGCCTCCAGAATGTGCTGAAGACGAATTTGGGTAAGTGGAAGTGTTGACCCAGAGAGGAAGGGAGAGACGGTCTTAAACAACATTTCAGCATGGAGGATGAGGAGCGTGCTTTCATGTTCGATGCTATATGGGCTGGAAGCATGTTTGTGATGCTACAAAACGGAGGCCGCAGGATGGCCGAACTAGAATCCGGGAAGGGGGCAGGGAATGATGATCAAGCACCTCGCCTCGTCTTTCCCCCATCCCCAGCATTCCGTTTTAAGACCCGCAAGGGATACACAAATGGTGGCAGGCTATGCGGGTCGTACAAAGATGACCACCATGGAAAGCAACTTTTACTGACTCATCCCTTCCTTCCTCCCTTCTTTCCCTCCCATCCTCCCTCGCTCTCTCCTCCCCCAGGCCCTCGGGGCACCTTGAAAATGCTTGTGGGAGGCGCTGGTCAAATCAAGATCACCAAGGACGGTAACGTTCTGCTACATGAGATGCAAATTCAGCACCCTACGGCATCCCTTATCGCTCGCACTGCCACTGCCCAAGATGATATCACGGTACGTGTTTTTTTCCTCTTTCGATCCCTGTATCCATACATCCATATATCCATGTATCCACATATTTCCACATGTCAAATGTCTCTCCCTATTTTACTTGTCTCCCTACCTTCCCTAACTCCCTTATCTTCCTATATCATCGCTCCTAACCCTTTCTTAAGAAGTCCTTGCAGTCGCCCACTGCTTGCTGCTCCTCACCTCTAACTCCCTCCCACTCTCCCTCCCTCCCTTAACCCCGACACGGTGACGGTCCCACCATCGGCATCCTGCTTCGGGGCTTATTGCGAAATCAAGCATAACACTACTTCTTCCAAAACCCGCTCACCCTGCCTTTCATCTCTCCCTCTTTCCCTCCCCCCCTCCCTCCTTCCCACCAGGGCGACGGCACCACCACTAGTGTCCTTCTCGTCGGCGAGCTGCTCAAGCAAGCGGAGCGTTATCTGTCGGAGGGACTGCATCCCCGTGTCATCGCCGACGGCTATGACCTTGCCAAGGAACAGGTGCTTTCATTCTTAGAGACCTTCAAGGTACGTTGTTGCATGCCCCCAGTGAGGCATGTTGGCGGATGTCCCTCCTTCGCTCTCTTCCTGGCCAGCTCCTTCTTTTTCTCCTTCTCCTTCTTTCCCGCCTAACGATTGTAAGCTCTTCTTCATCGCCCGCACCTCCCTCCGCACCAAGCGCCGTTGACCCCCTATCCTCTCCCTCCCTCTCTCCCTCCCTCTCTCCCTCCCTCTCTCCCTCCCTCCCTCCCTCCCTATCTCCCTTCCATCCACAGGTGCAACACCCTGACATCCTCAACGATCGTGAGCTCCTCCTCTCCATCGCCCGTACCTCCCTCCGCACCAAGCTTGCTGAGGAAATGGCCGATAAAATGACCGAAGCCGTTACTGATGCCGTCCTCACCCTCGCCCAGGGAAGGGAAGAAGGGCAGGGGCAGCCGGGGCCGATTGATTTACACATGGTGGAGATCATGCACATGACGCATAAAATGGGGAGTGACAGTCGGTTCGTCCGAGGGCTGGTGATGGACCACGGGGCCAGGCATCCGGACATGCCCAAGTCTCTGGAGAGGTGCCATATATTCACCTGCAACGTGTCGTTTGAGTATGAAAAGACGTGAGTACTAGGAGGACGGCTCACACGAGTACTTCTTGTCTCTATTGTAAATCCTTTCTTTTCTTAATCCCGCTGCTTTCTTTGCTGTCTCAATCTGTTTGAATAAGCGTTCGCTATCTTCTTCTTTCTTCGTCTTGATCACCTTACTCCGTCCCTCCCTATTTCCTTCGCTCCATCCCCGAGTGAGGTCGCCTCCGGTTTCTTCTACTCCAACGCCGAGGAGCGCGAAAAGCTTGTCGCGTCCGAGCGGCGATTTACGGACGAGAAGGTCAAGCAGGTGATCAATTTCAAGCGCAAGGTACATAAACCAACCTCTCCCTCCCTCCCTCCCTCCCTCTCTGATTTTCCTTTCTCCTCTTGCTTGTTTTACCAAGCACCAAACTCAATCATAACATACAATTATCCAGAAAAGAAAACAAATTAACGAATAAATTAACAAAAGATTAAACGAAACCAACAAATCCGATTCTTCCATTTCTCCAGGTGTGCAAGGACGGCGAATCTTTCGTCGTCATCAACCAAAAAGGCATCGATCCCCTCTCCCTTGACCTCTTCGCAAAGGAAGGAATCCTGGCCTTGCGTCGTGCCAAGCGCCGCAACATGGAGCGTCTGACATTGGCCTGTGGCGGTTTCCCCATCAATTCGGTCGAGGACCTGAGCGAGGACATGCTGGGATGGGCGGGCAAGGTCTACGAGCAGACGCTGGGCGATGAGAAGTACACGTTTGTGGAAGATGTGAAGCACGCCCGAAGTTGCACCATTCTGATCAAAGGTGAGTGTCACTTCTTTTCTTCTCCCATTACTTAAATTTTGGTCTTCAAAATAATGAGACAAGGAAGCAATTGTGTAGAGCGTTGCCTAAAACCCTGACAACAACTATTACACATGTCTAACGGACAGCCACCAACATATGTCTGAATTCCCTCCCTCTCCCACAGGCCCGAACCAGCACACCATCGACCAGATCAAAGACGCCCTTCGCGACGGACTCCGGGCCGTCAAAAATGCAATCGAGGACCAAGCCCTCATCCCCGGTGGCGGTGCCTTTGAAGTCGCTGCCTCACACATGCTTCAGTCTTACAAGGAGACAGTCACGGGCAAGCCCAAGCTGGGTGTTGCGGCTTACGCGGACGCCCTGCTAGTGGTCCCTAAGACTCTGGCTGAAAACTCGGGTTTTGACGTCCAAGACACTTTGATAGCGCTCTTGGAGGAACACGCGCGCACGGGCTTGCCGGTGGGGTTGGATGTGACGACGGGCGAGGGGATGTCCCCGGCAATGGTTGGTGTATGGGACAACCATCGAGTGAAGCGACAGAGTTTGCATTTGGCAACGATTTTGGCGACGCAGTTATTGGTTGTCGATGAGGTGATGCGCGCGGGGAGGCAGATGGGGAGGGCATCGGGAGGAGGAGAGGAAGAGTAATTATAGTTAGTAGCATGGTGTCATGCATGTGTGTTAGTTTGCAGTGTTGAGGTGAGGAAAAGGCAAAATAAGAGAAAGAATGAGATTTAATAAGTGTGAGAAAGATGGGACAAGGCGAAGGAGAAGACGAGAGGGACCAGAAATCTGGTCTAGCAAGCAAGCTCTAGTCAAACAGGAAAAGAACAAAGATCTGATAATCCAACAGAATCGCATGCGTCAAGCGTTCGTTTTAATTAGAGAACTGTGCCCGCGCGGGGAAAGATGGTGTGGGTGGTCGTCTGCGGCCCGGAGTTTGCGGTCTTCGAAAGCCTGACCGCGTGACAAATCATAGCTTTTGAAAATACTTTCAAAGCTTGTGCTTCATCATCATATAGCGGGGTGACCGTAAGTGGCAGTTCTGGTCGCGCTCTTCAGGGAAAAGTTTATTTGGAGTTGCGTTGAGAAAAGTTGACTTTCCGTCGTGAGATACGTACTATAGCACTTTTACGTGCCTGGAAATTGATATCAGCAAGCAAGCATCAAAATCAACAGCGGCGCAAAGCACATTCCCTTCCAGTTCAATGAAAAATCCTGGGGGAAATATACGCTTTAATAATAAAGCACGTGATTCTGCTCTTCGTGCCCGTGTATGTCCGTGCCGAATCCTGATGTCTGTGTAATTCATCCGGCGGCAGTCTTTTAATGTCCACTATCTCACCACATCTACCTCTACCCATCAGCGAACAGGAACAACCATTAATCTTGTACCAGAAATTATGGCCCTTCCGATGCTTGTCAGCCGGCAGCCACCCTCGGGTTCGACGATGAAGGTATGTGAGGTCGAGCAGCTCGTCTGCTTCGAGTAGAACTGGGAGGGAGAAATTAGTGGAGGAAAGGAGTGAGGGTCGACAAGAGGGGCGGAAGAGGAAGGCGCCAAGGGTAGTATGGGCCGTAATAACATCATAAAAAAGAAGAAAGATAGGAAAATAGTCTGTCTCGCCACTTATCCTTTTTTCCATACAAAACTCAGGACCCTCCAACTGCCCCATATTCCTCCTCCTCCTCCGACACCACCTGTCGTGCCCCTCTTTCCTCCTCCTCCGCTTCCGCCTTCACCTCCGCCATCTCCATTTCCAACGAGCCCTTCTATAGCTCTTTGCTCAATCCTCCCATCACCTTTTCCTTCGATAGCGAGATCAAGAAGGCAATTCGTTCGTACCATACCATGGCGAACTCCATTGAAGGGACGTCGTTGCATCAGATGGTGAAACATTGCGACGGCCTGGCTTTTATGACAGTGGCCCGGGGAGGGGTAAGCAGAAAGAGAAGGATGGAGAAGGGGGAGTGGATGTCATGACTTCCATCCTCCCACTCCTCCCACCCCTCCTTACGGCTCAACTCCGACAGGACCTCTTTCTCCAGAGGGACGCCCCCCACCCCTCCCCTCATCCCTCCCTCCCTCTCTTTTCCCCTCTCTCCCATTAGTTTTTCCTTACAGGTCAAGTCGGTCAAGGCCTGATCCTTTTTAAGGACCAGGATGGATGTTGGTCGGCGCCTGCTGCTGTGGGTGCCATCGGGGGAGGGTGAGGAGGGAAGAAGGGAGGGAGGGAAGGAGGAAGGGTGGGAGGGAGGGAGACAAAGAGGAAAAGAGGGAGGGAGGGAAGGAGGGAGGGAAGAGGGATTGATCGGTCCCTGCTCCTTCGGGTGCTTTGGATGGAAAAGAGCAAGGGGGATTGGGATGAAGGGTGAGGAGAAGGGGGTCCATAACTTTACTTAGAAACTCCATATATGGGTTTTTTTCTTCCTCCCCAACCCTCCCTTCCTCCTTTCCTCCCTCTTTCCTACTCTTCCTCAGTATTGGCCTGCAGGGAGGCGGGGATATCACAGACTACGTTCTTTTCTTTAAGACCCCCGACGCGCAAGAGGCGATGAAGGGGGGGTGTCAGCTGGCCGTGGGTGTGAGTGGAGGGATCGCAGCAGGGCCCGTTGGTCGCTCTGGGGTGTGGCAGTATCATTGGCGGTTGGATACGTGTGACGTGGGGTGAGTGGAGGAGGGAGGGAGGGAGGGAGCGGGCAGTGTGGATTCTGGGGAAAGGGTGAGAGGTAAGTTGTGTTGGTGCCATTGTGGGGGGGTCGATGATTGAAACAACAGGAGATCAGTGTTCCATTCCCTCCCCTCCTCCCTCCGCCCTTCCCTTGCTCCCTTCTAGGTGTGTCTGGGCATTTTCCGGGAGTAAAGGGTGGTACGCCGGCGGTGCTCTGACCCTGCAGCTTCTGTGTGGGTTAGGATGGATGAACGAGCAGATGTACGGGAAAAAGAGGGAGGGAGGGAGAGAGGGAGGGAACGAGGGAGGGATGCGGTTGGCCGACATTTTGGGGGGTAAGGTGGGCCCGCCATTGGAAGCTCAGGAGCTATATAAGTGCTTGGAGGGGTTGACAAAGTAGGATTTAAGGGAGGGAGGGAAGAAGGGAGAGGGGGAGGGAAGGAGTGTGTGGTTTGCGTGTGGCCAGAGTAGTGGGCAAGCGCTTGGAGGGGCTGGGGCTGGTGATGAGGGAGAGAGGGAGGGAGCAAGGGAAAGGGGCCTTCATTTGTATGACGATAAGAAGGATGAGGTAGGAACAACCGTGGCTTTCGGTAGGCAAAGACGAAGGAGGTGGGTAAAAGGAAAGAGGAAGGCAGGAGGGAAGCGATAGAGACATGGATAGAAGCAATGGAATCATGTGCATGTACCGCATCAGAGGTACATTTGAAAGCGAAGGCAAGGGGGAAGACGAGGGAGAGAAGAAGGAAAGGAGTCGGATGGTATTCAGTAAAGCATATGGGTCTGTGGTCATAAAGAATAGGAGGGAGGGTAGAGCTTTAAGAAATCAGAGGAAAAAAGACAGAAAATGTCGTCCTCGTTTGTTTCTTGTCTGGATCTTCCTCTCTTTTTCGTGGCCGGCGTGGTCCTTTTTCCCCCTTTAACCACTCGTAATTTTTGAAAAGATAGGATAAAGTAGATATCGCCCTGCTTTACCCTTATGTTTCTTTTCACTTTTTCCCTGCCCTCATTTTCTATCAGTCTCCTGGCCTTCGTTTATGATTCATTGCCCGTCTCTGTGCTTCGTTGTGCTTGTAGTTGGTAATGGTGGTAGTCGAGGTGATACCCTACCTCGTCCAGCGTGTCGTACGCCTTCTAAAGTTTCGTTTCTTTATCTGTTTCTCTTCCCCTGCCACTACTTCTGTTCCTGTTTGTCTCTTGCATTTCTTCTACTCTCCATCGCTCTTCACTCTTCCTCCTCGGCCCACACTCCTCTCTCTTCTTTGTTCCCCTCGCACAACAACTACTACTACTACTACTACTTCTACTACTACTACTGCTGCTGCTGCTGCTGCTGCTGCTGCTGCTGCTTCATCCGGAGAACGTCGAACCCGTCTCTTCGTCCAAGTCTAATCAGACGACTCAAGCTTATTGCCCATCCTACCCTTTCTCCTTCCCTCCCTACCCCTCTCCCTCCTTTCTCGGGCACCGAAAGGACAGGTGAAGGCAGGGAGGAAAGGGAAGGGAGGGAAGGAGGGAGGGTAGGGTAGGAAACAAGGAAGGACAGGTGAAGGCAGGGAGAGAGGGACGGGGCGGGGGGAGGAGGGAGGAAAAGGAATGGTCCTCACATCCCTAAGATATCCAGCTCTGCTTCCTCGTCCGACGACTCGTCAGAAGACTCCGCCTTTTTTCGAATGCGCCGTCGCCTCCCCCCCCCGGCTGCTGTTGCTGCTGCCGCCGCCGCTGCTGCTGCTGCCGCTGCTGCTGCTGCCGCTGCTGCTGCCTCCTTTTTCGTCCTCTTCTCCCTCTTCCTTTCGTCCTCCGAATCCGACGAGTCGCTCGACGACCCACTCCCACTTTCCCTATCCTCGTCCTCCCCCACCTCTTCTTCCCCTCCTCCCTCCTTCCCCCCCTCCCTCGGTTCTTCCCATATCTTCAAGAACTTCACCCGCCGCTTCACCTGCTCCGCCGTCCTGCCCTTGGCCTCCAACGGAGCGAGTTTCGACAGGACGATGAACACGGAGGAAGAATCTTTGTATTTCTGGTAATTCTGCCTCAATGCCGCGTCTTCTTTGAAGTCCCACTTGGCTGCTGGGGGCCGTTTCGTCCTCGCCTTCCCTCCCTCCTTCGTCTTTGTGTCCGGGGAGGTGGAAGAGAGGGAGGGCAGGGGGAGCATACCGTCCCATTCTTCCTCCTCCTCGTCCTCGTCCTCCTTCTCCCCCCCTCCCCCTGGCTCGGACCGACCACGACGTGCCTTTTCAGCCGCCTCCTCCTTCTCCCGTCGTTTCCTCTCCTTGGCTGCCCGCCGCTTGCCCTCCCTCCTCCTCTTCCTCTCCCCCTTCTTCCTCGCCAACAACACACTCACCTCAATCCCCTCCGCCGCCGCCTCCTCCTCCAGTGCCCTCCGCCCTTCCTCCCCCCCTTCCTCCTCATCCTCCTCGGGTCCATACGACCGTTCGTCGTCTTCCTCCTCCTCCTCCTCCTCCTCCTCCTCCTCCTCTTCCTCCTCCAACCAATCCTCCCTCCCCGGGCCTTTTCTCCCTCCCTTCCCCACCTTGCTCACAGCCGTCGCCACTCCGGAGATGGTGTTGTGGGAGCAGTACGACAGCTGCACGCTCCGTGCCCAAATTTTTGGAAACGGATGCAGCACTAACGCCTCTACGAAGAGTAACGGATTCCTTTTCGCCAGCTTCCCAAAATTCAACACACAAGAACGCGCGAACAAGATCAGGTCCTCCTCGATTGAAATCATCACCTCGTCCTCCGTCTCTCCCTCACCTTCCTTCCCTCCCTCCGGGCCTTCACTCCTTCCCTCCCTCCTCTTCCTCGCCCCCCTCCCCGCCGCCACTGCCAACCTCCTGTCCGACAAGATCGAATTTAAAACAGTCATCGTGTGAATATTAAAAAGCATCGGTTCCAACGTCTGTTTCTCCTCCCCATCCTCTTCCTCCTTCCCTCCTTCCCCCCCTCCCTTGTGCCTTCGATTTTGATGGTCTCCGAGGTTGAAGGTTTGGAATCGCCGGAGGAAATGGAGGAGGGAGCGAAGGAGGGCGGGAGGGAGGGAGGCATACATCTCCAGCAGGGTGGTCGCCAACCGAACCATCTGGTTGGTGGCCAGGGAGGCGAAATAGCGCGAAGTGTCAAAAGAGGGAATGGCTGCCCACAGGGCCCTTATTGCCTCATTCTCCTCTTTCCCGCCTCCCTTCTCTCCTTCCTTCCCTCCCTCCTTCCCTCCCTCGCCGAGCATGCCCAGGGCGACTCGTTGATTGTGCTCCAATAGGGAGAGTTGGAGGTGGCAGAGAGAGAGGACGTCGAGGAGGAAGGAGGGGGGGAGGGAGGACGAGGAGGACGAGGACAGAGAGGACGAGGGTTTCCAGCAGGCGGCAATTTTATGGAGCTTGTCCACGGGGTCAGAAGAGTAGAAAAGTTTGTGCTGGAGAGAGGGAGGTGAGGGAGGAGGGGGGGAAGGCGGAAGGGAAGGGTAGTACGCGCGTGAGTGAAAAGAGGAGGGAGGGAGGGAGGAAGGGAGGAAGGGATGGAGGGAGGAAGGGAGGGAGGGAGGAAGGGAAGGAGGGAGGGAGGGACCGAAGGAGGAAGGGTGAGGACTTACCTGCAGGCCCAAGGCAATGTGTCGGTGCACGGACTCCGGGGAGGCAGCAAGTGTGGAAAGCATGTAAATCATTTCCTTGTACAGGGATACCGCGGGCACCAGGCTCTCAAATCCCCGCTCGGCAATTAATGTGTCGATGGTGGACAAAACCAAGTGGAAACTCAACACGTCCATCCCCTGCACCAAAGCCTGCACCCACTCAGGGCCCAGCCCCCTCCTCCCTCCCTCCTTTACCCCTCTGTAAAACCGGAGACAAAAGCCCACCACCTGGAAGAAGACAATGCGGTCCCCGCTTTCCAGTCGCCCACTTTCGCGCCTAAACTCGTTCTTTAGGCTCTTCACGAGGCCTTCGAAGCCTCCCTGTCTGACAAAGCTCCTCACCCACCGCTTGAGCATCCCCAGCGCTGCCACCGTCAGGGGGTCAGCCATAGACGAAGGGGGGAGGGAGGCAGGGAGGGAGGAAGTGTCACAGATGCTGCTGCTGCTGCTACTGCTGCTGCTTGCGTGGCCTCGGCCTCGCTTTCGACGGGCTTGAGGGAGGGAGGCAAGGCCGTCTTTGAAGGGATTTGTCAACAGACGGGCCGCACGACCGTCCAGGCCTGGAGGGAGGGAGGGAGGGAGGGAGGGAGGGAGAGGTCGAATCAATGAGTCGTTGCTAGATGGGGAAAGAAGAGGGAGGAATGGAGAGAGGGGGTTACTATCCTGCCCTACCTGTAACCAACAGCCCACCCCCGAATCGACCGTGCCTGCTCCGAGTCTGCTGCACCACAGCTGCGCGTGCCAAGCTCTCATGCTGCAGCAATAGCGACAACCCGTCCACCTCCTGTCGTCGCTGCTGCTGCTGCTGCTTCTGTTTACTGCAACTACTCGCACCGGCAGCTGCCACGTCGCCCGCGTCCCACCCGCGCAATAAAAAGAAGACGATCTCCATGAGGAGGAGGTTCCAGCCTGAAGGGAGGGAGGGAGGAAAGGCGGGAGGGAGAGGGTCAGGAGGAAGGACAGCAGTATACTGGTAATGATGGTAGTGGTGGAATAGAAGTGGGAATAGTAGCAGCAGCACGAAAGGCAATTCATATACAGCCTACAAGGAGAAAAGGAGGGAGGGAGGGACAGACGGAGGGAAAGAAGGAGAAATGAAGAGAGACAAATCGATGAAGAGAGACAAATGGATGAAGAGAGACAAATGGATGAAGAGAGACAGAGGCAGACAGAGACAGAGAGGGAGGAGGGAGGGAGGGAGAGGGGAGGGAGGGAGGGGCGTACCTTCGTTCTCCTTGGCTTGGACCCCCTGACACAGAAAGAGCAGAATGTCAAGCACGTACTCCTTCTCAAGGATCAGAAGCAGCTCTGCCTGGAGCAACCCTCCCTCCCTCCCTCCCTCCCTCCCTCCCTCCATCGTCACATCTTCAATGCACAACAAATTTCGCAACAAAGTCAACACCAGCTCGATCAAGAGTGTGTCCTCCTCCTTCCGTCCCTCCCTCCCTCCCTCCCTCCCTTCCCCTCCCTTGGCAAGGGGCTCTTCCAGCGCAGAGACAAGCACGGCAATCAAACCAGGATGTGTCAATGCCTTCTTCATCTTCAACAGATGGAAGTTCTGTGCTCGAGCAGCCAGCCTTCGTTTGTTAGGGTCGAATCCGGAAGAGGCCGAGGAAGGGAGGGAGGAAGGCGTGGCGTGTAAGCGGGCGTAGCGACGCGTGGTGGGAGAGAGGGGGAGGGTAAGGAGGACAAGAATTTTGGTGACGGTGACGATAAGCTCTGTGTCGTCAGGGCAGTCGAGGAGGAGGGGGAGCAGCTTCGTTTCTACCACGCGCCAGGCGCCCAGCTGGAGGTGAGGAAGGGAGAGAAGGAAGGGAGGGGAGGGAAGGAAGGGGAAGCTGAGGTGTGATGTTTTCGCCACAATTTGTGGGAGAGTGAAAGAGAGGACAGGAACGACGAGGGAGGGGGGTTACATACCTTGCAGGCGACCTCCCGCGTGGCATCGTCGTCTCGGCGCAAAGCCCGCTGCAAGTCTTGGAGCCACTCCAAGCAGTTCTCGCCGCGGATGAACCGTTCGACAAGGCTATGTGTTTTGGAATGGCACACAAGAGAAAGAGGGGTAAAATTTAGTGTTCAGGACCCAACTCGTTTCTACCTCGTTTTCCCTTGGTCGTATTATCCTCCCTCTTACCAGCCGTCTTCGGTCGTGTACGTTTCGGTGCTACCCAAGGCCGCGCCCACGAGCAAAAGCTCGTTAATCAAAGGTTCTTCCATCCCGTCTGCCACCTCCTTGCGCAAACAGGGCAGACGCGTGGACCAGAGAGCATAAAGGCGACGCCTGTAGGTGGTACAGGAGGGAATTTGAAGAAGGCGAGCGAAGGGAAACATGGCGAGCGGCAAACAATAGAGCAGGGTAACCAAGGCATACAAGCGCGCGGGGTTCCGGCGCCAAAAACTCGGCTGGCACTGGTATGAAGCCAATACTGTCAGTGCATGTGGTCATGTGCGTCGTGTGTCTGTGTCTGTCTGTCTGTGTGCGTGTGTGTGTAGGGGGGGTGTTTTTCGACCCCTGAAGAATACAGGAAAAGGCGCGGGACTCCATTAGCCCCACTTTTTCACCTCCCCCAGCCTTCCATGCAACACACGGGTGCCGCGCCCCATTTAGTATCTGACGCACAAGACACTTTGGTGGTGCACAGGCTTTGCTTCACAAAGCTAATTGCCTGTGACCTTAAGCAGGAGAGTTGCCTGAGGACATGCAGGGGCAACCAAGTTGCGTTTAATCTTTGTCGGTTTCTTATTTCCTTGTCTCAAGCCACCACCTCACCATAAACTACCTAGTTTCCCCCCCTAGTTGCACAGCCTCAAAACGAAGTCCAACCTAAATTTTCGTCCTTCATCGCCATGCGGAAACTCTACCTTGTTGTCCTGTCGTCCCTCGCGGCCATGAGCTGTGTCGCAGCCACTGCCTCTCTCCCCGCCACTCTTGTCACAACCCGCCGCCCATCCTCCCCGTCCTGCTGCTTCCTCCGTCCCTCCCTCCCTTCTGCCTCCTCAAGAAGAAGAACATCCCGCTCCTCTTTCTCATTCACCACAACCACCATGCGCCTGAACGCCAACCAAAACGATGAGAGTCCTTCCCTATTCGAACGTGCCTTCAGCGCCATGCCCTACATGCTGCCCGTCCTCGACTCGGTTAACTACTCCAAATTCCTCGCGTTTTACGCTCCCCAGTTTTTCAATCCCGTCTATGCGGCGCTGGATCCCTTGCTAGCCGTTTACAAGTCCTCCCCGTTCATCAATCTGGCGATTTACCTGCTGATTGTGTGGGTAGGACGACAGCCAGCCCTCAGTCGGTTCGTGCGATTTAATTTCCAACAAGGTGAGGAGGGAGAGAGGGGCGAAAGTTGGGTAGGAGGAAAAGACAGAAGGAAAAGAAATTCGAGCTTGATTTGTGCAGTTGAAAACTGAGTATTTGACCTTTCTCCCTCCTTCTCTCCCTCCGCCCCTCCATCCCGCACTCCCTCCCTCTCTTAAGCCATCATCTTGGACATTGCTCTGGTCATTCCTTCCATTCTCACCTCCATTCTGAGGGAGCAAGCCGCACCTGTGTGGGTGCAAGAACCCGTGGCCAACACCTTATTCTTCATTCTGTCCGCCTCCCTGCTCTACGTGTCTGCCAAGCTGGCCTTAGGGGAGAAACCTAACGAAATTCCATTGGTCAGTGAAGCGGCAGAACTTACTTCAGGGCCTTTCTAAAGAAGAGGCGGTAGAGAGGGAGGGAGGAAGGGAAGGATAGAAAATCTGGTGGTATGTTGAATTTTTGGTGGAGCCAGTGGGGGAGAAGCCGATCGAAAATCGTTGGTTAGCCAAGCAGCAGCATCAGCAGCAGCAGCAATGACAACGAACCTGTTATTATGACTAGATAGTGAGGTACTGCTCGCTCCCTTCCCTCCCGCCCTCCCTCCACCTCTGCGCTTGATACATTCTTGGCTTAGAGTCGTGGACGGCCGGGAGAAGAGGGAGCGAGGAAGGGAAGGCATAAGGGAGGGGAAGGATGTAAATGCAAGAAAATGATACTAGCTTGCACTGATGGAGGACGGAGGGCAAGAAGAGGAGCAAGAAGAGGAGAAGGAAGGGCAGAGAAGAAAAGAAGGAAGACTACGTGTTGAAAGCCAAGCCTTTAATCCGTGTCCCTCCACCTAAGTTTGAAGCAACCCTTGAATCTCTTCATCGTCTCTTCCTTTCTGATTTACCTCCGCAATAGTCTTTCCTGATGGAATCCTTCCAAGATCGCACAGACTGAGGCCTGGACTAGTCTTTCTATCCAGGCGTATGTTTTAAAATCTACCATTGATCAAAATACCACGAGGTCTTCAAAGGCTGCACCTCGCTACATAAATGACATTTTAGCCTGCATAGACGTATTTTTCTCTTGACTGCTATAAACTACGATCATGGAAGACTGATAATCGTTCGGCTCGCGTATGTGAGATCGCTCCTTCTTCACTGCCTGTACACGATCAAATCCCCAGGACTTCCCCAAACCTGTATTAATTCACAAAACGATGAAAATAGTGTCTCATTTATCTCCCATACCTACACAGACTTAATGACGGCCTCTATCGGGTCCGGTCGTGACAATGGT
>Ga0160419_100442_pt1 | contig 26667 bp, 30 predicted proteins | sample CelAP2metagpilot_2_FD_108196 | JGI IMG/M metagenome (GOLD analysis project Ga0160419, IMG submission 108196) | Phycosphere-associated microbial communities from Cellana algal ponds in Kailua-Kona, Hawaii, USA - Cellana AP2-4-25 metagenome pilot ... | reverse complement strand
CTCGTCACCGCCACGTGGTCCATGTTCGTGCGACCAAATTTCGTTAGTAAAAGGGTTTATTTTCATGCCTTGCGGATTTCTATGTCCATAAGACCAAATAGCCGTTTTAGCATTTTTAGTATCTACAAAAGGATTGTCTTTTGGGATACTTCCGTCGTCATTTAATCTGTAAATTTTACCGCCATCTCTAGTTAAGTCTTGCGGATTGATGTCTCTTTCTCCACGTTCGCCAATGCTAAAAAATAAATACCCATCTTTAAAAACAATTCTTGATCCAAAATGTTGTCCTTTAGTGGTGTTTGGTACTGCTTTGTACAAAATTTCTTTATCCACTAAGCTATCATTTTTAATTTTTGCACGCATTATTGAGGTGTTTCCTCCTTCACCATCACCTTCGGAAGACGCAAAAGAAAAATAAATCCAACCGTTTTTTTTATAGTTAGGATGAAGCTCAATATCTAATAATCCACCTTGACCTCTTAAATATACTTGTGGCGGATTTTTAATTTCTGTCTTTGTTTCATTTTTAAAATGAATGATACGACCATCTTTTTCATTAATCAACATTGATCCATCAGGAAGAAAGGTAAATCCCCAAGGATTGTTGAGGTCTTTTACAATGACCTCGTAAGAATGCTTTGTGTTTACTGGGTTTTTGTCTTGTGCGCAAGCAAAAAAAGAAGCAATAAGTATGATTATAAAATGAGTGAATTTGAGTTTCATTTTTATTTTTTTAGATGAATTTACAATTTAATAATAAAAATTGTTTTTAAATAGATGAAAACTACTATATTTGCACCCTGCAAAATTAAAAGTTTTGTTTTGATGACCCTTTTTCGGGGTGTAGCGTAGCCCGGTCATCGCGCCTGCTTTGGGAGCAGGAGGTCGCAGGTTCGAATCCTGCCACCCCGACAAATTAAAGCCTGAATATTTTATTCAGGCTTTTTTATTTTTAAAGGGTTATTTGGTCTTGGTTTTTAAACTTCTTATAGAACTCAGGGTAATTGATTTTAAATGTATTTTTTATAAAATCTAAAGGAACATCTTCAAAGTGCCCATAATCTTCTATATATGTCATAAATTTACTATTGTCCTTGTTGTATTCTTGTAATACCGAATCTTCTGTGCCATCAAAGTCTAATGGATTTACGTTATAAATTTCACACAACTCTTTATTAAAAGCAGGTGAGCATTTTACCCATTTTTGATTGTGATATACATCTACTAATCCATGTGGAGCTAATTCGTTTGTACCAATTATTTTTTCTAAACGTTCTGTTGCGATGTGATTAGATACTTTTGCTAAGTGCAGTCTTGCAGGTATATTAAAAGCGCGTAAGCAAGCTATGTAAAGAATTGCTTTGTCAATACAATGTCCATCTTGTTTTTTAGCAATATTACTAGCTTTAAAATGTCTTTTAGTTAATCCAATATTAAAAGGAGAATACCTCCAATTATCACGAACTTCAATATATAATTGGCCTATGAGGTCTTGTTTAGATGTTAAATGCTCGAATTGTTTTGTTATGTTTTTAATGACTATGTTATCATAATCAAAATAATAGGTTTTTTCAGTGTAATCCATAGAATAAAATTACGATTTATTTAAATTTTAAAACCATTTAAAATATAAACCTGAAGCTACAACTCCGATAATACATATTGCTAAAGCTAAGATTACAAACTTAGTAACATCTTTTGTTGTTTTGTCTTTTTGTAAAATGTAATCGTTTCTTTTTTCGTCTTCTTCTTTTATAAAATTCATAGTTTAATTTTTATTGGTTAATATATACTGTTTTAATATTTACAAATTCTAAGATACCTTCTTTAGAAAGTTCTCTTCCGTAACCAGATGCTTTTGTACCACCAAAAGGTAGTCTCGGGTCAGATTTTACCATGTCATTGACAAATAATGCACCATCAGGTATGTTTGCAATTTGATTATAAACTTCATCTAAATTTTCTGTAAAAATCATTGTGCCTAATCCAAATCTTGAATTTGTAGCTAATTGAATAGCATGATTATTATCTTTTGCTTTTATTACTGCTGCAACAGGACCAAAGGTTTCTTCTTTAAAAACAGGCATATCTTCGGTCACTTCTGTAATAATTGTTGGCTCATAGTAGGCTTTATAACGTTTATTACCTAAGGTTACTTTAGCTCCTAATTTTACTGAATCATTAACCTGTTTTTCTAATTCTTCAGCTAAATCTTCTCTTGCCATAACTCCGATAAACGTATTTTCATCTTCAGGGTTTCCAGAAGTTAACTTAGACACTTCTTTAGTAAAACGGTTTAGAAATTGATCGTAAATTTTTTCTGAAACAATAAAACGTTTGGCAGCAATGCAACTTTGACCTGTGTTTTGCATTCTCGCTTTGACCATTGTATCCATATATTTATCTAAATTGGCATCATCAAAAACAACACAAGCATTGTTTCCGCCTAATTCTAACACTGTTTTTTTAAGATTTTTACCAGCAATAGCAGCAATGTTTCTTCCTGCAGCTTCACTACCTGTTAATGTTACTGCTTTTACAATGTCGTTTTCTATAATAGTTTCGATTTGATCATGATTAACTAATAAAGTTTGAAAACAACCTTTAGGGTAGCCAGCTTCTTCAAATAAATCTTGAATGGCTAACGCTGTACCCGTAACGTTTGAGGCGTGTTTTAAAAGTCCGACGTTGCCAGCAGTTAATGAAGGAACAGCAAAGCGCATAACTTGCCAAAATGGGTAATTCCAAGGCATTACAGCAAGTATTGTCCCTAATGGATCGTAACTTATAAAGCTTTCATGTGCGTCTGTTTCAATAATATTATCGGATAAAAAATCTTCTGCATTGGTAATGTAAAAGTCACACAGCCAAGCGCATTTCTCAATTTCGGCAATGCTTTGAGAGATTGGTTTACCCATTTCTTCTGTCATTAGCTTTGCATATGTTTCTTTTTTATCTTCTAAAAGGTTAGCTAGGTTTTTTAAAAGTTTTGTACGATCTTTAATTTCTTTTTCTTTCCAATCCTCAAAAGCGCTTTGTGCGTTGTTTAAGATTATTTCAACTTCATTATCGGTATGATAATTATAGGTTTTTAATTCTTTTTGATTGTAAGGATTTGATGTTATAATTGAGTTTTTCATAGTAATGATTGTTTATGTTAAAATTATGAATTATTCGTAAAATTAGATTTGTAAAAATCTGTTTTAACAAATTTTTATCAATTAATTTAATTTTTTATTAAGAATATTTCAATAAATACTTGTTAATTTTGAATAGAAGCGTTAAATCAATGATGCTTCACTTCACATTAATATTAACAATCAAAAAAAAAATTAATTATGAGTAACAACACAAATTCTGCATTAGGACTATTACTAGGAGGAGCAATTGGAGCAACTTTAGGTATCCTTTTTGCACCAGATAAAGGAAGTAATACAAGAAAAAAATTAAGAGACGAAGCTATTGCAACTAAAGAAAATATTGCAACAAGTGCAATGGACTTAAAAGAGCAAGTAGCAAACTCTTTAACTACCAAAAAAGCGACATTAGATGCACAGTTAGAAAGTGTTGTATCTGATGCTAGTTACAAGGCTGATGATGTAATTACTGCTTTAGAAAGAAAACTTAAAGATCTTAAAGAAAGAAACAAAAAATTACAGAAGTAATAATGTCTGTTTTTGATCAAATTAACCAAACCTCAAGTCAAGCTGTAGATAAGGGCGAAGAGTTTTTAAAAAAATCTCATGAGTACTACAAGCTTAAAATATTCCAACAACTTACATCTTCTGTAAGTTTGTTGGTTAAAGCTGTAGTAGTAGGCGCTTTTATTTTGGTTGGACTTTTGTTTTTAGCAATTTCTGCAGCAATAGGTATAGGTAAAGCTTTAGATAGTGTATCATTAGGTTATCTAATAGTTGGTGCAATATTTATACTAATTTCTGTATTGTTTTATATTTTTAGAAGTCACATTAATAATAAAGTCATTGCATCACTTTCTAAAACCTTTTTTGACTAATTATGAAACAATATAGAACGCAAGAAGATATTAAAAGAGATTTACGAAGACTGCAATTAGAAAAGCAAATTGCATGGGAAGAGCTTAAAGTTGTAAAAAGTGATTTTAAAGAAACTTTGCAACCTTACACGTGGTTACAAACAGGTTTTAAAATGGCTTCTAAAGTAGGAGTAATGATGCTAATCAAAAAAATAATTAGATAAAGAATAATATTTTAAACCTTATTTATAAAAAGCGCATTAAGTGCTTTTTTTTATTCCATTCTTAACACATTCTTAAAAAATAATTTTTACTGTTAATAGCAGTTAAACTTAGATTAAACCCTTGTTAAACAGTGTTTTTGTGTCTGTTTAAACCTTTATCTTTATAATGAGATTTGAAAGTCAGATCTATTAATTAATCATATATAATATGTTACGTTGGACCGTACTCTTTATATTTTTAGCATTTATTGCAGCCATCTTAGGATTTGGTAACATAGCAGGCAATTTAGCTTTCTTTGCAAAGCTTTGTTTCTTCCTATTTGTTGTTTTATTCATTGGTTCTTTATATAAAGAGATTACCGAAAACTAACAACCAAAAAATCAAAAATTATGGCAAATTACACAGAACAAGTAGGAAATAAACTGAACAACTTATTAGAAAAAACTTATGATGCGGAAAAAGGGTTTAAAAAAGCTGCAGAAAACGTAGAAAACAACTCTTTAAAAAGCTATTTTAATCAAAAAGCACAAGAGCGTTACGAGTTTGGACACGAGTTAAAAGGAGAAATTAAATCTTTTAATCAAGAGGTAGACAAAGGAGGAAGTTTAATTGGAGATGCACATAGAGCTTGGATGGATGTAAAAAAAGTGTTTTCTTCAGATAATGAAGAATCTATGTTAGAAGAAGCAATTAGAGGCGAAAAATCTGCTGTAGAAGAGTATGAGGAAGTATTAAACGAAACTTCGTTACCATTATCAACTAAAAATGTGTTAGAAAAACAAAAAACAACCATTGAAAATGGGTTATCTAATATTAAAACTTTAGAAGATTTAAGCTAATAATAGAAACACAAACAAAAAAAGGTCTGAATAATTTCAGACCTTTTTTTATGTTTAATATAAATTAAATATGTTTTTTCTCATCAATTTCTTCAGAACTATTACCTATATATTTTCTAATATCTGAAGGTGTTTCGATTTTATAAAAATTATCTTTTACAATAAGTACAGGATTAGTCATAACGGTTGGATTGTTTTGAACAATCTTAATCCAATCTTGTTTAGATAACTTAGCGTCTTTATCATATTTTTTGCTAAAATCAGGATGTTCTTTATTTACAAAATCTTTTGGGTGTAGTTTCAGATTTTGAAAAATTTCTAACCATTGCGTACCAGAAACTTTAGTTTTAGTCACGTCAATAGTAAATACTTTATTTTTACTGTCTTCTAAATAAGCTATGGCTTGCTTACCAATACTATTATCAGAGCTGTAAATTAAAATGTTTTGGTTTTTGTTAGTTGCTATCACGCCCATTTTGGTTTTAGTTTTTCATATTACCGTAAGTTACTAATAATTAGCTAAAATCACTCTTAAATTAATCTAAAAACAGTAAAATATAAACTCTATTTATTTGCAGATAATAACTTTTAATAACTTCTAGGTAAGGTTTTTATTAAAAAAACTAAATTTGTTATAGATTAAAATGAAATTTAATATGTCAGATACAATAGAAAAAGTTAAATGCTTAATAATAGGTTCTGGTCCAGCTGGTTATACAGCAGCAATATATGCAGCTAGAGCAAATATGAATCCGGTTTTATACCAAGGAAATCAACCAGGAGGACAATTAACAACAACTAATGATGTTGAAAACTTCCCAGGTTATCCAGAAGGTATTACAGGTCCAGAAATGATGATGCAATTACAGGCTCAAGCCGAACGTTTTGGAACAGAAATTAGAAACGGATGGATTACTAAAGTAGATTTTTCTGGAGATATCCATAAAGTTTGGGTAAATGATGAAACAGAAATTCACTGTCAAACAGTAATTATTTCTACAGGAGCAAGTGCTAAGTATTTAGGTTTAGATTCAGAGCAAAAATATTTAAAACTTGGTGGCGGTGTTTCTGCGTGTGCAGTATGTGATGGGTTTTTCTATCGTAACCAAGAAGTAGTTATTGTTGGAGCAGGAGATAGCGCTTGCGAAGAAGCACATTACTTATCAAAACTTTGTAAAAAAGTAACCATGTTAGTAAGACGTGATGAGTTTAGAGCATCTAAAATCATGGCAGAACGCGTAAAGAACACAGAAAACATAGAGATTTTATACAACACAGAAACCGATGAGGTTTTAGGTGATGGACAAGTTGTAACAGGTGTTAGAGTATTTAATAACCAAACCAATGAAAAGCACGAGATTCCTGCAACAGGATTTTTTGTAGCCATAGGACATAAACCTAACACAGATATCTTTAAAGATTATTTAGACTTAGATGAAACAGGTTATATTATAAATGCTAAACCAGGAACTTCTAAAACTAACATAGAAGGAGTGTTTGTAAGCGGTGATGCTGCAGATCATGTATACAGACAAGCTATAACAGCTGCAGGAACAGGTTGTATGGCTGCATTAGATGCAGAACGTTACTTAGCGTCTAAAGATGCTTCTTTTGAAATTAATACAGCAACAAACTACTAAATAAAGTAAGTTAAAACTTACAAAGTTAAACCGAAGCCAATCAGCTTCGGTTTTTTTATGCGGTTTTATTAGATGAAAAACGTTTTAGTAATTAAGTTTTTTTAGATTTTTAACAGTATTTCTGGTTAAATATCAAATTTCAATTATGCTGATATTTGTCATAAAATAAGGCGGAGTTTCTTCTGAAATTTGTCATATAATTTTAAAGCAAATTACTATGAACTCTCAAATCAAATTAAAAGTAACATTATTAACGCTAGTTACTTTTCTATCATTTTCAACACAAATTTTTTCTCAATCTTATAAAGTAAGTAATTCAAGTTCAGACTTAAAAGTTTATGGGACTTCAAGTTTACACGATTGGCACGTAGATGCAGAAGATGTAAAAGGAAGCATACAAATTGAGGTTACAGAAGAAACATTAAACATTAATAAGTTAAATGTCGAAATCATTTCAGAAAGTTTAAAAAGTGGAAAAAAGTCTATGGACAAGAATACTTACAAAGCTTTAGAAACAGATAAGTATTCTTCAATAAAATTTAACTATTTAAGCACAAAAAGCATTACAAAAGTAAGTGACAATACTTATAGTGTAGAAGCTTACGGAAACCTTACTATTATAGGCAACACTCAAAAAACTCTTTTAAAATTTAAATTAAAAACAGAAGATAATAAAGTGTCTATTGTAGGAGAAAAATCTATCAAAATGACCAGTTACGGTGTAGAGCCACCAACAGCATTATTAGGAACGATAAAAACAGGTGACGACTTAACAATAAAATTCAATATCAAATTACAATAAACAATAACTAATTAAAAACCCAAACAAAATGAAATCAATATTTAAACATGCATTAATAGTAGTTTTAATGCTATCAGGATTAAGCGTATTTGCGCAAAACAGAAACTTAGATAATTACAGACAACCAGATAAAAACGGTATTAATGTATTTGAAGCACCAAAAGATACTTTATCTACATTTGAAAACGTAAAAGTTAGAATTGGTGGTGCATCAACATTACAATATCAAGCTTTAGATCATTACAATTCTGGTGCTGTACCATTAGCAGGAATTGGTTACAACTTTAACCTTGCAACAGCAAACTTAGATTTAGATGTAGCTTTAGCTAAAGGTGTGAGAATGCACTTAAGAACTTATTTATCTTCTAGACACCATCCAGAACCATACGTAAAAGGCGGTTACTTCCAAATTGATAACTTAGACTTTATAAATGAAGGTTTATTAGGTGATTTAATGAAGTACACTACTATTAAAATTGGTCACATGGAAAACAACTATGGTGATGCTCACTTTAGAAGAAGTGATAACGCACAAACAATGTATAACCCATTTGTAGGTAACTTAATTATGGATGCATTTACAACAGAAGTTGGTGCAGAAGTATACTACCAAAGAAACGGATTTATTGGTATGTTAGGTTTCTCTAACGGAAAATTAAACCAATCTGTAGAAGAAAATGCTTCAGGAATGACTGGTGGAGCTTCTTTCTTAGCTAAGTTAGGTTACGATAAGCAGTTTAACGATGACTTTAGATTTAGATTAACAGGGTCTTTATACAACACAGGTTATGTGCCAAACCTATATCTTTATAAAGCAGACCGTACAGGATCTAGATACTACCACGTAATGCAAGCAGAATCTGCTACATCAGATAATTTTAGATCTGGACGTTTTTCTCCAGGATTTAGCAATAGTATAACAGCAATTATGTTTAACCCATTTGTTAAGTATAAAGGATTAGAATTCTTCGGAACAGTAGAGAGCGCTACAGGTAAATCTTCAGGAGATACAGATACAAGAAACACAATGCAATATGCAGGAGAAGTAGTTTATCGTTTTGGAGAAAAAGAAAATATTTACCTAGGAGCTAGATACAACACAGTAGACTCTGAAGAAGCTGGAGATACTGAAGCAAACATAGACAGATTCCAAGTTGGAGCTGGATGGTTCTTAACTAAAAACATTCTTTTAAAAGCAGAATACGTAAACCAAACTTATGACGGAGATGCTTTTACAGGAGGATTATACGATGAAGGAGAATTTAAAGGATTAATGGTAGAAGCAGCAATTAGCTTCTAATACACAAGAATTATTGTAATATTTTTGAATTAGTTTAATTTACATAAATTGCAAAACAGACCTCATGAATTTTGAGGTTTGTTTTGTAAATTTAAAAAATCAGGATTGTAATCATGAAAAAGTTAATTTTTATACTTGTTATTTTTTCAACATTGGCTTTTACTAAAGTTATGGTTAACAATACCTCGGTTGTAATCTTACCAAAAAGCGAACTGTTGATTAAAGGAAAAACCAATGTTAACAGTTTTAAATGCGATTTTGATTTAAAACAAATAGAAAACCCAATACCACTTTATTATCAAATTAAAGACAATAAATTAGTTTTTGATCAAGCAAAATTGGTGTTAGATAATCAATGTTTTGACTGCGGAAGTAAGGCTATAAATAAAGATTTTAATAAGCTTTTAAAAACCGAAACTTATCCAGAAATTAAACTTCATTTAAAAGAAATAAATAAAACCAATAAAAAAGAAAACACAGTAACAGCAAAGGTTGAAATCTTTATAGCAGGTAAAACACAATCTTACACTTTACCAGTAACTATTAAAGATGGAGAAGAGCTTTGTGTATGTGGAAAATTAAAATTGGATATTACAGATTTTGGTCTAGAAGCGCCTAAAAAAGCTTTAGGTTTAATAGTTGTTTCTAATGAAATTGAAATAAACTTTAATTTAAGTTTTGGCCAAAAGTAATTAACCAACTAACTATCAAACTAAAAAAGGTGTTTAAACTAGTTTAAACACCTTTTTTTATACGTTAATCTTAACAATTACTTCTTCTTTAAAATAGCATTATCTTCAAAAGATTCTATATTGATTTTTGGACTACCAAAGATTTCAATTTCAGAAGTGCCAGAAGCATTTATGTTGAGGTCTCTAGACGCATTTACCTTAGCCTCTGCACGATTAAGAGTTGTAATGTTTATGTCTTTAATGCTAAGTTTTTCTCCGTTAAATTCAGAAGAATTATCAACATTTAAGTCTAAGTCTTTAGCGTCTCCTTCTATTTGTGCATCTGCACTTTCTAGTAAATCTGCTTCAATTTTTGAGGCATTAATTAATGCTTCAATTTTACTGTCACCGTTTAACTCTAAAGTAACATTATCTGCAGTAATGTTTAGTTTATTTCGTGCTTTACCTTCATTTATGTGTTTAATCATTGTACATTCAACAGTTAAAAAAGCTCTAGAGTTATCTGAAGTAACTAAAGTTAAATCGTTAAATTTTAGACTATTTTCAGAGAATATTTCTGCTTCTTCCTTCAATTCAATAGTATTTAAAGCATCTGTATAAAATACGGTAATTTCTTGTTTTTTAAATCTTAATTTTGCTGTTGTTTTTAAGGTAAGTGTGCTGTCTTTATCGATGATTTTTATGTAATCATGCAGGTTCTCGTCAATTATTATTTTTACTGCAGCAGTTTCGGCTTTTACCAGTTTCACCTCAAAATCTTCGGTTAGTAATAGTCTGTTAAAAGGGTTAATGTCTGTTGTGTTGGTAGATAATACTCTGCTACCTTTTACTTTATCTTGCGCAAGAGATAGTGTAGATATTAGTGCACATAAAATTAGAAGTAAGGTTTTATTCATCTTATAAATTATATTGTTATGAACAAATATAAACAAAAACCATCCCAAACTTTATTTTGTTTGAGATGGTAGCTACTTTTAGTGGTTAATAGTGGTTGTTTTAGACTAAAATATCTATAATGGTGTTAATTATATATTCGATTAATGCGACCATAATTGTTGTTTTTTGATTGATTGATTGATGGTTATTTTTCTTTTTTAGTGTTTGTGATGTTTATACCTTCTTTGTCATCTATAATAACTTTTACATTTTTGGTACTTGCATCAAAAACAGTATCGTTTATTTTGATTTTTAAGTTTTCACCTTTGGATTCAAAACCATCTTCATTAAATTTAATTTTAGAGGTTTCTCCATCTAAGTCTACGTTAATTTTTAATTCGTTTTCATCTTCATCTTCATCTTGGTCTTCAGGACAATCTAAACAAGTTGCATTGTTTTGTTCTATCTTAAAATAATGACCTGTATTTTCTCTTAAATAGCCATCAAAACTACTGTAGCTTATAAAACTTTCTGTATTCGGGTTGTTGTAAATTACGCTTCCTTCGGGTAAGTAAACAGTAACTTCTACTTTTTGATCACGTTTAGCTTCGGTATTTGGAATTAGAAAATAATTATCTAATTCTAATTTATTACCATTAATATTATAGTTATAATCAATAGTTTTTGCGCGTTCTTTAGCACTTTCAAAAGTCCTACCTCTAGAAGATTTAAAGACTTTAATTTTTGCAACACTATCACTAGTAGATTTAATATTTACTCTTATGTCTTGAGAAAAAGTTACCTTTTCTCCGTTTTCATCAAAACCAGTTCTAAAATTATGATAACGTCTATAATAATCTCCAGCAAAATTATCGTTTCCTTTCATTGTTAAAACTAAAGTGTCTGTGCTTTTAATGTTTTCAATTTTTTCATTGATAATTACTGGCGCTTTTTCGCTGTAACTTAGACCTTGGTTAATTGATATAGTAATTAGTCCTATTAAAGATAAAAGCCATAAACCTAGTAATGTAAACTTAGCAATGTTACTTAATGGTTTTAAGTTAGAAATCAATATTTTTAAACCTAAGTAGAATAAAAATATAAGCGGAATTACTGATACAATAAAGATTAAGATTGATAATAGCTCAAAAGACATACCGCTAGTGGTAGATAACTCCATTAAGTCGTTGTCTAAAAAATGGATATTACTATCAAAAAAAGAACCTATAATTAATCCAACGGTTAATGCAATTGTACCAGCTATGGTTGCTAAGACAATAAATAGTCCTATGATTTTTGCAAAGATTTTAAAAACACCTTTAATAAGATTACCTAAACCGTCAAAAAAAGATTTACTATTGTCTTTAATTTTATTTGTAGGTATGCGTTTTACAGAATCACTAATGTTATCCGACGCATGCTCAAAACCCTCTTTTAGTTTGTCGGCATGTTTTTGAAAATCAATGTTTTTAACATTTTCGCTTACGCTATCAAATCCGTCACGAATTTTTTTTTCAATGTTACTAATATTTACAGCTTCACCAGTCATGGTAAGCTTTTCTGCAGTTGTTTTTGCTTCAGGTACTAAAATCCATAGTAAAATGTACAAGAATACACCAGTACCAGCACCAAACACAAGTAAAATCCAGATTAAACGTATCCAAATAGCGTCAATACCAAAGTAATGGGCTAAACCAGCAGATACACCACCAATATAGGAGTTATCGGTATCTCTGTAAAGTTTTTTACTACTGCTAGATCTGTAAGTGTTTTTAGTTTTGCTAGAAGGTTCGTCTTCAAAAATCTCGTCATCAACAAGATAATCTTCAGGTTGTCCCATAATGGCAATAACCTCTTCAACTTCTTTGTTACCAATAACTTGTCTTTCGGTCTTCATGCGTTCTGTAAATAATTCCGAAATCCTAGCCTCAATATCAGATATAATTTCTTCGCGACCTTGAGAGTCAGTAAATGAACGTTTTATAGCCTCAAGATAGCGCTGTAATTTTAAGTATGCATCTTCATCTATATGAAAGAATATACCTGCTAAATTTATGTTGACTGTTTTATTCATTTTTTAGTTGATTTAATTTGTGTTACTATGTTAACTGCATTTTGTAATTCGTCCCAAGTTTGGGTTAATTCTTTTAAAAAGATATGTCCAGTTTCTGTTAGTCCGTAGTATTTACGTGGCGGACCAGAAGTAGACTCTTCCCAACGGTAGCTTAGTAAGCCAGCGTTTTTTAGTCGTGTTAATAATGGGTAAATTGTCCCTTCAACTACTAACAACTTAGCGTCTTTTAAAGTGTCTAAAATTTCTGCAACGTAAGCGTCCTCATCCTTTAAGACAGACAGTATGCAGTATTCTAACACACCTTTTCGCATTTGTGCTTTTGTATTTTCTATCTTCATATTTTTATGAGATTTATTGTTAAACTGTTCATTTTTTGATGATTATTTTTGATGAAATTGATAATTCTTATTTTATAGCGTTACCCTATCGGGTCGGGCTTTCGCAAGTCGCAATCAAAGATGTGCTCCAACAATTGCTCAATCCCTAACGCAGGCTAACTTGCTATCATGATTTTTAAAAACTGTTTCATGTTTTATTTAATAAAATTAATGCTAAACGGATATTGATAAAATTCGCCATCCTTAGCTTTTATACTAGCGTTTATTATAAAAATGATTTCTAGAATAAACCCTATTACTGCTACAAACCCTAAACTACCACCTAATATAAATAGAGGTGAAGGTTCATTTAAACTAATATGTAAACCGTCAAAGGTGTTAATTTCAAAAAAATCTAAATGACTAAACACATTAAACAAGAAAAACGGTACAAATAGCAATCCTAAAATCATGGTATATAATAAAATACTAATCTGAAAATTAATAGCTTGTTTACCATGAGTATCTATAAAATCTGATTTTTCTTTATTAGTCAACCATAAAACAATTGGTCCTATAAAATTTCCAAACGGAATAATAAAGCGACTAAATGTCGATAAATGTATTATAGTTGCTAGATTTTTTTGGTGATTAGTAAGCATGATTTTAAAAGTATATAATAGTTTCTTATGCAAATATATATCTAAAAGAAGGTATTATGCAATACAAAGTACTATAATTTAACATTTTATTAACATATTGAGTTATGGATTATTTTCAATAATTTAGCCAAAAACCCAAAAATAATATTATGAAGTTAACACCAAGCAAACTAAATACTTATACAATGTTTAAACTGCCATCTGCCTATATTTGTGGTGTAAGAACAAAATCAATTTCTGATCAAAATTGTGTGGTAACAGTAAAACATAAGTGGATTAACCAAAACCCTTTTAAATCTATGTTTTGGGCAGTACAAGGTATGGCTGCCGAATTTTCTACAGGTGCTTTGGTTATTGCAAAGATCCAAGAAAGTGGACAAAAAATATCAATGTTAGTGACTACTAATAAAGCTGTTTTTACTAAAAAAGCAACAGGAAAAATAACCTTTACCTGTAATGATGGCAATAAAATAGATCAAGCTATAGCGCAAACTATAAAAACTGGTGAAGGACAGACCGTATGGATGCAATCTCAAGGCGTAAATGAAGATGGAGTAGTGGTTTCTACCTTTGATTTTGAATGGTCTATAAAATTAAAGTCAAAATGACATTGTAACATTTTTACAAATCTTACAACCAATAGCTGTTAATCATTAAATCAAAAAACTATGAATTCACATGAAATAGATTACCGCATTTACGGAGAAGAAATGCAGTATGTAGAAATAGAACTAGATCCAAACGAAGGTGTTATAGCAGAAGCAGGCAGCTTTATGATGATGGACGATGGTATAAAAATGGAAACTATTTTTGGAGATGGGTCACAAAAAGATCAAGGCTTTTTAGGTAAAGTTTTTGGTGCCGGAAAACGTCTACTTACTGGAGAAAGTTTGTTTATGACAGCATTTTACAATGTACTACATGGCAAACGTAACGTTAGTTTTGCTTCACCATATCCAGGAAAAATTGTACCTATTGATTTAATGGAGTATCGTGGTAAATTTATTTGTCAAAAAGATGCTTTTTTATGTGCAGCAAAAGGTGTAAGTGTTGGTATTGAGTTTTCTAAGCGTTTAGGACGTGGACTTTTTGGTGGCGAAGGTTTTATTATGCAAAAGTTAGAAGGCGACGGTATGGCTTTTGTACATGCTGGCGGAACTTTAGCTAGAAAAGTATTGCAACCAGGTGAAACATTAAGAGTAGATACTGGATGTATAGTCGGTTTTACACAAGACGTAGATTATGATATAGAGTTTGTTGGTGGTATTAAAAACACCATTTTTGGTGGTGAAGGTTTGTTTTTTGCAACCTTAAAAGGTCCAGGTGTAGTTTATATACAATCATTACCATTTAGTAGGTTAGCAGGTCGTGTTTTAGCAAGTTTACCACGCGGAGGAAAAGATAAAGGCGAAGGTAGTATTTTAGGAGGTTTAGGTGATATTATTGGTGGTGATAACAGATTTTAAAACTTTAATTTTAACGTCTTTTTAACTGTTAAAATTCACAGGTTTTAAATTTTGAAACAATTTTTTTGCTACATTTAATCTGTAATTTTAAACCGTTCGCCTATAAAAAAACATTACCTTTAATTAACTAAAACTTAAATTAATTATGGCAAGAGCAATGTTTGAGTACACCAAAACTGTACTTCAAAAAGTTAGTTTTGACACCACGTTGTTTTGCAGAGAGGTACAAAAGGCTTTAGAGCGTTTGTTACCTTACGAAATTGAAGAGCTTAAAGTATTTATAGACTCTTTAGTAAAGCAAAACCCAAAACTAAATCAATGTTTAATTTATCTTGAAAAATAAATATAAAGCGATCTTTTAAGATCGCTTTTTTTATTTACTTAAAGGACTTATAATTTGAACATTTTGAAATGCAATTGCACCTCTTACAATACCAGATATTACATCTTGTAAAGCTTCAATAATTTGCATTTTAAGTTCGCTTTTATGATAGATTAAGCTAACTTCTCTTGCTGGTGTAGGCTCATTAAAAAACCTTAAATTTTGCTTAGATTTTTCTGGTAAATCTAAAGTGTGTAAATAGGGTAGTAGTGTCATGCCTAAACCTTCATTAGACAATTTTATTAAAGTTTCTATACTACCGCTTTCTAATTGAAATTTATCATCATTATGACTCTTAAAAACTTTACAAAGATTAATAACACCATCTCTAAAACAATGTCCATCTTCTAACAAAAGCATATCATTTATATCAAGATCTGATGTTTCTAGTTTTTTATTGTTATGTAATCTATGGTTTTGCGGTACGTAAGCAACAAAAGGTTCAAAATATAAAACACGCTCTTTAATGCTTTCTTGTTCTAAAGGTGTTGCTGCAATAGCAGCGTCTAGATGACCGTCGTTAATGCGTGTAATAATTTCTTCTGTAGTAAGCTCTTCAATTTTAAGTTTTACTTTTGGATATTTTTTTACAAAATTTGTTAAAAACATAGGCAAAAGAGTAGGCATTACAGTTGGGATAATACCAAGCTTAAATTCGCCACCAACAAATCCTTTTTCTTGGTCTACAATATCTTGTATTCTATTAGATTCGTTAACAATATTTCTAGCCTGAGTAACTAATTTTTTACCAACTTCTGTAAGTTCGATTGGTTTTTTGCTTCGGTCAAAAATTAAGACGTCAAGTTCGTCCTCTAATTTTTGAATTTGCATACTTAAAGTCGGTTGAGTTACAAAGCATTTTTGAGCTGCTTTTGTAAAATTTTGGTGTTCGGCTACAGCCAAAACATATGATAATTGAGTAATCGTCATTGTTAATAGTTTGAGGCTATAAAAATATAAAATCTATCAATAATATTTATAATTAAAAACGTTTAATTTAATGTAATTTTGTAATAGAAATCAAAACTTATAAAATATGAAACTAAATAGTCTTGGATTAGACCCATCAAAAACTAAAGATTTAGCAGATCAATTAAATAATTTGTTAGCTAATTTTCAGATATATTATCAGAATTTAAGAGGAATACACTGGAACATTAAAGGGAAAAACTTTTTTGATTTACATGTAAAGTTTGAGGAGTTATACACAGATGCTAATGCTAAAGTAGATGAAATTGCAGAACGTGTTTTAACTCTAGGAGAAACGCCTTTACATACATTTGAAGATTATTCTAGTGTTGCAAAAGTACCTGTAGGTAAAAATATTTCTAAAGATGAAAACGCAGTAGAATTAATAGTTAACTCTTTAACAGAATTACTACAAATTGAAAGAAACATATTACACGCTGCTGGAGATGCAGAAGATGAAGGTACAGCTGCAATGATGAGTGATTTTATATCTCAACAAGAAAAAATGGTTTGGATGATGAATGCTTGGTTAGGTAAAAGCATTTAATCCTATAAATTGATTAATAGCAATTAAAAAAAGCAACCAATTTGGTTGCTTTTTTTTTGTTTTAAAATAAACGTTTCGAACTAAATTTTAAGAGTTAAAATTAATTAATAAAATATTTTCTTAAGCTATAAGAAAGAATATCCTATAATTAGTGAGAGGCTTTCATGTTCCGAAAACCAATTATCATAGTTGGTACTAATACTTCTAGATGTTTGATATCTTGCTTCTATGGTGTATTTATCTAAAAATTTATATCCTGCACCAAAAGCCCAACTATTATCGCTATACAAATCTAATTCTGTTAGGTTTGTACCTTGTTCATTATTAATTTTTAAATATGAATTTTTAAAACGAATATCTGCTAGATAAGCTACATTTACGAAAACCTTAGATTTATCACTTAAAAATAAAGAGTATCTCAACCCTACAGGTACTTCTATAGAGTTGTATTTAACTTCTGCTTGGTAATCTAAAGGTGGTGCATATAAATTATCATAAATAAATGTTATTTTCTCATTAAAACTATGATAAGTAGGTTCTACAAAAACAGACCATTTATTTTTATTAAAAGGAAGGATTAGTTCGGCTTCAATTCCAAAATCAATATTAGTTTTGTTACCAAAGTCAATTTCGTCATAATTGTATAATTCATTTACAAAATTAATTGAAGAGCTTACTAAACGTGGTCTTAGGGATAAATTAAATAAATCTCGTTTATATTTGTCTTCATAACTTTTAGAGGTCTTTTCTTTACCACAATTATTATAATCTTCAAATAAAGTTCTTAAATCTTCTTTATCATAATCTAATTTTTTTATTCTTGAGATTTTAATAGAAGGACATTTTAAATTATTTAAAAGTTGTTGTTTGTAATGGTTGTTTTCTCCAACTTTAGAGTACTCAATTATATAACTCTTAAAAACTAATTGTTTAATAGAATCGTTGTCTTTATTGAAAAAAAATCGTTTTAAGTTGTGGTCTTCATAAAGATAAAGAGTTGCATCACCTTCAACTAAAACATTTAAAAACAAAAGCTCCTCATTAAATATAGGATTTCTATTACTACTTATTTTGTCAGCAATTTCACTAGACCTATCCATCTTAACCTTTACTCTTACATATTTAGAAGTGTTGTATATACCAAACTCTTTTATTTGATCTATCGATAAGTTTTTAGTGTCTCCGTTTTCATTTAACCTTACGTTTATATTATCAGGATTATTAAACCAATCCATATTTTTAATAAAGCATTCCACTTTTTTATTACTGTTATCAATATAGTATCCTTTTTCATACTTTATTTGAGACAAGGAAATTGTAGTAAATAATAAGAAAATTAAAAGAAATGTATTTTTCATGTTAGTTATTTAGAATAAATATTCGCTAATATAAATCTTTTGTTTAACTTTTAAAATAAAGCTGCGTTTTTATTAAAATTTCCTTAAAAATAAATCCCAAAATCATCCCAAGTTTTCAACTAAAAATTGTAAATTTGCCCGCGTTAACAACGCAACATGACAACTAAAACTAAGTACATATTTGTAACCGGAGGTGTAACTTCTTCATTAGGAAAAGGTATAATCGCAGCATCTCTAGCCAAGTTACTTCAGGCGCAAGGTTATAAGACAACAATTCAAAAATTAGATCCTTACATTAACGTAGATCCAGGGACTTTAAACCCATACGAACATGGCGAATGCTATGTAACCGATGATGGTGCAGAGACCGATTTAGATCTTGGTCACTACGAACGTTTTTTAAACGTACCAACAAGCCAAGCCAATAATGTAACTACTGGTCGTATTTATCAAAGTGTGATAGAGCGTGAACGTCGTGGTGAATTTTTGGGTAAAACCGTTCAAGTCATTCCGCACATTACAGACGAGATTAAACACCGCGTCCAAATTTTAGGTAATTCTGGTGATTATGATATCGTTATTACAGAAATTGGTGGAACCGTTGGAGATATTGAGTCTTTACCATACATAGAAGCTGTTAGACAATTAAAATGGGACTTAGGAGAACATAATGCAATTGTCATTCACCTGACGTTAATTCCGTTTTTATCTGCAGCAGGCGAACTTAAAACCAAGCCAACACAACACAGTGTTAAAACCTTGATGGAGAGCGGTGTACAAGCAGATATTTTAGTATGTCGTACAGAGCACGAATTGCCTAGCGATTTAAGGCGTAAATTAGCTTTATTCTGCAATGTTCGTGAAGAAGCTATCATCCAATCTATAGATGCATCAACTATTTATGATGTGCCAAACCTAATGTTAGAACAAGGATTAGATACGGTTGTGCTTAAAAAGTTAGATTTAAAAGGTGATACACCAAATTTAACACAGTGGAATAAATTTTTACAACGTCATAAAAACCCAAAGTCAGAAATAACTATCGGACTTATAGGTAAGTATGTAGAGTTACAAGATTCTTACAAATCTATTCTAGAAGCATTTATACACGCAGGTGCAGAAAATGAAGTTAAAGTAAATGTAGAATCTGTACATTCAGAATACTTAAATGAAGATAATATTAAGATGAAATTAGCTCATCTTGACGGTGTTTTAGTAGCTCCAGGTTTTGGAGAACGCGGTATAGAAGGAAAAATAGATGCCATAAGATATGTTCGTGAAAACAATATACCGTTTTTAGGGATTTGTTTAGGAATGCAAATGGCAGTAATCGAATTTTGTCGCAATGTTTTAGGACTTAAAGATGCTAACTCTACCGAAATGGATCCTAATACAACAAATCCTGTGATAGATATTATGGAAGACCAAAAAAACATCACCGATATGGGCGGAACAATGCGTCTTGGTGCTTGGGATTGCCATATAGAAAAAGATTCTATCGCTTACAATGTCTACCAATCTCAAGATATAAAAGAACGTCACCGCCATAGATACGAATTTAACGGCGATTATAAAGAAAAAATAGAAGCTGCAGGATTAAAAACTACAGGATACAATCCAGAAACTAAACTGGTAGAAATTGTCGAAAACCCATCACATCCTTGGTTTGTTGGTGTACAATATCACCCAGAATACAAAAGTACGGTTGCTAATCCGCATCCATTATTTGTTGCATTTGTAAAGGCCAGTTTAAAACATCATAAGACAAAATAATGTCACTTTGGCATTAAATTAAAAAGTGGTTGTATATTTGACAACTCATTAATCTCCTCGTTTAACTTAGAGGACTAATTAATTATGGAAGAAAAAAAACTAGACATTAATTCAATTATTGGATTTATCTTAATCTTCGGAATTTTATTATTCATGATGTGGCAAAATGCACCATCAGAAGAAGAATTAAAGGCTCAAGATGCAGAAAAGCAAGCAAAAATTGATGCTAAAAAGAAAGCTGAAGCTGAAAAAGCAGATACAAAAGTAGTAACAGAAGAAGACTTTACAGAAGCAAAAGATTCTGCGCAAGTGGCAGCACTTCAATCAAAAATTGGTGCTTTTGCATATTCAGTAGCTACAGCAACTTCTTCAGAAAAAGAAATTGAAGTTCAAAATGAAGTTTTAGATTTAAAATTTAACACTAAAGGTGGACATCTTTCAGAAGTAAAATTAAAACAGTTTGTAGATTTCGATTCAATACCAATTTATTTAGTAAAAGATGGAAACTCGGTATTCAATCTTCAATTTCAAACTACAGATAATCGTACTTTAAACACAAAAGATTTATTCTTCCAACCAACGGTTACAAAAAGTGGAGAAAACACTGTAGTTTCTATGAAACTTAAAACTGCAGCCAATAAGTTTATTGAGTATAATTATGTAATCAAACCTAATGAGTACATGGTAGATTTTACCATAAAATCTCAAGGTATAGAGACTAATATTAATACCTCAAACCCAATTACATTAGATTGGACACAAAAAACATATAGACATGACCAAAGTATTAGTTACGAAAACAGATACACGCGTCTAACCTACCAAACAGATGGAGATGTAGATAAATTATCACAAATGAGTGATGATGATGAAACGGTAGATGAAGTAGATTGGTTAAGTTACCGTCAACACTTTTTTAGTTCTATATTAATGTCAGACAAGCCATTAGATGGTGTTACTTTTACGTCTAAAAATTTAGTTGAAGACGAAGAAGTAGACTCTATTTTCACAAAGCAATTTTCAACTAAAACAGCATTGGCTTTAAGTGGTGCTAATTTAGACAACAAAATGCAACTGTATTATGGACCAACAGATAGTGAAATCTTAAAAAATTACGACAATAACGTTGTTGAAAGTATCCCATTTGGATGGGGAATTTTTGGATGGATTAACAAGTTTTTATTCATTCCGTTATTTAGCGGTTTAAGTAGCTTTTTACCATATGGTGTAGCAATTATTGTAATGACGGTTTTAATCAAATTAGCCATGTCATTTGTGCAATACAAGCAGTATTTATCACAAATGAAAATGAAAATTTTAAAGCCAGAATTAGAAGCAATTCGTGAGAAATATAAAGACAACAAATTAAAAGCGCAACAAGAAACTATGGCGCTTCAAAGCAAAGCAGGCGCAAGTCCGTTAGCAGGTTGTTTACCAGCATTAATCCAAATGCCAGTCTTTTACGCCTTGTTTATGTTTTTCCCAACAGCATTTGCTTTAAGACAGAAAAAGTTTTTATGGGCAGAAGATTTATCATCTTATGATGTTGTGGCAGAATTACCATTTAACATTCCGTTATACGGTGATCATGTAAGTTTATTCCCAATTTTAGCAGCAATTGCTATTTTCTTCTACATGAAGTTAACAACTGGGCAAAACCAAATGTCTGCGCCACAACAAGAAGGTATGCCAGATATGACAAAGATGATGAAGTACATGATTTACTTTGCGCCAATTATGATGCTTATTTTCTTTAACCAGTACGCATCAGGTTTAAGTTTATATTACTTTATTTCTAACTTAATTAGTATCGGTATTTTATTAGTTATCAAGAATTTTATTTTAGATGAAGACAAAATCCATGCTAATATTCAGGTTAAAAAAGCGCAGCCTAAAAAAGAAAGTAAATTTCAAAGAAAGATGAAAGAAATGATGGAGCAGGCAGAAAAGCAAAAACAAATGCAAGAGCAACAAAAGAAGAAACGTAAATAATTTTCAGTTCGAGTGATTTTTAGTGGTTGCTGAGCGTAGTCGAAGTAAAACGAAAAATAGTATCGAGAACTTATAAAGATAAAAGCTGTCAAAAAATAAATTAAATTTGGCAGCTTTTTTGTTATAACAAAACAGGCTGCATTTCGTTAACAAATAATAGTTGTAGCTTAAATTCCGCGAAAGCGATATAATATTTAATAATGAAACACATTTTAACCCTTTTAATTTTTACGTTATCATCAACATTTATGTTGGGACAAGAGTTTAACCAATTTGACAGCAACGGTAAACGTCACGGAAAATGGAAAAAAAACTTTGAAGGCACAGAAGTGTTAAGATACGAAGGACAATTTGAGCATGGTAAAGAAGTTGGTGTGTTTAAATTTTACCAAAATCTTGAGAATAAAGCTGTTTTAGCAGCAACACGTACCTTTAAAAAAGATTCAGATTTGGCGCAAGTTGTATTTTTTACGTCTACAGGAAACAAGGTAAGTGAAGGTACAATGCGTGGAAAAATTTACGTAGGTAAATGGTTATACTATCATAAAAATAGTGATCAATTAATGACTTCTGAATTTTATAATAATAAAGGAGAATTAGATGGATTAAGAACGACCTATTATCTTAACGGAAATGTAGCTGAAAAAGCAAACTACAAAAACGGAAAGTTAAACGGACTGTCACAATGGTTTTCTGGTGAAGGTATTATAATTAGAGAGTACACCTATAAAGATAACATGTTACATGGTGTTTACAAATCATACGACGAAAAAGGAAATCTAGTTTTAGAAGGACAATATCAAAACGATTACAGACATGGTATCTGGAAAACGTATAAAGACGGAAACCTTGTTGAAGAAAACGATTTTACTAGACGTAGCAAAAACCCGTATAAAAACAATAAAAAAACGCCTTAAAATTTAATTTAAGGCGTTCCTCTTATGGATAACGTGCTATTAAACTTTTTGGGAAAAGTCAATTTATCCATAGATAACATCAACCATCTAAAAACTATTGTGGAGGTAATATAACGTTATCATCTATAACGTGTACAACTCCATTTACTGCTTGTATATCTACTAGGCTTGTAATTATATTACTTACTCTATCGTTAGGATCTGTTAATGTAAAATTGGTTGCATCTGCTGTAATATCTCCACCTAAAGTGGTTACAGTTCCGCTAGTTAACATAGAAGACTGTACATTGGCACCTACAATATGGTAAGTTAAAACCGCATCAACTGTTGCTGTTGGTATATCTGTTAAAGCAGATACATTTAATTCTGTAAGTAAATTTCCAAAAGCATTGTCTGTTGGTGCAAATACTGTAAATGGACCAGCTTCAGCATCTGATACAGTATCTATATATGGTACAGTTGGCATTCCTGTATCTGCATATTGTAATGCTGCAACAAGATTTGATAATGCAGGATTAGATGTCGCAAATGTAGCAATAGTAGGTAAATCTATTACTGTATCTACTGCGTGTATAATTCCATTTGTACCTACAATATCTGCTGTTTGTACTGTTGATATTCCATTGAACATTACTCCATTAGAAGTATTAAAATAGATACTTAAATTGTTCATGTCAGGTCCAGAAGCATTAGTGTTAGAATATCCTTCACCTAAACCTGTCAAATCAGTAGATGTAATTGTTCCGCTAATGACGTGGTTTAATAAAATTTGAGATAATACACTAGTATCAACATCAGCAAGCGCTGCACCATCTAAAAATGTAGTAAAAGCGGTATCATCAGGTGCTAAAACTGTAAAAGGACCAACACTAGATAAAACATCAACTAAGTTTCCATCAGCTGCGCCTAATGCAGCAACTAAATTTGAAAAGTTAGTATTATTTACTGCATGATCTACTATAGTAGGTAAGGTAATTACTTTATCTACAACGTGAATAATTCCATTAGATGCTTCAACATCTGCTGCTGTAACTTCTGCTGTATTATTAAACATCACACCATTATTAGCATCAAATAAAAGACTAATATTAGTATTTGAAGGTCCATCAGCTAATGTGTTTGTGTAACCTCGTCCCATACTAGCTAAATCTGAAGATGTCACCGTTCCTGAAATAACATGGTTAAGTAATGTTTGCGTTAAAGCAGCATCAGGAATATCTTGTACTGTTGCCCATCCATTATTAGACATAAACTCTGCAAAAGCTTCATCTGTTGGTGCTAATACAGTAAAAGATCCTGGTCCGCTTAATGTAGCAGTTAAATCAGCTTCGATAACTGCATCAACTAAACTAGATAAATTTGGGTTTGTTTGAGCTAATTCAACAATGTTAAATTCTTCTTGAATAACAATGGTTCCATCATCATCATTACTACATGACCAGAATAGTAAAGTAACTAGTAATAATAAGGGAAGTGTTTTGAGTGATTTTAAATTTTTCATAGCAATTTTTTTTGGTTTGTAATTTTGTTTAACAAATCTAATAAATGTTTAAACAAAAAATATTTAATGTTTTGTTAAACTTTAAAAATCAATGAATTGCAATAACTTAATTAAGCCCAGAATTAAGTGGCTATGACTGAATTTGAGTTTAAAAAATGACGTATCTTTGCAAATCAAAAAAGATTTCAGATGAATAAAAGAGTTGTTGTTGGACTTTCAGGAGGCGTAGATTCTAGTGTTGCTGCTTATTTATTAAAGGAGCAAGGTTATGAGGTTATTGGTCTTTTTATGAAAAACTGGCATGACGATTCTGTAACTATTTCAGATGAATGTCCTTGGCTAGAAGATAGTAACGACGCCATGTTAGTTGCTAATAAACTAGGTATTCCTTTTCAAACTGTAGATTTAAGCGAGCAGTACAAAGAACGTATTGTAGACTATATGTTTAACGAATATGAAAAAGGGCGTACACCAAATCCAGACGTGCTTTGTAACAGAGAAATCAAATTTGATGTCTTTATGAAAATTGCTTTAGACCTTGGCGCAGATTACGTGGCTACTGGTCATTATTGTAGAAAAAGCACGATTGAAAAAGACGGAAAAGAAATCCACCAACTTTTAGCAGGTAAAGACGATAATAAAGATCAATCTTATTTTTTATGTCAATTATCTCAAGAGCAATTAGCAAAAGCATTATTCCCGGTTGGCGAACTTTTAAAACCAGAAGTTAGAGCAATTGCTAAAGAACAAGATTTAATTACAGCCGATAAAAAAGACTCGCAAGGCTTATGTTTTATAGGAAAAGTGAGATTGCCAGAATTTCTTCAACAACAATTAAAACCTAAAGAAGGAGTGATTGTTGAAGTTGAAAAATCTAACGAAATTTATAACCAAACACAGCCAGACTTTAATAATAAATTAGAAGAACTTGACTTTTTAAGTCAGAAAAAAAGCTACACGTTATCTGACGGAAAAGTAGTAGGCAAGCATCAAGGTGCACATTATTTTACAAAAGGACAACGTAAAGGATTAGCTGTTGGAGGAACAGTTGAACCACTTTTTGTGATTGAAACCGACGTAAATGAAAACGTAATTTACACAGGACAAGGTAAAAATCATCCTGGTTTATTGCGCAACGTGTTATTTGTGTCTAATGACGAATTACACTGGATCCGAGAAGATTTAGCAATAAATGAAGGCGAAACTATGCAAGTTAAAGCCAGAATACGATATAGACAACCATTACAAGATGCCACTTTACATAAAGTTGATTCTGGTTTATATGTCGAATTTAATCAAGCGCAATCTGCAATTACCGAAGGTCAATTTGTAGCGTGGTATTTAGGTGAAGAATTAGTAGGTTCCGGAGTAATTTCTTAAATTGCAGTAACTAAACGGTTACTGAAATGAAGCATACTTTACTCATTCTTATTTTTCTAATAAGTTATTCAGTTTTTTCTCAAGAACACGCTTGGGTTTACCTTAATGACAAGCCAAATAGCGCTGCAGCGTTAGCAAATCCAATTTCAATTTTAACTCAAAAAGCGTTGGATCGTAAAGCGGCACACAACGTAGCTGTAGATTATGATGATGTACCTGTAGACGAAGGTTTTATCGCACAAATAAAAACCCAAACAGGAATTACCGTTGTTGCCAAATCTAAATGGTTAAACGTTGTTCATGTCTTAGGGACAGAAACAGATATTAATGCTTTAACAGCTTTAACTTTTGTAGATCATATCGAATTTGCAGATGATAATTTAAATGCAAGATCGTCTCAAAATCAGAATAAATTTGATATCGAAACTAGCCAAACGGTTTTTAATTACGGAAGTGCTGCCAATCAAATAGAAATGTTTAATGGAGATGATTTGCACCTTGCAGATTTTACAGGAACAGGAATGACCGTTGCGGTTTTAGATGCTGGTTTTCCTAATGTGCAAACCATGTCAGGCTTCAACCGTTTAAATACGAATAACGGAATTTTAGGCGGATATGATTTTGTAGATAGAAATCCAAATGTCTATGCTTACACTGGTAATTCTCACGGAACATGGGTTTTAAGCGATATGGCTGGTTATGTGCAAGACCAATTTGTAGGTACTGCACCAGATGCAGAATATTATTTATTTAGAACTGAAAACGCAGCAAGCGAAACTCCAATCGAAGAAACCCTTTGGGTTGAAGCTGCAGAACGAGCGGATAGTTTAGGTGTAGATGTCATTAACACATCACTTGGTTATACCACTTTTGATAATCCAAATTACGATTATACACCAGCCGAAATGGACGGTCAAACAGCCTTTATAACACGTGGAGCTAATTTCGCAGCTCAAAAAGG
>Ga0160419_100441_pt1 | contig 26703 bp, 17 predicted proteins | sample CelAP2metagpilot_2_FD_108196 | JGI IMG/M metagenome (GOLD analysis project Ga0160419, IMG submission 108196) | Phycosphere-associated microbial communities from Cellana algal ponds in Kailua-Kona, Hawaii, USA - Cellana AP2-4-25 metagenome pilot ... | reverse complement strand
TGGGTTGCCGCCGACGCGGCCCTTTGAGCGTGCCGAGGCAAGTCCGGCTTTGGTACGCTCGCGGATCAGAGCGCGTTCGAACTCAGCCGCAGCGCCCAGAACCTGCAACGTGAACTTGCCCTGGGGCGAGGCAGTGTCGATCGGGTCCTGGAGCGAGCGGAAGAACGCCCCCTTGCCCTCCAGTCTTTCGATCACCTCAAGCAAGTGCGACAGAGACCGCGCAAGCCGGTCGATCCGCACGACGACCAGCGTGTCGCCCTTGCCAATCCGCTCCAGCACACGTGCAAGCACCGGCCGCGCCCGATTGCCACCTGAGGCGTGCTCTTCAAAGATCTCTGCGCAACCCGCAGATTGAAGGGCCTCGGACTGGGGCAGGGGGGTTTGATCCTCTGTGGATACGCGCGCATAGCCTATCAGGGGCATGGAAAAGAGCCGTTTGCAATTTAAGATATCGCTAATAAACGACCGTTTGTAAACGAATGCAAGGAGCGTTTCCCTCGTCGCGCTGAGTTCGGGAAGCCTTGTATCTATGGGCTGAAGCCCGCGAGAGGCGCTCCAGCGTTCTTGAGAAGACAGGGGCCTCGGGCGCCTCTATAGTAGAGAAAAACGCAGCCCCTCAAACTCCATCGTCAAGCGCGCAAAATAGCTTTATAATGCGCGCATGAGCCGATTTCGCCAGACAAACATGGACTATGACGAGATGCCTCTCGAAGACTTGGAGGCGTCCGAGGGCAAGGATGACGCCGACCTCTGGTTCCTGCCCGGGCCGATCGAGGACGAACCGGATTACCTGCCTCCCGGACCTATGCCTGAGGCGAAGGAATCCGATGTCGTCGATGCCTGGCGCGCGGCTGAGGCCGGGCAGGCGGCGCAGCTTGCTCGCGTCTCGGCCCGGTTGGGTATCCTCGATGAACGCCTGCGTCGGGGCCCGGCAGGCTGGCGGCAGCGGCTCGCCCTGATCGAGGCATCGGATCTCAGCTGGCTCACGCAGGACCGGATCGGCCTCGACCGGCTTTCCCTTTACATGGCGCTGCGGGTTTCGACCGTAACGGATGATGCGCAGGCGCTGTACCGGATCGGCTGGACCGTGCGGCGGCTGACCGGCGGACCCGCGCCGTTGGCGCGTCGGTCATGTGTGGGCGACCTCGAAACCTTCCTTGATCGGCGCGCCCGTCCGGGGCAGGGGGAGCGTCTCGACGAGGCTAGGGCTCCCTCGCGCATGGTCGAGATGGCAGAGCGGGAAGCCTTCGAGGACCGGGCTGCCGGATGGCTTGCGATGATGAATCAGGCCGAAAACCTCCACCCCGTGACGCGGGCCTGCATGGGCTTTCATCTCTGGCATGTCGCGGAGCTCTCGCCGATCGACGATCCGCTCGAGGCCGCGGTGACGGCGTCGCGTGTTGCGATCACCGAACTTGCACCGTCAGGGAGCATGCCCGGCGCGATCTTCGCACCGATCGCCATGGGCGGGGGAGGGGGCTTCCGCGCGATCGGGGACCCGCCCGCCCGGTTAGCGCGCTGGCTGAACGCGATGGAGAGCGCGACATTCGCAGCCCTGCGCAGGCTCGAGGAGATCGAGGCTTGGGCGGCTGCCGCAGAGCGCGCGATGGCTCCCCTCTCGGGCAAGACGCCGCCGATGCTGCGGAACCTCTTCGCAAGCTGGCCGCTGGTCTCAGTACAGATGGCCGAGAAACTGACAGGCACGCATCGGGCAACGGTTCAGCGCAACATCGACTGGATGGACGAGCAGGGCCTCATTCGGGAGGTTACGGGGCAGGGACGATACCGAATGTGGCGAATCGTCGAGCCGCGCTCAACAGAGGCAAATTCGATGCCCGAAAGGCATGATGAGCTGCTGGCTGAAGATTTCTTCGATGTGCTGGCCGCGCGCCAGTGATCCCCGGATTTTTTCCCTTCAGGCTTCCGCGTCCCGCAGCTCTCGCAGAGCAGCCAGATAGCGGTTCATGCGGCGCATGTCCTTTTCGGTCAGTGCCGACAGTCGCGAAGCGTTCAGGTTGTCGAGGATGTCGGCTGTTTTGACCCGGCGCGCGATCTTGTTGCCCTTGGCGCGTCGGACGAAGGCCACGTAGACGGCCTCGCTGTCGCCTTCATCCTCGGGCGTCTTCGTGACAAGGCGTAAGGCGTCGAGCACAGTCGGCGAGAAACCTTCTTCCTCAAGGCGCTCGAATGTCCAGCCAGGGCCGTCTTCGACCACGTCATGCAGAACGCCTACGATCCGTTCGTCGTCGGTCTCCAATGACATCATCACCCGGAGCGGATGTAGCAGATACGGCGCGCCGGCCTTGTCGGTTTGTCCCCGATGGGCTTCCGCAGCGATTTCGATGGCGCGTTGAAGGTTCAATAGCTTCTCCTGGTGTATGAATATGATCGTGACCATCCGTTGGTGTTTATGGAACTTCACATCACTCCCATGGCGCAAAGCTTGGCGTGGCTACAATGATACGGCTCCTAAGAGCTTCGAGTTCTGGAGAAATTGCTGCGTGGGTTCCCTGATGCGGCAAAACTTCCCCGTGCAATTGTGCACGCAGCTCCATCCAACGTTCTTTCAGGACCTGCCAGTTGTGATCATCATAGGTTCCGCTGACAACGACAGGATGAATGCGTATACGTGGGGGATCGCCCTCGGCGTGCCCATGCCAATTTTCCAAGTCTTTCAGCCAACAGCTACCCTTGCGGTCCACACGACCGATCTGTTGTTCGACAATACCCGGGTTCCATTCTGCATGCAGTATGACCACGGTGCGGCAGGCTTCATGCAGGTTTAACCCCTCTCGCCCAACGCGGGATTGAGCGAGGAGTACCATTGGCCAGCTGGAGGCGCGGTTGAATGCGGACTGCAGCAAGCGGCGTGTTTGAGGTGGGGTCGCGCCAGACATCATCCGGGCAAAATTGCCCTCTCGCCCGGAGAAGTCCTGAAGATACGCGGCCAGCCTGGACGGCAAAACACTGTCGTTTTCTTGCTCTTCATCAGTTAATAGTTCATCCAGCAGCCCTTTGAACAGCGCCAGCATTTCGTCGCCGGACCACGCTGCGTCAGCACTCTCGCGTCTGTCGCCAAGCGCCTCCAGTAGTGCCCCGATATCGCCTTGCAGCTCTTCACCATCGTCATCTTGGCGCAAATAGCCAACCAACAGCGCGGCAGTATCATCCTGCGGTGCCAAGGCTTCGATTTCACGATGCAGCCTTGCAAGCTCCGTTCGGCGCGCACTGGACCATTTTCGATATCGCTCGGTCAGCATCTGGTTGATCGAAGTGATCCCGCCTGTCGTCACACAGAGATCAGGGTCGTTCATGGCGGCAAGAACGGCGGGTTCGCTCTCGTCCCGTACTTTTGATGCTGGCCAGTGCCGTCCATCTCTGAGCCGCCGGAGCATTTCGCGTGCGTCCAGTAGCCGGGTCAGCGCATTCATCGGAGTTATGAAGCGCCCGAAAACGAGAACCTTTTCGTCTCGTTCGGCATAAGACTCGATCAGTCGAACTACGGCTAGTATTGCAGGATGGGTGTAGATATCCGCAGGCTGGCCACGGAAGGCATCGAACCAGAATGACTGCGGGCCTTCCAACTCATCTTCCTGCAGCAGCTGTTCAGCAGTTTCGGATTCGGGTGCGAGACCAAATCCGTACCCTTGGGCGACCGATAGTCTTGCACGCTTCACGCGATGGTCTTCCTGGGGCAGGATCGAAAGCGCTTCAGCTGCACAAAACCGACGCAGCCAGTCGCGAGTGAACCCCTTCGTTGTCGGCGACACCTTTAAGTCCTCGACGACGCGATAATCTCCATGCGCTTCCTGAAATGCACTGATCTCAGGATCGTGTCGCTTGTCCCTTCTTAGAACATAGGGGCGTAATGCCTTGTGAAATCTGATTGCAGCGTTCTCGAAGTTATCGGTCAATGGCTCGTCAAGTTCTTCGACCCGGATGCGTTTGACTATATCGACATAACCGCTGATCCATTCGGTAAGTTCGGCAAGCGGAGTAATATCTTCACCATCGTCCCGCCCACTGATCCGGCCTAGCGTGTCCTTCCATTGCCCGGAATCCAGTTCCACAGGCGTGGCAGTCATCCCGAGGCGGAATGGATCATCGGCCTCCCAACTGACTGGTCCGAGAATGCGCGATAGGCTGGAATCCTCCCCACGGGCCTTGTGGGCCTCATCAACGACGATCAAGTCGAACTGACCCAGCCCATAACCTATGAGCGGCAGGATCTTGCCCTTGTATTCATCGGCCGCAAGCCATCGGTGGTCTCCGGACAGATCATCAAGCACGCTCCGACACAAACCGTGTTCAATGATAGTGTCGGCAATCATGCGGGCGGCGCGGCGGGTGGCATGGACCTGGCTAATCTCACCACGGTGAAAGTTGTCGCGCATGAAATTGCGTCGTTGCCCTGCTAATAAGCGCACAACATTCGGAAGCAATTCACGCCGCCATCCCCCCGCCGGACCGTTGCCTGCGTTCGGAAAGCGCATGGCTGCAAATGTGTGCGAGATCATCAGGACCTCTTCATTGGCCCAGCCATTTTTCGGCAATTCCCGCTGCTGTCTGCGATCCTTTAGCCAGTCCGCGTGTTTGATTTTACGTTTTTGGGTTCCTTCGGCATCTTCCTCGGTGAGGAAACCTGCGATAAATCCGTCATAGCTGCGCAATGGCAGCAGGGTCTGGTCATCAGGGTGAAATAGCCTCAGTTCCTTCTGCCACTGCACGCCCAACCCAGCCGGAAGCACAATCGCAGCTCTGCCGTCCGCTTTGCGAACTGCTGAAATGAGTGCGACCGCTATTCGGGTTTTCCCCATCCCGACTTCGTCGGCCAGCAAAGCGGCCCGCTGACCGGATCTGATCCGCGCGGCAAGTTGCGCAACAGATGCGCGCTGTCCAGCATCAAGCGGTTCATCCGTCTGTTGCGACGCGAGCTGCTCAAGATAATCAGCGGCCTTCATCCAATCCATGTCACATGCCCTCGTCAGCCCAAAGCGACGGAAGGTCATCGATCTCCCATTCCCGAGCTACAGCCTTCAACGATTGTTCCAGCAGGGTCAGGTCGATATCGTCAGGGCACATCCGCGGGTCCATTAGTGCCGGCAAGGGATTTGCCTTCGCATCGCGAAAAAAGCCAATCATCGGCTGCTCCTGCTTGCAGATCGCGCGCAAGGTGTGACGCAGTTCTCGACACCAACGCTGCCAATCTCGCGGGTCAAGTCTTGCCTGGGTCTCGCCAAGCCGCACCAGAAGGCTCATCATCCGGCGAATAGCATAGGTTGCGGGTGGCAAATCCGGGGTATCCGAGGCTTCCACCATTGGCTCACCGCCTTCGGGTCCGTCATCGGGCTGATCTGCGTCCAAGGGTTCTGGGAACGCCTGCAGGCCGGCCAAGACGTCTTCCACTGTCAATTCGGATGGCCGTGGCACAACAAGCACGCCCTCCGCGATCACGGGAACGCGCCAGCCACCATGTGTCAGCGTGACAACGGCTGGAGCAGGTGCAGGCCAGATGCAGGGCGTGGGGCACGATGCACCGTCCGGACCTATGACATCCAGAACAATCCCGCCTGGCGCACAAAGCGTATCATCCTTCCAGTTCAACCAAGACGCTGGCGGCAGGGTTTCAGGCTCTTCGGGGGGCACAAACCCGCTGCCAGACTGTAGCTTCGAAGGCTCGACGGTCTCGTTGAACTGGATTGGCAACAGGGTCGCGAAACCTTGCTTTCTGTTCTTTCGGCTGCGCCATTTCAAGCCTTTGGGAAGATCGACGACAACGCCCGCTTCAAGATTGCCACCCGCGCTGGCGGCCTTTTCAAATCCGTTCCGGCTGAGATTCCCCGACCCTAAATAGACGCGCCCAACGGCCTCGTCGTGACCTGCGCCGAGCAATACAAACTTAGCGTGAAGTCGCCCGTCCTTGCCATGCATAGCGGAAATCGGGCACCGGAGATTCCAACCGACCGCGGTCAGGGCCGGGCCACGCATGGCCAGACCTTGACAGGACATCGGGTTCAGAAACAGGTCCAAAGTCGCAGATTTCTTCAAGAGCTTTTCTTCGACCAGCTTCTTGCGAAACCTCTCAGGCAGCCCCGCGCCACCATCGCCTTCTGCTTCAAAATAACCGGATCCAAGGATTAGGCGATCTGCCTTTTTTCCTATTCCCAGTCGATCGACGACCTGAGGAAGCAAAGCCTTAGACCGGCTGTCGATGAAGCGTGGCTGCAAGGTAGAGGCCGGAAGGCGCTCAATCTCGTCCTCCAGCTGCGCATAGGGTAGTGCGCCGTCATATTCCCGTTCGATCAGCGTGCAATCCCCACGCTGGCGCAGCCATTCGAACATGTTCCAGGCCGCCCGAATATCTGCGATATCCTGATCTCTCGGATCATCGGTCTGAAGGTCAATTGACCAGAACAGGTCAATGCTGTCCGTCAAAGGGTCTTGCGTCCAGTTTCCCGTGCTGACCGCGAGCCTGATGATATATCCATCTTCATCGCGCTTGCGAAATCCCAGCAAGGCAACCTTGGCGTGCAAGAGGTTGTAACCTCGATCCTGCGGCCGCATCCACATCCAGGCTAGACCCGATATGTCCGAAATTGCGTTCATTGTCGGGTGAATGAACGCGGCTAGTACGGGGCGCGCCATTTCGCCAGTAAAGCTGCGCCGGATCTGCCCCATCACCTTGGGCGTTGCCGTAAAACCGCAGAAGAAACCGAAATCCCCGAAACAATCCTTGGGCGGCATGAAGAGGGTGATAAGCGTTGTGTTCATGATGCCGGTTCTTCACCTGCTGAGACCCGACATCCCGGGTTCACATCGCCGTTCAGTTCGGTCGCAAGGCAATGAAGATTGAAAAGTCGGAATAACTGAGGCGCGAACTCGGCATCATTGACGGATTCGTCTGCATCGATGCTTGGCATCTCGCCGGCCGCTGGTCCCAGACCGATACGATCGTCTCGCCACCTGATCACCGTTCCATCGCGATCGGCCAGCTTTTGAAGAAGCTGTTGGTCGGGCAAATCCCGGACCTCTGAAAGGAATTTCCGGCTGCTTGACTCATCTGCTGCGTCAATTCTGGCGCCCAGCTGGCGGACGCATTGGCGAAGCGCCGCGAGGGGCTCGTCCACGGTTTTATTGGCCACGTCCAAGGGCAGCCAAGCGGCCTCATTGGCATCGCGAAGCTGAAGCAGACTTTCTTCCAAGCGATACAACACCGCCAGTGCGGCACTGCGTAAATCCATGAAAGCCGCCCCCGCGCGCAGGTCCGTCCAATGGTCGGTAGTTATCCCGCTGAGCGGTTCGACGGCATCGAGCTGGCCTGCACTGGGCCCGGTCTTGAGTGCCACGAGAGCACGCCGACGCGACGTTGACGGATCATCACCTCCGACAAGCCGAGCCAAGATCAGCTTACGCACCTCGGGTGGGACGGCAGCATTTGGCGACAGGTCTTCAATTACCTTATTCAAACCATGAGGGGATCCCCCATGTGCCCATGCGGCCAGAACACGACGGTAGTTTGCCATCACTGGCAGGTTTAGCATCTGCGCGCCTGCGGTGTGGATGGTGAAAGCACCAAAGCGACTGCCCCGCACAAAACCTAGCGCGACCAGCGGTTGCACCATGGCCATGCGGATGGGTTGAACCACATAGGTGCCGCGTCGTTTGAGATTCTTGAAACTCCAGTCTTTCAGCCCTTGCATCTTGCGTAGACCACGCACGCGACGGTCCGCCAGGCCCTCTTCGGTGGCCTTTCGCATCATCAAAGCCTCGACGGCGTTGCCGACTGGCAAGGCCGATACACCTAGCTCCTCGGCAATGGACACCGCTAAAACCGACCAGAGAATCGGCATCGGAAACCACATGCCACCCAAGCCTGGTACTGAACGATCGTTGAAGTGCCGCACGGCGCTGGCAAGGCCCAGGTTCTGCTGCCTGCGCTGCGTAATGATGGTGTCAGGCGCGAGTATTCCCCAGGGCATCAAGAAGTACTTTCTTGATGCCCGTGGGCAGGAATAGAGGCCAGGTCCAGAAAATCCAGCCGTCCATGATCAACCCAAAGTACTGCCACGCCATTCAATTCGTACGTCGGGAATACGTTTCGGACCAAGTCGGCATAGGCAGAAAGCTGCGGCCAGTAGAGGCCAAAACCCTCACCTGCACCGCCGGTCTTGTGGTCGATCAAGAGACAACCCCTCGGCCCAACTGCCAGCAGGTCGATCATTCCGGGAATTTCCGCACCCTCTTTAGTACGTCCTAGAAGAGGGATTTCACAAAGCAGATCGGTGTAGCCATCGGCCGCAAGCCAGGCTTTCAGTGCAGCTGCTCGCTCCGCGACCAGCGCTAGGGTTGTATCGTCCAATCCGGTAGCCTTGGGCAGGGCTTCAGTAAGATCAGGCCGCGTCAGGCAAGTACGCAAGGCAAGATGGATCGCTGTCCCACGGGCCGCGTCACTAACTGTACGGGACCATGGTGTTCCCAATTTGATACCCTGGCTTTCTGGTGCAGACAGGGCCGCGGTAGCTTGCGATGGCTGCAACCTCCAAGGGGTCAAGTCCACAGCAGGCAAGGGGGTATCGCGGCCGAGCCGTGGTGTATCCGTGATCTCGGCCTCCGAATACGCGGTGAAGCCCGCGTGTTCGGGCAACTGCCTGATGATGGCCGGACACTCAATCCCGCCGATGCGCAGTGTATCACCACCGATCTGCGGCGCGCAGGCATCCGTGAAAACATGGAACAGGCACTTGGCCTCCGGAGCTTCCTCATCACGCTCTTTTAGGAAGCCTGGCCACTCCAACACCAGCCGATCCCGTGCCCGGGTCATGGCAACGTAAAGAAGGTTCTTCGCATTTGCCTCGAAATCCGAGCGCCGATCCTCAATGAACCGCCGCTCGGCCTCCGGGGCGGCAAATCCTGGCGTGTGGATCAGTGCGGCCGAGGCCAGCACGGCGTCCATATCGTCGATCTCGTGAAGCGCGGTGAACCGGGTCGCGGTGCTGCCCGGCCAGTCTTCGATCCCGTGGTCGAATTCCGCAACCACGGTGATCGGCCATTCACGCCCCTTGCTGGCGTGCCATGTGACGATCTCGACCGCCTCGGCGCTGTTGGCGGCGGGGTCGGGACGGCGGTCGAAATCGCGCTCACTGGCGCGGGCATCCAGCCAGCCAAGAAACACCTTGGCGCTTTCGCCGTGGAAACCGGCTGCCGCCTTGAGATCACGGTGCGCGGATTCGAAGTCGTTTGCTTCGGCTTCAAGCCGCAGAAGGTCTGCACGCGCCTGTGCTGGGTCGGGCTGACGGTCAGCCCAGATACGTAGCCCAGAAGCATTGATCACCAGGTCCAATGCATCGGAAATCGGCAAGCGAGCAAGGCGGTCCGACAGCGCCGCCAGGCGCAGGAGGACCGGATCATCCTCCAACCGCCCTTGGATCTGTGCTTGCATGGCGGCTTGTAGGCTGAGCGGATCGGGGCCGAGGGTGCGCAGGACCAGCGCGGCATTCGTATCGTCTGGGTTCGCGGCATAGCTGAGCGCCGCGCGAGCCGCCTGAACAACCGGGCTTGTCGCCCAGCCATCCTCGGCAATGCGGACAGGTACGCCGTGAGCGCGCAATTCCTCGGCATAGCGGGCTGCGGTCGCGTGCCGGCAGACCAGAAGAGCGATGTCAGAGGGGCGCACATTCCTCGGGGCCTTGCTGTGCCGGTCGGTGATCGTTTCCCCCACCTGCAAGATCTGGGCGATGCGCTCTGCAACATGCTCTTGCGGCTTCGAATACTTTCTTACCCCGCGGCCTTTGACGATGTTCAAAACCTCTAAGGCAGGACCGGACACAGGATGACGCGTCGGGGCTAACGGGTTGTAGCCTGCGCCAAACAACCCGGCGCCCATAGCATTGACGAAGTCCATCACCGCCGGTGTAGACCGCCAATTGCGGTCAAGGGGCTGCGTCGCATCGGGGTTGGCCGCCGCGAGCGCCTGAGACAGGCGCGGATCAGCGCCCTGAAAACCCATGATCGACTGTTTGACATCCCCCACCAGCAGGGTGCGCGGCGCGCGGGCACCGAGCTGCCAGAGCAGCGCGAATTGCACCGGGTTGGTGTCCTGGAATTCGTCGATAATGACGCAGTCGATTTCATCCAGCACGGCCTGTCGCACTGCCGGATCGGTCCGCAATAGCCGCTCGGCGCCTGCAATCATGTCGGCATAGTCAATCAGCCCAAGCGCCTTTTTGCGTGTCTCATAAGCTTCCATCACTTCCTGTGCACAGGCGATCAGGCACTGAAAGTGCAGCTTCGCATCGGCCAAGGGGCCGGGATGTGAAGGCAGCACCTCGGCAGCCTGCATGATCGCAAGAGCAAGGTCATCGTAGCCCTCTGGCGTTTTCGTACGGCTGTTCGAAGTGAAGAGACTGCGCAGGGACTGCCAAAGGCTCCAGTCCCGATCCAGCATCGCCGGATCACGTTCGACACGGCGAAACAGGGCCAGATTGTTTTCCAGCGTCTCGCGGGGGCCCTTGGCTGTGACGCCGTCCATGCCACCGACCGGAAAGGCCGTGAGCATGGTAGCAACCGCCTTCGCCAACGCATCACGGGCGGCTGTGGGGTCTGCGATCACCTTGCCGTAGATTTCATCGAGCCGCGTTAGTGCGGGTGCGATCAGCCCGGGATCACGGCCTTTGTCGCCGAGCCCCCGTAACAGGTCGATCATCGACAGAACCCGGCCCCGTAGTGAATCTTCGACCGTTTCGCCTTTTTGCCAGTTGGGCTGATATCCGAACCGCTCGGGTTCAGTCTTGATAGGATCAAGCGATTTCGCATGGGCCAGCGCCTGCCGGATCAGCAGCTCGCGTTCAGCATCGCCAAGGTGACGGGGTTGCAGCGATGCACCTGCTGCCAACGCATGTTCCGTCAATAAACGCAGGCCTAAGCCATGGATGGTAGAGACATATGCGCGCTCCACGGCCATAGCCTCGGTGACCAGCCCGTCCGCCAGAAGACCCGCCCGGATACGTTCGCGCAATTCGCCCGCAGCGGCTTCGGTAAAGGTCACCGCAAGGATGCGTTCGGGTCGTACGATCTTGCGCTTCACCCAGTCAGAAAGCTGGGTCTTGATACGATGGGTTTTTCCCGCGCCCGCGCCGGCGGGAACGATGACCAACCCTCGGTCTGAATCTGCTCCGTCCATGGTCATACCTCCTCGATCTGGCGGATGAACGCGGTAACCAGGGTCGAGCCATCGGTCAGCGCATAGGGCGTGAAACCTGCTTCTTTCTTGAAAAAGCCCTCATCGGCTGAGGTATTCAGCACCACCCGGCCGGCCCCTAGCTGCGCCAGCCGTTCAGCAAGCATTGCAACAGCCGCATCGTTGACGGCGTCGCCCATGTCGCGGGCGGGAGATCCTTCTGCAGGCACATGCCCGGAGGTTAAGAGCCCACCATCATTCATAAGGTGATAGGCAATACCGACCTGTCGGCCAATCAGCGGGTCCATCCCGTCGCCGTCGCGCCGGATAGGACGGGCGAGCATGTCGCGGTATAGCCCTGCTTGCAGATCCCACCCTGCCTCCATTCGCCTGCGCCGGGCCGATGTGCCGCTTTTCTTGTGATCGACGACAAGCAGCGTACCGTCTGGCAACTCAAGGATCGCATCAGCCTTACCGTGCAGGTTGATGCCATGCGCCTCACCCGCCAGCCAGATCTCGTTGCCGATGATTTTTGCGCCAAGCGCCAGCAGATGTTCGCGCCAGCGCAGCGCCGCCTGAAGGATCTCACGCTCGAGCCCGCTGCGCTCCATTTCCCATGATGCGCTACGCAGAAACCCAGCATGGCGGGTCAGCGCTTGATCATAGGCCTCGGCAACTGCAGCGGTCAGTGCCGCAGGTTCTGGCAGGGGTTGGTCCTTCAGGAACACATGTTCAAACACGTCATGGGCAATGTTGCCTTTGGCCATCACATCGAGCTCCTCAGCGGACCAAGACATGTCGCCCGCGCCAACCTCGTCCAGAAGCCATGCCAGCGGGCTGACCAGAAGTGTTTCCAGCCGTGAGGGTGACTGAGGTTTGCTTGTTCCGTCATCTTTGCGACGGAGCGCCAACAGGTCGATGCCTGGGAACGAGAGCGCCTCGGGGAGTTCGTCCGATTCCGGCAACGGTGGCAGACGGTGATGTGCCACAGGCCAGTCGCCAGGCGGCAGGCGCGACAGGTCGAGGATCAGATCATGAGCTTCTTCTACATCCGATATTGCGCGTGCGACCAGTGATAGCCCAGCTGAAGGTTGCTGCCGCACGCCCGACAGATCGCGCCACGGGACCAGAAATGTCACAGACTCCGCAACCGCCTGAAGCTGCTGGTCAAAGTGGAAGAGGCTTTCAGCCAAACCCTCTGCCCTCCCGCGAAGCTGCAAACCGGTGGTGGTTCGAATTGCAGTGATTTCGCTGTCCAGAAACAGCGGGTTGGCGCGAGGCCGGGTTGGATACCGACCGTCGGTGAAATCCGTGATGATCAGATGTCGGCATTGCCGCCACGGAGTTTCGTGCGCAGACCAGAGGCTTACACCTTCAAGGTTGCGCTCTGGATCGGGACTTGATGGGGATGCAATCTGGATACCTCGCAGGATAGCTTCCCAGTCTGGGCTACCCTCGCCGGGCGGGATCGACAGACGGGCTCGAACCTCGTTCCCTTGCGCAATGCGCTCACAGATACGGTCGATCAGGAAACGCAGTTGCGCAAGGCTGCCGGCTGAGGCGCGCATGTCCGTCCAGAGGTCTTTGTGCGCTTGGGTGGGCGACAGGACATCGCCGCGAAAGTCACCATTCATAATGCTTTCGGCAAGGTCGCGCCCGGTTTGGGCTGACCATGGCATTAGCGGTGACAATGCGAGACTTGCAAGGACCATCGCAGGTGTGGGTGTGCGCTTGGCTAACGCCAGTTGAAGTGCTGTTTCACCAACGATGTCGCGCTCTGGCAGGCTGGCGGGAAGTCCGGAAATCGGCACGCCCTGCTCGGCAAATGCACGCGCGATCTGGCGTGGGTCACCAGAGGCCAGCACAGCAATCTCCCGCGCCGCGATACCGCTTTCGATCAGGGCACCCGCGCGGGCGGCGGCAAAATCAGCGCAGGCAGCCACATCGCGCAGACCATAAAAGGCGAGACTGCCATCCTTTGGCCCGGCCTCGATTGCTGCCTCGGCTACCCCACCCTGCAAAGCGTGCAGCCGCGATCCTTCACGCGCCGCGCGCGCCTTGGCCGGCGCAGCCACAGCCCCGAATTCATCCTTAAGCCTTCCATAAAGCGCCTTCATCGCGTCTGGTGCATGCGGGTCAAGGGACCCTTCAACAACCGGCAATGGGTCAAGAAACCGCCCATGCGGCAGGTCCAGAACATGGCGGACCGCGGCCAGCCCCTCGGGCAATGCGTCACCCAGCTTGCGCCAAAGTGCGATCAGAGCATCCAGATGTCGTCCTGCACGGCTGTCGCCCATCGCGCCCCTTGATGGAACGCGCAGATCGGCAGTGGCCAGCACCAGACCTTCCAACGCCGCGCTGACGGCCGACATTGTCTCGACCGGTGCATTGGCCAAGCTCTCTTGCCACACCGGGTGAGGCTCTTCCGCTATCACTCGCCCCGGCGCCCATTCTTGGGCTTTGGGGGCAAGTGATAGCTCTGCAAGACTGGTATCGGTCAGACGGTAATGTAGGCCGGAGCGGGGATCGGCGACGAGAAAAGGGTAGAACATGGATTTCGGGCTCACTGTGCAAATTGATACTGTAATGGGAAATTATTTTGAATCAATGGGTTGTGTGGCTATTGCCATTCTCTTTCGAACTCTCAATCGATGCATTTCGGATATTTCCCCATGTGTCTAACCGCCCGGATAAACCTCGAAGACATCCTCTGCCGCACCACTATCAGATGAAAGCTCCCTGTAATCCCGCACCAGCTGCGAGATGATGTCTGCCCCTTCAACGATTTCGGCCCAACGGTGTTGAAGCACAGCTGCAGGATCAAGCAGACCCAGCATATTCCCGGCAACCGCCGCTGTTGAATCGCTGTCTCCACCATGGGTAGCCGCAATCAGTAGAGCCTCTTCGAAAGAGCCTCCAGCAAGGCAGGCATAAAGCGCGATGGACAGCGCTTCCTCGGCGATCCAGCCGCCACCGAGAGATTCAACGGTTTCTCCCGAACCGTCCCGCGGCGCGCGGAGCGCAGCCTGGATTGCCCGCGCAGTCTCTTCGCCCCCGGTCAGTCGCGCATAGGTTTCTGCAGTCCGGGTCGCACTCTCCTCAAGCTCGGCACCTGCCGTGACATCGGCAAGCATTTCCGCCCAGGCTGCAGCTGCAAGCTGGCCGGTTGGGTGGCCATGCGTCAGAGCAGATGTCTCGATAGCCATCGCACGGACCTGTTCGCGGGGGAACATCAAGCCGATCGGGGCCACACGCATAATGGTGCCGCATCCTTTGCTGTTGTTTCGCGCAGGGTCCCCAAAATGCGCGCTCGCTGCCAAGGATGACAGGCAGGTATTGCCAGGCGCGCGGCAGACCCGCAGGCGCGGGTCGTTGACCAGTCCCACATCATCAGTCTGAACCTGCGGTTTGCCACCTTGGGTTTTGAACCAACGCAGCAGCGCGTGATGGATCACGGACGGCGGGTGGCAGATACCCTTGAGAATGCCGCGGACCTGCGCGCGGATGATCCCTTCGACCGTGAACAGGGTCATCTGGGTGTCATCTGTGATAGCGCCGTGCAGCCCCATGTGTCTTGGCAACTCCGAAATGCCGGTCGGAAAACGACGGCGAATTTCGGTTAGAGAAAGGAATTCGATATCGGCACCCAAACTGTCGCCTATCGCCCCACCCAGAAGGCTGGCGTGCAGTCGGATAAGCGACAGCCCGTCATGTCGGGCGTAGTCGCGAACAAAGCGTTCCTGTACCGGCGTTTCAATGGCTCCTGACCGCGCGGCACGGACGATGGCCATGGCCTCGCCTGCTGGATGCCCGCGATCAACCAGCAGAAGGGCTGCAACGGTTCCCGCACGCCCCAGTCCCCCTCGGCAATGGACCAGCACACGGCCGCCAGTTTCCAGAATGCTATGAAGGCGGGGCGCCAATTGGCGCCAGCGCGCCTTGGCCTTTGGCGTTGGTACATCCAGATCGGGGATCGGGAAGTGGTGCCAGTCCATACCTCGTGCCCTGGTCGCATCGCCAAGACCCGTGACAGAAAGCAGCTCTAACTCCGAGTCCTCGACTAGGGTCACAACGGCTTGCGCGCCCCAAGCCTTGATTGCATCGAGATCAATGTCCAGATCGCGGTCCCATCCCGCGCCAAAGACACTGTCGCCTTTTTTACCTGGACACAGGGTCAGGCCGAGATGACCGTTGCCAACAGGCAAGCTGTCGATGCGAAGGGGGTGAGATGTGCTGTTCCGAAGCAAGCGCGATTCTTTCTTTGTTGATCCTACTTGAGACTACTGCCCGCACACGTCACTTTCGGTCGTATCAGACGAAGAGTTACCCGAAATCTCCAAGAATTGCGCCTCAACCTGATCTCCCCATCTTGCCAGATACCAGTCCATCTCCTGCCGTCCTCCCGCGCGGAAACGGACGATCAGTGACCCGTCCTCCATCCGCCTGGTCTGCTGTTTGGGATGAAACAGATATCCCGCAGCTTCATCGGCAACGTCAGGCAGAAACCGCCAGACGACATCAAGCGGTTCTTCCCGCCACACACCAAAGCTCTCTGATAGCCATTCCTGCAGATCGAACCCTTTGGGGCGCTCATAGACATCAGGTTCCAACGAAACTCGTTCAAAACCAGAAAGCGCAAACAGTCGAAGATCGTCCTGATATTCGCTCCAAGCCAAAAGGTATTGGCGCCCTTGACCAAATAACATGGCAATTGGGCCGAGCCGGGTATTGCGTGAAAGCTTTGCCGAAGCACGGGCGCGATGATCAGCAGAGATCATAACCCCTGCAAGGATTGCTTCGCGAATTGTAGATAGAGTCTCGGGCGAAATTTTTTCTCGTGGTCCGGGCCGGAATGCAACGCCGTCAGCCAATAATTGTGCTTCAAGGTCAGCAGCAATTAAACGGCGGCGATCCTCGCGGAACATTGCCTGCACCTTCACCAAAAGGCGCTCCAATGTTTCCGCTGTTAGCTCATCGCCCTCACGCCGCGCAATAGCGGCGGCGCGGTGGCCGGCGGTCAGTTCATCCAGCGTGGGTTCAGCCATTCGGCCCAATGATCCCGGCGGAAAGCGCCAATATTTTCGACCACTTTCGCCGGAGATTTCCTCAATTTGAGGGTAGGCGTTGCGTACGGCATCACGCATGCGTTCTGCCGTGCGACGGGATACGCTGAATTCTCGCTCTATATCAGAAAGCGAAATCCCCTCGGCTGACCCCTGCATTATCAGAGCGAGACGTTGCAAATCTTCCTGGCGAGCGTAGCGCATAACTCCTCCTAGCAATACAGAGCAACCATTGTGGTGGAGCACTTTGGCGTCAACGGCCAAAGCCAATCGGTCGCGTTGTTCCTATCTTTGCCGCATCCTCAAGGGTCAGAGCGCGCAGAATTTCCTCTGGGTCCGCAACACCCAGTGCCTGCATTCTGCGGGCCACGTTCGCGAAATCTCCCGGAGTAAGCCGATCAAGCGTAGCCAGTTCCTTCGGGGGCGAACATGAGAAATGCGCAGCCCAAGCCAGAGGCAGTTGATCGACTGAGAGAAAATCGAACCGGATGCGGAAGGTAAACCGGCGCTGCGTTGCAGGGTCGAGCTTTTTGGCGAAGTTGGTAGTGCAGACGAAGGGCAACGGGTGGCTTTCCATCCAGGTCAGCATCTCATTGACCTGGCTCACCTCCCAGCTGCGTTCAGCGCCACGACGGTCAGCCAGCAGACTATCAGCCTCGTCGAAGATGAGCATCGCACCGTCGGCGCGTGCGTCAGAAAAGTCCCGCGCGATGTTCTGCTCGCTTTCGCCAACCCATTTCGACATGAGGTCCGAGGCGCGCTTTTCGATCACCGGCATGCCGATGACCCGGGCCAGATGCCGTGCCCATGCGCTTTTGCCGGTGCCCGCCGGTCCCTCAAGACAGAAACTGACCCGGCGGGGTGCGCCTGACCGAGTTAGCTGCCCTTCGATCCGGACTAGATCAACGTCGGCGCGGGCCAGACCTTCTTGCCAAGGCACCTCTGAATAATGCCGCGGCGCGCTGTCGACTCCGCCCTTTGCCAGACGGGCTGCAGCATCCAGCACCTGCGAGACAACAGCCTGCCCACCATCGCAAAGCCTTGCCACCACCATCGCGTCCGAAACAAGCGCCGGGGCCTGATCATGCCGTTCCGCCATATCCGGCAGGGCGGTGTCCGGTATGCCGGCACCATGTCGCTCTTCGAGGCGTTGCCAGATACGCACTCGCACCCGGCCCGATGGCGGGCGCATCATCACCGAGTAGCTGATCCTCCGTAGAAAAGCAGGATCACAGGCGTGAACCGAATTCGTAGTCCAGATCACCGGGATCGGATTGGTTTCGAGAATTCGATTGAAATGAACCTTCGACAGCATCTCATGGCTAAAGCGGAAGCTGTGCCCACCAATCAGGTCTTCCATCTCGTCGAACAGCAGTACGGTATCCGATCTTTGCCCTAGCATGCGAGATGCCATTGTGAGCTCGGCCAAACGCTCCCGGCGCGACGGCTCGCCTCCGTCATCGTCCGTTTCGCCGACCGCGCGCAGTTCAGCGCCGACCTCATGCGCGAGCACCTTGGCGAACTCGGTCTTGCCTGTGCCGGGAGGGCCGTAGAGCAGTATGTGCATGCCTGGTTGGCGCTTTGCCAGCGCCTTGGACAGTAGTTCACGCATCAGGTCCGCATCTCGGCTTAGACCTTCGAAGTCTTGCCATTGAGCCTGCGGCGCAGCCGCACGCGGGAACATCAGGGCGATCAGGTCGGAAATGCTATCCACTTCGGCGAGTAGCGCGAGGGTCAGGCGATCAGACAGATCGAACGGCATCCGGCGGTGACGCCCGCCGCTGTTGCGCTGCACCAATCCCGAGCAAGTGAGGCGACCGGATGCCCGCATGGCTGTGCGGATTTCAGGTTCGGGCGCCGCGCAGAACCACGACAACAGCAGCGGCACCGTGACTTCTCTGGTTTCCAGCGCGCCATCGACGACATGCTCGAAGCCATCGAACAACTTGTAGAACGCGACGAAGGTCAGCATGGATGTTTCGGCAGGGGATAGCCCGAAATGGTCGCCAAGACGGGTTGCATTGCGCTGAACGATCTCGCCCTCACCGCCCCCGGCGCTCGGCGCAAGGTCGTGCGCGATGGTCCTGATCTTGTTCCACCATTGCGAGCTTGGTCGGCTACGGGGCCGTTCGGGACATTCGACTTCGGTCAGGTACTCCAGCCAGCCGGGCAGTTCCTTTGCGATACGGCTGGCGGGACCGAAACGGTTGGCCAATCGGACGATCAGATCAAGGGCGAGGTGTTGTTCGTGCGTCATTGTTCATCTCCGTCGTTTCAACAGAGATGTCACGGCCATACGTCAAATTTGGACAGATGGCTTCGATCATGTAGAGTACGGTCCACCGATTTCGGTCGTCAGGCTCTGTCCGTCGTCAGGATTTTTCGGACTTCTCGGGCTGTCTTGTAGCGGAGGCGCTGGTTCGGTTTCTGTTTGAGTTTAGGTAGTCGCGGCCTGGTGCTGCAACCAGCGTTGTGTATTGCCATGGTTGCGTGACGTTTCCGATCTGAAGCGGCATGCGGGAGTGCTATCCGAGAACCCGTCTAGTCTCTTCAGATCTCTGTCTGTTTTGAAGTCGCAGCCCCAATCTCATTCAAGTCACCGCTGAATCTCGCCTGCCAGCACCGCTCGTCCATGCACTGCCAAGGTTGCTGAAAACCTCTGGCACCCAAACCTGCGGATCACATCGAGTACCCGCGCTTCGTAGGCAGCGTGTCCGATCAAGCGACACAAGTCGGACGCGTGGAACTGGCGGTTCGCAGTAGGTGCGGCTTGCATCTGTCTCAGCAATTCGCGCTCTTTGGGGTCCGTTATTGGTCTCGCGGGCGGCTTGACCGCGGGACGAGATGGAGTTCCCGACGAATTTCGCCACCGGCGCATGAAGCCAAGCAGGAAGCCGGCCGGCACCCTGCCGTTGCCTCGGGATCGGTTGAAGGCGAGGAAGCGATCCCAGATGACCTGGGTGTCGATGTTCCAGCAGGGCAACGTGGCCTTCGCCGCTTTGATGAGCTCTGCCCAACTGGTCTGGAAAACGTTCGAACTCGCGGTGATATCGATCAGCCCTGAGAAGATAGTTTTGTTATTATTATCTCTAGATAGTGATGTGTCGCCTTCACCTGACACGAGATCATGGGTTTCACTCTCCTTGTCGAAGGCGGAAAACCGAAAGATCCAGGGCGCGAACTTGCCATTGGGTTTCGCCCGCTCGAGTTGCAACTCCGACGTCTCAAGTTCGCTCAAAAGAACCGAAAGATATTGTCGTGAGACACCCATCTTCTCCGCTAGGGCAGAGAGGGTGAAGGCTGCCGTTCCGCGCGACAAACCGTTGTAGCCATCCTTCCAGGCGATGGCATCGAGGATGAGGGTAGCAAGCTTGTGCGCAGCAACAGAGAGATTTGTCTGCGTGATCCGTCGCAGGATCAGGCCGGTCGTAGGTTCCATGGTCGAGGTCTCCTTGGAGAACCGACGCCATGTCGTGAGACAACAACATTCTTGCCAGCAAAACAACTTTGCTGGTTGCAGGTGTTTTAGCGGTGCGCTAGGAAACTCTTGTTCACGGAGTTTTCTAGCACGGCGTCAGGCTTCACGGTCTGGCGTCGTCTCCTTTTCGGGGGTTTTGCACAGCCTTCCGTGCGGGGTTGTCAGGACGCGCGCGGTAAAACCGCGCGCAGATTTTGTCAGTAGCGAACCTCTTCAGAGCCATAGTTCCCGGCGTGATCGCGCCAGTCGACGAAGACGGAACGGTAGAAGTAGCTGCCGCATCCATTCGGGATGCTCAGTCCGGATGCGGCCGGCACTTGGCCTACGTTGGACCTTGTCCATCGGTAGTCGCCCTGCACGCCGTAGGACCCCAACCGCGTGGAGTCGCTGCGATTGCAGTCGCCATCTCGGTTTTCATGCTGGCGGTACTGGATGTGATAAACGCGAATGCTACGCACGAAATCAAAGGCGTCGCCTGAGATGTCGATGTCGGCTTGCTCATCTGCTTGGACGTGAACAAGGGGGATCGGAGTCGATTCCTGCGGTTCGGGCGGATCGCGGAACGTGATGTCATAAAGGCGTTCCATAGGCGACATCGGACTGGGATCGTTGAGCGACACACCCATCGGACAACGCCAGATTTGTAAGGGCGGCTCGATCGGCCATGGCGTGATCCGCCGAATGAAGACCGCTCTGGCATGCGCGCAGGGCGCGGAGGCAGGCCAGCCGCCCGCAAGGCAGAGGAGGATCGCACAGTCGACCTGATAGGCCTGAGCCGGACCTGACGAGGCCATTAGTCCGGATATGCTTAATGCCGTGGCTGTTGCCACGCTGTGGATCACGTGCTTCATGATGCCGACTCCATCTATAATGGTGCAGCGATACGAAACACCATTAATGATAGCAAGGAGATTTGATTGATGGTTGCGCGCAAGTCTTGCCTTTGTCGCTCATCATGTTCTCGAGCCTGGCAGCGGGCCGCGGAGGAGTTGCGGCCAAAGAACCGGCCAAATTGGCGGCCGGGATGCCACTTTATGAGTCGGCAACCTCATGATAGTCTGTGGTTTTAGGAGAGATGATTCATGGCCACCAAAGCGGCCAGAAAGCAGGACAAGTGACGACCCCGGATGATGGAGAAACGGTAGGACTGTTCGAGCCACTCATGGTTTCTGAAGGTGCACCAGCGCGCGCGGGTCTAAACGATCTCGCGCTCGAGCTGGCAGAAAAGTCTGCCGCGTTCCGGAGCGGGTTGCCTTCCTCCGTCTCGGAGGCGTTGGCAGATCTCGTGCGGGCAATGAACTGCTACTACAGTAACCTCATCGAAGGGCACGACACCCATCCTATCGACATCGAACGCGCGATGCAGGGCGACTATAGCGCCGACCCCAAGAAGCGGAACCTTCAGCTCGAAGCCAAAGCGCATGTCGCGGTCCAGAAATGGATCGACGAGGACGGCATGGCGGAACAGCCAACCGCGCCCGCGTCCATTATCGAGCTGCATCGCCGCTTCTGCGATCTGCTGCCGCCTGAACTTCTCTTCGTCGAAAACCCGAAGACGGGCGAAAAAATACCCGTTGTGCCTGGCGAGCTGCGGACGCGCTACGTTGAAGTTGGGCGGCACGTTGCCATCAGCCCTGGAGCGGTACCGCGATTTCTCGAACGTATGCACAAGGCTTACAACCTCCCAGGCAGGATCGAACCAATCCTAGCTGCAGCTTGCGCGCATCACCGGCTTCTCTGGGTGCACCCTTTCCTCGACGGAAACGGGCGTGTTGCCCGCCTCATGTCTTACGCCATGCTGCGCAGAACGCTCGATACACGCGGCCTCTGGTCTGTGGCGCGCGGGCTTGCACGTGAAGAGGCCACCTACAAGGAGCACCTGGCCTCCTGCGACGGTCCTCGCCGTGGAGATCGCGACGGGCGTGGGACGCTCAGCGAAGCCGCGCTGGCTTCCTTCGCCGGCTTCTTCCTGCGCACCTGCATTGACCAGGTGGAGTTCATGGAAAGTCTTATGCGACCTGATCGGCTGCGTGACCGTATCCTGATCTGGGCCGAAGAAGAAATCCGCGCCGGGGTGTTGCCTCCAAAATCCGATACCGTGCTGAAAGCCGTCCTCTATCAGGGGCAGATCGAACGTGGAGAGGTCGAGTCCATCCTTGGCACGAGTGATCGCACCGCGCGGCGGGTGACATCTGCGCTACTTGAAGCGGGGGCTTTGTCATCGACCTCGACCCGCGCGCCGCTCAAGCTGGCGTTCCCTGCCAAGTATGCAGGTCGGTGGATGCCCGGGCTATTTCCCGACCGGGATGAATGAGAAACTAGAATTAAGTCATGCGACGACAACCGTAAGTTTTGAGGTAGGACATTGATTAATTTCAAAAAAGGAAGCAAAGACGAGTTTTCCAAGCTTCCCCCCGAAGCAGAGTTTGGTGACCGCGCTGATATTATACGGCGGCATCTCGCAGAGGTTTTTGGCTCCAAGAACCTGTCCTTTCTCATTGGCTCAGGCTGCTCGTCCTACATGCATGAAGGCAATGAGCTTGGCATTCCGACGATGGGACCGCTTGCGGCAGAGTTTCAGGCAACGCTTCAGGGTATGCCTGGTCTCCCCGGCGTCGGGGCATTTGTCACACCAGCACAACGAGATGCGCTCAAGGACCGGCTTGGCATCGACCTAACGCACGAAGACTTCCGAAAAAATCTAGAGCGTATGATGGAAGTCCTGATGACAGCGCAGCAGTTTTGCAAGACGAGCGCCAAGGGTGAGTTTCAGGAAGCCCTTGAAACCGTCGAAGGCGTTATCGCGGGCGTCAAAAAATTCATCCTTCAGAAATGCACCGAGGGACGTTTCGCCCACGGAGATGAAACCATCGTAACGCTTTACCGGCGCTTCTATCAGTCGCTGGCGACTCGATCCCGTGGGCTCGCCCCACCTTGGGTTTTTACCACCAACTATGACCTGTTCAACGAACGGGCGATGGACCGATCTGGCATCCCCTATTCCAACGGGTTTGCGGGCACGGTTGAGCGCCGCTTCAACCCTTCCACATACCGCCGCGCCCTAGCCGAGCAGCTCGATATTTCGTCAAAAAGATGGGCGGCGGTTGATGGATACGTGCATTTCTGCAAGCTTCACGGGTCTGTAAACTGGACGGAAGAGCAGACAGGTCTTTTCCCGATCCGGGAGTCTGCTGACAAGCTCGACCCTTCCAAGGATCGCGTCATGATCTATCCGACGCCCTCGAAGCAGACGGCGAGTTTTGGCTCGCCCTACTCGGACATGTTCCGTGAATTTCAGCGCCAGATCGTTCAAGACCAAAGCGTCCTTTTCGTGATGGGCTTCAGCTTTGGCGACGAGCACATTAACAACATTATTTTTCAAGGGCTGACCCTCCCAGGCTTCCGCCTGATCGCGTTCCTCAACCCTGACGACGTCAACAATCCGGTGACTAAAGAACTCGCAGCGCTAGGCGACCCGAGGATTTCTTTCATTTGGGGCAGCGACGAGGAGACGGGCAAGAAGGCACATTACTTCGACAGTATCGTGCAGGACTTGATGCCAACGAGCGCTGACCAGAAAGAAGAACAGGCTATCGAAAAAGTCTTCAAGAAGCTGCTTTCCAAGCAGCAGGGTGGCGAAAATGGCGAGAGATGATGCAAGCCGTGCCATAGGCAAGATTGTTAGCGTTTCAGCGGATCGCCTCGTTGTCGAGCTGCATAGGGGCAGCGACAACTTCACGATCATTGGCTTCGATGATGTCCATTATGTGGCGACCTTGGGATCATATCTCATGGTACCGACCCAATCCGAGTATGTAGTCTTGGAGGTTATCGGCCTTCGAGAAAAGGATTTTTCGCCAGCCTACGGGAACGGCCCAGAGATGGACAAAGCCACAGCGGCAAAGTTCCTAGACGTGGTTCCGGTCGGCTCTATGCCTGTCCAGGGAGGCTCCTTCAAATTTGGTGTCTCGACGTTTCCCCCGCTGTATGCAGACGCCCTTTATGCGCGTGATGAAGACCTAGACCGCATCTTCAACGTGGAGCAACCGGCAGATAGACAGACAAAGATCGACGCTGAGGGCGCTGCAAAGGAGGGAACGGTTCCCCATACAATCGAAATAGGCACCTCGGCCGTTTTCAAAGACTACCCTGTTAAGGCGCAGCTTGATGCCCTGTTCGGGGGGCACGTCGCCGTTCTGGGCAATACTGGAAGCGGAAAATCTTGCACGGTTGCCTCGATTTTTCAGTCTGTTTTCATGAAGCCAGACGACTTCGGAGCACTTGGCGCGGCTTTTGTGATCTTTGATGTCAACGGCGAGTATCGACAGGCGCTCGACAAACTGCCGTGGTCGATCAATTCAAGCTATCTCAAAGCCACGGATCCAGATGCAGAGATAGAGGACTCAACGAGAAGCATCTTAGGAAACGAAGAAATAAGCCGCTTCCGGCTGCCTCACTGGTTCATGACAGTCGATGAATGGGCGCTTCTTTTGCGCGCCAGCGACCGATCACAGCAGCCCGCGCTTCGAACTGCGCTCGGCCTAACTACTCTCTTCGCAGAGCAGGAAGATGGTGTCGTTGAGGGCAACAACGTGATCGCGGCCATCCGAAACCACGTCCTTGCCAAAATTGTCCTTGCGATCCTGCAAAGTGATGCAAGCAGCGCCAGCAAGTCAGACCGTATTTTGTCAATTCTTGCATCGTTCAATACGCAGGACATCAGCATCGCAGCTATCAGGCACCAAGTCGGCGTGAACTATGGACAGCTCGCCGACGCTGAAGGGCTGGCAGAGTTTCTGTCGGGCTTTGTCCAGGAAGAGCCGGTCCTACCAACCTATGCGAACAAGCCGTTCACCTTTGACAGGCTACTCGCGGCGCTCGATCTTGCGCTTCACTACGAGGAGGCAAACGGAAACAAGCAGATACGCGACTACTGTTCGCAATTGGTGACGCGCTTGAAGTCGGTTTCCGATAACCCTGACTTCGAGTTTTTGCGGGCAGCAGTCGAGAATCTGGAAGATCACGATATAGAGCCAACTCACTTCGTAGATCGACTTTTGGGAATTGCCAGGCAAGGGGAAAACTACCGGAAAGAACGGCAGCTTTGCATCATCGACCTGAACGATGCTTCGGACGAGATCGTCGAACTAGCCTCTGCCGTTGTTGCAAGGCTGATCTTCGACCGGATGCGCCGCGCGACGCCCCGAAACAAGATGCCTGTCCATCTGATCCTAGAAGAGGCGCACCGCTACATCTCAGAGCGCCCTAGCCGCTTTGCCATCGACGCAGGCATAACCTTCCAGCGGATTGCCAAAGAGGGCAGGAAATACGGGGCTTTCTTAATTGTGGCTTCACAACGGCCAAGCGAGCTCTCAAAGACGGTTCTCTCGCAGTGTAACAACTTCATCATTCACCGCATCCAAAACCCCGACGATCTTTCGCAGATTAAGCAGATGACGCCATTCATCTCGGAAACGGTTCTGAGGCGCTTGCCATCTCTACCGAAGCAGCACGCGCTGATCTTCGGAAGCGCGGTGAAGATTCCGACGACCTTCCGCGTCAGGGATGCCGATCCCACGCCGAACAGCGACGACACACAGGTTCGCGACCTTTGGTATGTCCCCGAGGATCCGCGATTAGGTTGGAACTCGTAGGCAAAGCCCGGTCGATCTTGATGCCTTCAAGAAAGAAGTAGAACTCGCTTACTCGAGAGCATTCAGGAACCTAGCGTAGTCATCACTGACCTCCCTCGCCTCAACAAAGGCGCGGGCGCGCTCGGTGTCGAGACAACGGAAGTAGTCCTGCACATCGGCAATGTAGGTCTCGAAATCGCTTCTGATCAGATCGGCGTAGGCACGCATGTCTTCTTGCGACTGAGGCAAGAACGGTCGTTCGGGAGGTACGCAATCTGCTGCCGCGGCTATCGGCATGCTTCCAAGCAGGAACGCGAACAGCAACGGTGCGTTGCGCGCAATAAACAAGCGCAGGGCAAAACTCCTTTGCCGCCTTTAAGATTATCATTCTGTCGGCTATCACCGTTATCGGAGCAAGGCGAACTTCGTCAACACGTTATTATTGTCTTGCTATCACTAATGTTGTTTTGTATCGCTCACGGTGTTGCGACCCCGTGGGCCTGATACTGCACCCAGGCAGAACAAGGACCCAAGGGAAGGCCATGATAGAAGAAGCCCCGAATGTGGTTACAGAAGACGGACTGCGCGGCTTGCTCGCCGAGGGCTACCTCATTGAGGTGGTCTGCAAGGAGAGAGCAGAGAAGCGCCATAACAGCTGGTACGGCTCGTGGGTCATCCGCGCCGTCGCCACTGATGAGCGTGACGATAAGATGCTCGTCACCAGCCGAAGCGTCCTCAAGCTCCGCGACTTCAAAACCATCGTTGGCCTTGTCAGTTTCCTGGCCGACATGGGCTGTACGACCGCTAGCATCCCACTTGAAGAAGGTGGCCGCGAGCGCCACGCCGCGCCTCCGGTCAAAGGCAGCTGACCGCGCGACTGCGCTCGTCGTTGCTTTGGGTACAGGCGTTTGTTCCGCGCCCCCGGCCCTGGCCGACGGTTTCATCTTTTCGGTTGGCCCAGACGGCCAATTGATTTCCACTTCTCAAGAGGCAAACGGGCGCCTTTTTCTCTTCGCAGAACCTCGCGTTCCTGACGCAACGAGCGAGACAGCGATCCCGGCTCGATCCGCCGCCCGCGCCACCCCAGAAATCCTCCATGCGATCGAGACCACGGCTCTGCGGTATGCCGGGCATGGTGCGCTGCGTCGCGCAGGGCTTTCAGTCACTGATTGGGCGCTCCTTTACCGGGCCAATATCGAAGTCGAGAGCGCATACAATCCGGCTGCACGTAGCCCTGTCGGTGCCATAGGCTGTTGATTGTCACTGAGAACTGACCCGGTAGCCCTATAAATTGTCACTGAGAATTGACCCATGTGAACACACTTCCCCGACGGTTTTGGTTGGGGGGATTAG
>Ga0160419_100438_pt1 | contig 26763 bp, 39 predicted proteins | sample CelAP2metagpilot_2_FD_108196 | JGI IMG/M metagenome (GOLD analysis project Ga0160419, IMG submission 108196) | Phycosphere-associated microbial communities from Cellana algal ponds in Kailua-Kona, Hawaii, USA - Cellana AP2-4-25 metagenome pilot ... | reverse complement strand
GGTGATGGCCCAGCTGTGGAAGGGGGGGGGAGGGAGGGAGGGAGGGAGGGAGGGAGGGGAGAAGGTGAATGCCAAGAACAAAGGGCACTAGGTCAAGTGGAGGGGAGAGGAGCCGTTGAGTCAAGCCCACGTCTAGAGTGGGGAAAAAGGGAGGGAAGGGAGGAGGGAGGGCTCTACTGCAAGGATATATTTTTACCTCGCTTATGCTCGTGGGAGGCGTTGAGCAAGAGGGTCATAAGGATTGGAGCGCCGCAGAAGTGGGTGACACGGTGGATGTCCATAGCCTCATAGAGAAGATCGGATCGGATCCACCGCGTGCAGACGTGCGTGCCGGCGAGGGCGGTGATGGCCCAGCTGTGGAAGGGGGGGGGAGGGAGGGAGGGAGGGAGGGAGGGAGGGAGAGAGGGAGGGAGGAGGTGAGTCGTTGTGGACCCCCGTACATCCCGAAGTCTGCCTGGGTTGAGAGGGAGGGAGAGAGGGAGGGAAGAAATACTCACGGGAAGCACCAGCCGTTACAGTGGAACATGGGCACGATGTGGAGGAAGACGGCGTGTTGAGGCATCCCTGCCCTCCAACTGATGATATTGGCCAGGCTGTTTAAATATGCACCACGGTGGTGAGTGACCACCCCCTGAGGGGGGGATGGGGGGGAGAGCAAGGAGGAGAGACGGAGGAAGAGGGAAGACGCGCATCTGAGCAAGTGTTTTCAATGAGGAGAAGGAGGGAGGGAGGGAGGGAGGGAGGGAGGGAATACCTTGGGGTCGCCGGTGGTACCGCTCGTGTAACTGAGGGCAATAGCGTCGCCCTCGTCCTCCGGTCCCTGGAGCTCAAAGCCGTCATCGCCCTGCGCCAGAAACTCTTCAAACTCCCACTGTGGACCCAGAGGGGGGGGAGGGGGGGAGGAGTGAGGGGTTGGACGGACGGTCGATCCTCCTCTATGCCCACTCTCCCTCCTTCCGGACCTTTCCCAGTCGTTTTCCCTCCCCTAAGTAATGCCTATCGACGATGTCCACCACGAGAGGACGAGACACGCCCTCCTTGTCCAGGATTTGGAGGGCGGCTTCCACGATTGCGCTGTGCTCGGTGTCGGTGATGAGGACCTGAGGGAGGGAGGGAGGGAGGGAGGGGCTGAGATGGCTGCGTCCCCTACGGAGGAGGCAGGAGATGTCGAGAGGAGGAGGAGACTTCTGGTGTCTTTTTGCACTTCCGTCAACATTACCACCCAAAAAAAGGTAGGCACGGTGAGGAGAGAGAGAAAGAGAGAGGGAGAGAGGGAGAAGGAGAAAGAAAGAGAGAAAGAGAAAGAAAAAGAGAAAGAAAAAGAAAAACGAAAAGAGAAAGAAAATTAAAGAGAGAGAGAAAGTAAGAGAGAGAGAGCGAGAGAAAGACAGAGAGAGAGAAAGAGATAGAGAGATAAAGAGAGAGCTCACGGGGAGACATGAAGGCTCACCTTGCTCTCCCCATGCCGGAGCTGAAACGCGATGATTGGCGCGTCCAACCTGTCATGACCCAAAAGTTAATGATGATAGAGTACGCGAGGACCTTAACGTTTAGCACTACGTATTGTACTCCAGCCATTCGTATTTTCGCATCTTCCCTCCCTCCCTCCCTCCTTCCCTTCTTTACATCCGGGTACCTGGTGTTGAGCGTGTTCAGCACGGCGCGGACGCCCGGAACCGCGAAGTGGGCCTCGAAGATGGGAGGAGTGTTAAGGCACATCACCGAGACAGTGTCGCCTGTCAAGAAGGGCAGTGGGGAGAAAGGACGGTGAAAGATGGAACGGAATGCAAGCACTTTCAGTCGAGGGAGGGAGGGAGGGAGGGAACGACGGGGGAACAGGACATGCCACGTACCGGGGCGCACACCCGCCTTGTATAAGCTACTCCCCAGCTTCTTAATGCGCAGATTCTCCTCTGCCCATGTCCGGGTTTCGTCCCTAAATTTAGAAGATGAATTTCGTGTATGTGAAATGCGGTACGATCTATGCTTAAGGACCCGCTTGCTTCTACCGCCTTCCTCCCTCCCTGCTTCCCTACCGGTACGCCACTGCCGCCCGACGTGGGTAGAGCTTGGCGGTGCGTTCCAAGAACGACAAAGGTGACAAGGGTTGATAGTTGGCCCTGCGGGCCTGTTGTGTGTTTTGTGGAGAAGGGGACGGGAAATGGAGAGAAATGAGAAGACATGGAAGGGGTGAGGCGACACGCAGAGATTCACTCACAATCACACAACGGCTGCATCTCGAAACGTACATCCTGCCCAACACCGACAAACACATACCTGGAGAAACGATGAATCGTACGCCCGGTGGTTGTGGCGCACTTGCTGCAACGTGGGGTGGCTACTGCTGCTGCTGCTGCTGCTGCTGCTGCTGCTGCCGCTGCTGCCGAGATGGAGGAATGATGATGCAGATGATGCGGCACCGCGCCGCGCCGGCAAGAGCAACATAGAGGCCTGCGCACGACAGGCATGCAGCATGGCTGGCTGACGGTAGCGTTCACCACTGTGTTTTGATAGAAGGTTGCCTTTTCGATGAAAAATGTGGTGTGCAAGTTGGCGAGCTGTACCTGACGCCGTGCGCCGTTGGCTCGGCAAACGCAGCCGGGACGAGAGTCATTCATTATAAAGTCATTGAGCCTTTCACCACCCCCGAACTGTTGCGCCCCACACACAGAGACACAGCAACGGCCATGCAGAATATTAATGAGTGGTAGCCAGCCCTCCAACCGGCATTCTCCTGTTTCGAGGCATCCACTCGAAGCCCGGCAAAACACCCTCTCCAAGCCAACCCACGGCTCACACACGACACGCACGCATATGTCCACATCAGTTTGCCATAGACACTCCCCGTCAAGGATCTCACCTCCACATTTCCCACCCAAATACGTACATCCATATACAACAAACACAGCAGATCAAGTCGAGCCATGGACAAGCAGGACCTCAAGACCCCGCTGGTGAGACCCACAAAGCCGCACGTGGCTATACCCATGGCCCAAGATGGCAAATCAGGTAGCTCAACCAACAACCACAGCAACAATGTCAGCAGCGGCATTGATCGAATTGTGCCCATCACCCTGGACGTCAAGAAACTCAACTACTACCTTGGCCAAGGCAAGGACGAGAAGCGGATTTTGAAGGATGTGAACCTGCGTTTCAAGGCAGGCGTGCTGACGGCCGTGATGGGGCCCTCGGGGGCAGGCAAGACGACCCTGCTCAATCTCTTGATTGGCAATGCTGGAGGGCGGATAAAGGGACAGGTAGAAGTGAATGGCCGGGCGTTGAACAAGGTCGCCAAGGTCTTCAAAAAGTTGTACACATTTGTGCCGCAGGACGACTCCCTCCTCGCCTCACTCTCCCCAAGAGAAACCCTCATGTTTGCCGCCCGCCTCCGCCTTCCCATGGCAATGGCAAACACCGAGAAATGCCGTCGGGTCAATTGTGTGTTGGACGAGCTGAGTTTGACGCGGTGTGCGGACCAACGCATCGGGGACGTGGACCGTCGTGGCATCTCGGGGGGGGAGCGAAAGCGCGCAAGCATCGCCCTGGAGCTGCTGGTGAACCCTAGTCTGCTGTTTGTGGACGAGCCTACTTCTGGCCTGGACTCCAAGATGGCGGAGGATGTTGTCTTGACGCTTTCACGCCTGGCACAGCAGGGTCGAACGCTGATATGCACTATCCACCAGCCTTCCTACAAGATCTTCCGATTGTTCGACCGTTTGGTGCTGTTGAGCCTGGGCCACGTCGTGTATAACGGAAAGATCGAGGACGTGGAGGCCTACTTCTCCTCAATTGGCTACGACTGTCCGCGGGGGGAAAATCCCATTGACTTCTTCATGGCGGTGGTGCAGCTGGCCCCGGGGGAGGAGCCGGAGGGAGGGGGGCAGGTGGGGTCTGACTTGCCGGCTTTGTGGCAGGAGCAGGCCGAGGTATACCGGGAGAGGGAGAGGGAGGGGGAGGGGGAGGAGCAGGTGCCTTTTTTACCGGGCAATGCTAGTAGTAATAGCTTGGGGGGTCTAATGAGTCGGAATGGGAGTTCGCACTCGTTGGTGGGCGTGGCCGAAGGAGAGAGTGGGGGAGGAGAGCAACTACCGCTGCAGCAGCAGCAGAAGCAACAATCGGATTTGAAGGCCATGGGAAAAGAGGTAGGATACGGCGTACCGCGGTGGTACCAGTGCTGGGTGCTGTTCCAGCGGGCATTTGTGGATAGTCTGAAGGACACGGACAAGTTTTTGGGGGGGCTGGTGCTGAAGGGGAGTATCGGGCTCTTGGTGGGGGTGGTGTGGCTGAAGCAGGGCCAGGCGGCGGAGCAGAAGTCGATATTCCCGGTAACGGGTGCTTTGTTCATAGCGACGACGTCCTCGGTATTGGACACGCTGTTTGCCTGCATCCTCACCTTCCCCTCCATGAAGACGCTGCTGTTGCGTGAGTACAAAAACGGCAGCTACTCCCTCCTCCCATTCTACATTGCCACCCTCGGGAATGCCATTTTGTTCAATGGCGGGTACGCCCTCTTCCTTGGCACGCCCATCTACTTCCTCGTCGGCGATCCTGGCAACGCCCATCTCCTCGGACAGCCTTTTGATGCCTCCCGGTACTTCCTCTTCCTCGCCCTGCTTGCGCTCTTGGCCACAATCGGCGCGGCGCTCGGCCTTGCGGTGGGTGCATTGGTCAAGGACATCCAGCAGGGGCAACAGGCAGTCATGCCCACAGTGATTCCCCTGCTCTTGTTCAGCGGGTACCTGATTCCGTTCAATCAAAGTAAGTTGGGAGTGATTGAGGGAGGGAGGGAGGGAGGGAGGGTGGGGCTGGGAAGGTCAGGTACTGTGTTCACAGAAGAATGTGTGCCTTACGGCTGCTATCTTCTCCCGTGGGCAGACGCATTTGCCACGAAGCAGGCCTGCCATTGACTTCGACTTCTTTCTCTCATTCCATAGCCTTAGGCCATACTAAAACGCACTTTTCGTCCCCTTTCCTTCCTTTCCTCCCTCCTTACAGTCCCCAACTACTTCAAATGGCTTTATCATTGCTCTCCTTTCGCCTACGCCATGACTGCCCTCCAAGCTGTCCTCTTCCGTGACGTCGTCTTCAACGACTGTGGCGCCCTTCCTTGCCCTACCGTCTGCTACGGCGATCGCAGTCTCTGCTTCTCCACAGGAAGAGAATATCTTGCTTCTGTGAACTCGGACCCGGACAATTTAGGCAGGTCCTTTGGTATGCTTGCTGTGATATTCTCTATCTTGTTTGTGGTGGGCTATGGGTGTATGAGTGTGCTGGTCCGAAAGAAAACGAATTAACCGATGGCTACTTGAGAGGACTGGAACAAAGGAGAGGATTATCAGACATGCATATGCTGGGTGTATTATTATCTGTCTAAATGGTATACACATATAAGACAAAGTCGCATGCCTGGCAAAGGCAACTGAAAAAGCGAGGCCGAGGAGGACGATGACGCTGGAGAGTGTGTGTAAGATCGGCGTGGTAGAGCACTATCGACTTGTGGGCGTGATATCATGCCAGGGGGTGGAGATGAGGCGATGGATGAATGGCCCCATTCACGAAGTAATAGAACAAGATAGAATATTCAAATGGTAAGGTTGTAGGGTTATAAATATTCTTCTTGCCATTCTTTCAGGCTGATATCGTTTTCTCCCTCTTATCATCATCGTCGTCATCACGTTAGTCGTCCACTTCAACCTCCTCCTTTGTTTCCTTTTCCTCCTCCGTCGTATCTCCCTTATCTTGCGGGGGCTTCTCGTCTTGATTCTGAGTTTTGCCGACCCTAACTATATAGAGATTTTGGGGGCCGCGGAAACTCTACCATCCAATGGTTTAAAGGGTCTGTCGGAGGGAAAGGAAGGGCTCTCAAGGCTTGCAGCACCAGCAACTTCGACGAATATCTGGAATCGATTGATTTGACGTTTGGACTTCTCAAGTGGTTTCACAGGAGACACCTGGCGAGTGTGGGAGAAGCCCAGCGGAAATGCATCGGGGCCTGTCTGCTGATCAACAATCTAGCCAAGGGAGCAACATTGTAAGAGATCATGCAAAAGCCACCCATGAGGCATTAAATTTCACGAGTTTAAAAATTATGACACGTGTAGAAATTCATTTCCTTTTCTTCCCTTCAATATACTTTTATGCGAAAGCGCTCCTTTTCGCGTTCGTAGCATGATCTTCTATTGAGAGGTAGGTCACGTTTTGCAGCTGCGCTTGCATGATCAAGGTGACGCCTACTTGACGGTGCGCTGTGTCTTGGCCAATGGACCCTTTCGACCGCTGTTTATGATGCATGGAAAATGGTACCATCCCATGGACCCACTCCTGATCATTCCCACATGGTCCCACTCATCTTCGTTTAAACGGACTATACAGAAAGTTATGTACGTTTTTTGCTCTTTTTTTGGGGGGGTGGGGTTAAATCACCATTACGAACCTTGTCACGTGACATCTCCTTCTATCATCTTTTGAGCACCAAAATAAGCCCGCCCCGCAAGACGGGGTAGCTGCCGGCCACTGGCGTTTTCGCGGGACGATGACGCCATCCCGCTCTGAACGAGCCGCTCCTTTCGCTGCCGGTCATCCCGCGCCAACGAGTGTACACTTTCATACACAACATTTCGTCGCGCCGACACTGAAGATTTTCCCGGACCACAAGTTCCTGCCTACCGTCGAGTAATGAAAATACTAGTATTTTTACGTCCCTTTTTTGATCAGATACATTTTATACTCGACTGTATGGACGTCGTCGGCCGCCGTGCTCTCCTCCGTCCGCTCCTCGTCATTTTTTCCTGAACGCTTCGGCTGCTTATGATCACGACTTCCCCCTCCTCCTCTAATCCCTCTCTTTTTCGTCCATGGCGACCGCCGAACATTCCCCTGCACTGTCCTCATTTTGGTACAGTGTAGAACCTCTACGTCCTCCACCTTGTCTTCCATTGCTGCCGAGCCCTCCACATCGCAGTTCTCCTTTCCATCTTCCTCTTCCTCGCTGGTACTGATGTTGGCGCTTAAGCATGTTCCTTCTAGGGCACAGAATTGGCTGTCCATTTTTATGTTTTTCATTGATGGAGACTCAGATCGTGGAGTTGAGTTGCTACCACTGTTTTTGTGCGGGTGATGAAGGACTTGATTTTACGCGACTGAAATGTCATGACTATACATGCATTGATCAAAATACGCGCCTATACTCCTTTTGTCAGGGCGAGGGCGACGGTCCGAGCAGCTATTGGAGCACTTGCACCTCTCTGAGAATAAAGCAAAGCTCTCCCACTATCATGCCGCATAAAGAGTCAATTGACAATCAATTTACTGTCACGAGAAAGATTGGGACACCTATCTAATCATTCAGGCTGATGCCGTTTTCTCCCTCTATCATTATTGTCGTTGCCTTTTTGCCTGAATTCATCATCTTCAACTTCCTCTTCCGTTTCCTTTCCCTTCCCCATTGTCTCCCCATAATCTAACTGGGGCTTCTCGTCTTGATTCTGTGTTTCGGGCGAAACTTCGCCAGCCTTATATAATTATCTAGAGACATTGTGGGCCGCGGACCCCCACCATCCAATGGTTTCAAGGATCTGTCGCAGAGAAAATAAGGGCTCTCAAGGCTTGCGCAAGCGGCACCAGCAACTTCGACGATTGTCAAATCGATTGATTTCATGTTTGGACATCTCAAGTGGTTAACGGACTATCGCAAGGATTACCCCGATGACAAAAATCCTATGGTTAATGCAAGGTCTTCTTATTATAAAAAGAAGAGTCTCCGCATCCCCTCCCGTAGTACGCCCATCAGTCCCACTCGTTGGCGCGGGATGACCGGCAGCCAAAGGAGCGGCTTGTTTAGAGTGGGATGGCGTCATCGTCCCGCGAAAACGCCTGTGGCCTGATGCCGGCAGCGTCCCCGTCATGCGGAGCGGGCTTATTTTGGTGCTCAAAATATGGTAGAAGGAGATGTCACTAAGCCGGTGACAAGGCTCGTAATGGTGATTAAAATCTCAAAAAAGTAAAAAGAGCTAAAAACTTACATAACTACCTATACAGAAAGTTACCTATACAGAAAGTTATTTAAGTTTTTTGCTCTTTTTACTTTTTTGGGGTGTTAATCACCATTACGAGCCTTGTCACCGGCTTAGTGACATCCCCTACTACCATATTTTGAGCACAAAAATAAGCCCGCCCCGCATGACGGGGAAGCTGCCGGCACCAGGTCGAGATCATGCAACACGATCCTGGAAGCCCACAGGAGTTACCTAGCGAGAGCAGGAGAAGCCTGTGTGGGAAAAGCACCGGGGCCTGTCTGCTGATCAAGAAGCTTGCCAAGGGAGGTACAAATACAAAATAATAATGCGAAAAGCCACCCGAGACATTAAATTAAACGAATTCACGAATTTTCACACGTGTAAAAATTCTTTCACTTTTCTTCCCTTCAAAGTAATTTTAAGCGAGAGCACTCCTTTTTGCATTCGTTGCATGATCTCCTATTGAGAGGCAGGTCACGTTCTGCAGCTGCACTCGCATTATCGAGGCAATGCCTCCTTGACGGCGCGTTGTGTCTTGGCCAATGGGCCCTTTCCACCTCTGTTTATAATGTACGGAAAATGGCGCCATGGTTCCATGGATCCACTGACCCTGCTCATCTCCCTTCAATTCTGCCCCTTCTTTCCCCATGCTCTGCATTCCGGCACGTCGTCGGCCGCCGTGCTCTCCTCCGTCCGCTCCTTATCATCTTTTCATTAACGCTGCTGCTTCTCATGGTCACGCCGTCCTCCTCTTATCCTTGTCGTCCACGGCAACGCCGAACATTCCCTTGTACTGTCCTAATTTTGGTATCACAAAGAAGAACCTCTACGTCCCCCATCTTGTCTTCCACGCTGGCGAGCCCTCCTCATCGCGGTTCTCGTTTCCACCTCTTCCTCGCTGGTGCTAATGTTGGAACTTGAGCATTTTCCCTCCGGAGCGCTGGATTGGCAGTCCATTTTTCTGTTGTTCGTTGGTGGAGATTCAGATCGTGGAGTTGAGTTACGAGCACAGTATTTGTGCGGGTAATGAAGGACTTGGTTTGACGCTACTGAAAAGTCATGCTCCTGGTACGCGACTACAGCATACTTTCCTTTGCTTTCTTTCGTTCGTCAGGGCGACGGTCCGAGCAACTATTGAAGCACTTGCACCTATTTGAGAGTAAGGCAAACCTCTCCCACTATCACGACGCATAAAAAGTCAATTTTCGATCAATTTACTGTCACGAGAAAGATTGGGACACCTACCTGTCCGCATAATCATCCATACATAAAAAATCTAAGTCGCGCTGACAGCTGGCGAAGCACAGAATTAAGGAGCCCCTGGTTCCTCCTATCCTTTCCCCGTACGTTTCACCACATGTATATGCAATTTGCCTTCCGTCCGCGGCTGAGTGTCACGTGCCATAGGCGCTACAGCACCGCATGCGCAGAAGCAGGTGTCAGGGTGTGTGAGAGGAGGATGTAGGGGTGTGGGTTTATGTATGACGACACACCATTTCTGAGTGACATACACGTTGGCACTTTCTGTATGTACATACGAGGCAGCAGTTGCCCTGATGACTGCGGCAGAGGTCAAGCGACGACTGTTCAAGTACTTTGCTGCCTCATTCCCACAGGCTGATGCACTCGCAAAAAATTGGCCAATCGTAGATTCATTATGAATCTACGTAAACTAGCGTCGAAAGACTCAACCCCCTTCCAAAAATCAGGGGGGGAAAAAAACCAAAAAAACAGTTTTCTTCATCGTTTTTTTCAGTTTTTCTGAACGTAAAAAAAACCAGAAATCACTACACAATTCCTCGACATTGATTGCTTGTTGTTTGTTTGTTTGTTTGTTTTTCGCGTGTAATTTCTCTTTGATCATTGTGGCTATGCAACACGTCCTTTGTCTGAAAGGCCTGCAGGGGCATGGCATCCAATGCTCTGAAATGCGTAAGGCGACCTATGCGTTGCTTGGCGGCTCACCTTTCCGCTTGTCTATGTGTGTTCGTGGGAAGAAGGGGTCCCTCCTCTCCTCCTTCTACCACATGCTTCACGTGGTTTAAGCTCTTAGACTAATCTGTGTGCGCGGTGTTTGCGTGTGTGCGCATTATGCTTGGCCTTTGCTCACACATTTTGAACGTACTCCAGGTTTCGTGCCTTGGAGTGTGGCGGTGGTGCTGCATGGAGGCCATGCGCAACTCAAAGATTTCTGTCCCTCCAATAATTGCATTGTGCGGGAGACAAGAAGAGCAGAGCAGCCAAATACCAGGCTGCCCTCAACTTTTCACCACAACAAGCCGCAGCCACCCATTCTATGCATACACAAATAGCAACCCACATTCACACCCGACCATGCCTCAGGCAGCCCCTGCAATGCGTTGTCTTGCCTATGGGACATCGTCAAGAAGTCTCTCAGTCGCGGCGCACAGACTGCCACGATCCTCCTGAGTACGCCTCATGAGGTCCATAGATGGGGTTCATGTCCATCACTACGCGACAACACACTGCCTTGCAGTCTAGACGCACATATATATAGGGGCACAACAACAGTCTGAAGCTCACCGCAAAAATGTATTCACTGTTCTCCTTTCCACCCTTCCTCATATTTTCTTACAGCCTTTTTTTGACTTCGCCGCCAAGCTACTATGTTTCGCCACTCTGCTCTCCTCTTTATGGCCCTCCTCTGCGTGGCAGGTAAGTAAGTAGAGAACGATATTTTGAGGGACTTCTGCCGTACAGAGCTTTTTATTATATCTCTGTAATATTGTCTTTTTCCTTTTTGAGGACACCCTCCTGGCCCTCCGGTAGGGCTATATACATACGGCGAAGCAGGCCAAAAGACACTGTACCGTGCACGCCTCACAACCCCAAGGGCAGGGCACTTTCGAATTAAAATAATGTATCACAACCTCACTTTGGTTTCTTCTCTTCTTCCTCCCTTTCCCCTTCTCCTTTCCTTCGCCTTCTCCTTTCCTTCGCATGCTCCCGCTTTCCCTCTTCCCTCTTCCCATCCCCCGCTCCCCTCCTCTTCCCCTCCTCCACATGCATTCATCACGGCAGATGCCCAGTTCGAGGCGCTGACCGTGAAGAACAAGACCAAGACAGGCAACAAGCTACCGAAAGGTGCCCACAACGACAAGACCAATCTGCGCAAGGTAGATGGCTTCAATCTCTGCACCCAGTCCTATGAGGCCTACATCGGCGGGACAGGTATCGCCGGTACAGGCGCATTCTCGTACCCCGTCTACCCTGGGGACTGCAATGAGGTATGACCAGAGCACGTTTTCTAGGGATTCGTAAAAGGGCTGCGGCCCCCACTCCTCACTCGAGTACATACCGTCCATCTCACATTTATTACTGGACATTTCACAACCAACAGGTGGACTCTTCGACCGAGCAAATCGGTACCTTGAGCGCCACGTGCTCTGGCAACCCCTACGAGGGCACAACCTTCACTGCTTCTGCCCTAGCAACCACCGAGAACTTCGTCAATCCTTTGCAAAGTCTTAGCTGCAGCAACACAAACGGCTGCCCTTCCTCCAATCCCAATATCTTTCCTCAATTCCTGGGAAGCTTGGTGAATAATTCCGTCATTCTCGACAACACCACTGCCGAAGAGGTGCAGACGTTTACGGATCAAATTTGTGCTGACATATTCGGTGTAGTCCCGGTGCTTTCTAAAATTTCCCAGTGCTCTGCCGAGCTCCGCCTCAGCGGCGACAACCGCAAGAACAAGCATCCGGGGAGCGGCTTGTCGTTTGACTACACGACCAACACCACTTTAGTTCCCGGTACGTCGTTATGACGATGTATATGGATGAATGCATGTTGGGAGAGAGGTACAGGCCCGATGCAATATTATTAATGACTGGAAAGTTCGCTTTTAGCAAATTGTCAATCCCTAACCCTAACTTTACTTTCCTCTCCTTTTATTCCACCACACTTTCCCTGCAGCTGGCAGCACTTACACCACCATCACTCAATATGGACTTGGCGCAAACTTCGGGTATCAGAGCCCAATTTTTTATGCTGCTATTATCGAATTGTACGCTTACCAGGTGATCGACAGTATCACGTGCGTTGCCCGGCCTAATACAATTGACGAGACGTTTGGCAAGATCTACTTTGGAGCCGGCCGCTTCGCGAAGTACGCCGCATCCAAGGTGGCCTCAGTGGAGCTGGACACGGTTTTAGTTAACGTTCCCAACGACGCAACAAACCCTGTCAACATGTTCGAGCTTACTCCTCAGGAATGGACGACCCAGCTGGAGGTGAACTACGTAAAGCCCTACCTGCACTCCAGCATGCTTTAAGGAAGGGCCATGGCATGACAGCTGTGCAAAGAGAAAACGCGTGCATTTCTTCCAGATGTCCGACACTTCCTGCACTCCTTTTTTCCGTTACGCCAGCAAGCATCCTCGTCAGTGAGGATCTGAAGACGTGTTGACGATATGTCTGTGTCTGTGCTCTGTGTGCTGTGTGCCTTGTAAGTCGTGTTAAAAGGCTGCGTCCTGCTTATTGCTTGCGTGGCAGATGGGGCTCACCATTATATGTGAGGGGCTGCTGCCCCTAGTTGCGAATTCCGGAGGTGCTTGTGTACCTGCACTATGTGTTTTGTGTCTTGTGGGAGTTAGGTCTTGCCTGTGATCCAGGGCGCTTGAATAAAAGAGAACAACTGCACGGATGGTAAAAGAAAAACTTGTCAAATAAATATATACTTGCAAACACCTTTTCTTTATCCATTAGTCAAAACTTGTGGGCGCGTGTGTGACAAACCCCACTTCACTCTTTTATTTCTTCAGGTAAGCTCTTTTATCTCCACCAAAAGATCACGAACAATTGAGCCCAAAGTCTTGACACCCCAGAGCATTAGCTTCAGCTCTTGAGTGGCGTTGATGCCCACAGGACGTGACGTTTTTCTTCCCAGCCGCAGCAGTGCCCAGGTCCCGTCGTCGTATGTTCCATAAAAGCCTCTTCCACCTCTTCCTTACTCCCTGGTTCTTGTCCAAATCCAATCAGTCTTCTACGAGAAGAGATTCGATGCCGTGCATTGCATTTTATGAGCATTAAACAAGCTGGCGAAGACGGAGGGATACGTTGGGGGGAAGGAGGGAAACCCTGGAGGGAGAGAGTCAGGGAGGGAGAGAGAGAGAAAAGGTGAAATGGCTGTGTACAGAGTCCGAACCGTATTCACCGCTCCCTCGACATCTGAATAGAGAGAATCATTCAATTTTTGCTGGATCATCAGTTTTGCAAGTGAAGTTAAGGTCCCTGGCAAGCTAAAAAATTACGTCAAATGTGTGCCGGGGGCCGGGAGTCGAAGTAAAAAGGTAAAGAAGCCGGATGGCCTTTGCTTGGCTGCAATTTCTACTTTTGATGCGAAAAAGCATTGCAGCCTGCTGCAGAAGCGCTGCGTTACCTCACTTACTCATGCTCACTCATGTACGCTCTCAACACGCCATGAAAAGTGCCGCAAGGACTCCGCCGTCAACCTCTCCAGGTGTCATCCCATCAAAATCTCAAACAAATCATCCTTCGCGTGTGCCCTTCTATTATAGTGGACAGACATTTCCTAACGCCACTTCACTACAACCAAACTATCAGGCCAGCGTACCATCACGATGCGACGCACCTCCTCGACATCGTCGTCCTCGTCCTCGTCCTCATCGTCCTCGTCGTCCTCGTCCTCGTCCCTATCTCTAAGCCTTGCAGCTGCCGTTGCGGTTGGCGCAACTGTCGCCACTGCCACGCTGTACTTCTACCACCGACACCGCCACACCCCCAAACACCGGGAAGTCTGTGCGGAAGATCGTGCCTATCTAGATGCACTCCATCACATCGCCTTGTCGCTGGGCGTATCGAGGCTAAGAACTCCAATATCCCCACAGCAGATGGACGACGACGAGACCCGCTACGCCCGCCGGGATATTTTTTTCACGCATTTTTTTAGCAATGTTCTGGGTGGGGACCAGAGGTATTACAAATTCGTGCACGTGACGGGCACAAAAGGGAAAGGTACTGTGTGCGAGCTGGTCCGATGCGGCTTGATAGCGCATGGCAAGCGCGTGGGTACATTTACCAGCCCCCATCTTCACACTGTGAGGGAGCGAATCCGCGTCAATGACATCCTAATTTCCAAGGCTGACTTTGTCCGTCTCTGGGCAAAGGTCCAAAAAGCGCTGACGGATTACTCGACTGAAGGAGGGGGAGGGCATTGGGCCAATTTCTTTGACAAGGTCCTGGGGGTGGCACTCGCGTGGTTTGTGGAGCAGAGGGTGGAGTACATTATTTTGGAGGTGGGGATAGGCGGGAGGTACGACCCGACCAACTTTATTGCCCGGCCCGCTGTATGTGTAGTAACGAGCGTGAGCAAAGACCACACGGAAATGTTGGGTGAGAGTTTGGAGGCGATCGCCTGGCAAAAAGCGGGAATCCTTAAGGGGGGAGGGGACACAGTTTGCCTGACCCCTGCAACTCCTGCGCAAGATCCTGCAGTCCTCCGAGTACTGCGAGCTGAAGCCGAAAAAGTCGGGTGTTACATTGAGGAGGTTATTTTAGATCCTCCCTCATCCCCTACCCCCCCCTCTGTTTCCTCCCCCACGTCTTCTCGGACTTCCTCCCCCCCGCCCTCGATCGCGCCCTCGCCGCCAGCCCCCCACACCATCAGAGGGGTAGAGGTGCACCCAGAAAATTTTGCATTGGCCAAGGGCGTGCTTAAGACGCTGTTGCTCTCTTCGTCGAGGGGAGGGTGGGGGGGAGGGAAAGGGAGGAGCCGGACAGTGCTGATGAGGAGGGGGTGGGAGACAAGGGCCTTCTGGCCGGGGAGATTCGAATTGTTCCCGCTACAGTTGGAGGGAGGCAGAGAGGGAAGAAGGACGGGAAGGAATGGGATAAGGTTACACAAGAGGAGACCGAGGGAGGCATTGTTGCTTTTGGACGTGGCACATAATGTAGACAGCGTTGCCAAGCTGTTGGATGAAGTCCGACGACGATTCTTCCCGGGCTACCCCGCCTCTTTCTCCTCCTTCTCCTCCTCCTCTTCATCCTCAACCACCATCCCGACTGCTAGAGTGCAGGGAGGTTGTGCCTTGTGGGTTTTATTCGGTACAGGCAACGATAAAGACGCCAAAGGCATGCTCGATATCCTTCTCTCGAGCTCGTCATCCTCCTGTCCCTCTTCCCCCCCTTCCTCCTCCACCTCCTCCTCGGGCCTCAAGCCGCTGGACCGTCTCATTTTCTGTCAAGCCAAGCATCCCCGCGCTCGCTCCGTCGATGAACTCGCCACCTTCCTCCCTCCTTCTCTCCTTCCCTCCCTCGACAATCCACCCATCGAGCCGAAAAGAAGGAGGAGGACGAGAACGAAGAGAAGGAAAGGGGACGAGAGAAAGACGGAGGTGACGATTCTTTCTCCTGCTTCTAGTGCCACGCCGGACCTGGCGCTCGCAGAGCTGTTGGAAGACCTCGATCCAAAACCGGAGGAGGAGGAGGAAAATGAGGAGGGAAAGGGGGAACAAGGGGAAAAAATGGTATTTGTGGAGGAGGAGGAGGAGGAGGAGGAGGAAGAAGACGTAGTGCTGGTGGTATGCGGGTCATTCTATGTGGTGAGTGCTGCGAGGGCCTACCTGGCGCAGCACCGGCCGGGAATGCTGCGGGAGACAGACTGGGCCTTTGAGGCTGACCCGCCTTTATACACGTAGATTGCCATTGAATTACTGTATGAAAAAATTCAGAGTAAAACAAGTTAGCGAGAATAGACAGCTATTGAAAAGGACTAACAGTTATGTAGGTGGGGTTAACGGAAGCATGAGGTATTACCGCATGAACTACAAAAGCCAAGCAAATTACAGGAACATCCTCCCTGGCTCTTGACATTTTCAAAATTATTGTTTTTTCGTTTTGTAAAGGAGTCATGCGCAAAAATTGCGTTCCGTGCTCTCTCTCTTCCTCATCGTTCCCTCCTCTTCACGAGGCGGTCTAACGGCCAACCCTGCCGCACGATCCAAGCCGTTACGTCCCCGCACAACCCCCCACGATAAGAGCAAGCAACACGGCACATTAGAAAAAGCAACCAACCATTTCACAGCCCAGTATTACATTCTTAGTTTTCGGCCCAATTTATACCCGATGACTGTCTCATGACACGGCCTTCCAGCAGACCCATAGCACCACCAACGTCAGACACATCCCCCCCCCGACGATCACTTTATCCACCGCATCCCTCCTCTCCGCCATCCCCATGATCCGACTGCTCGCCCCAAGCAGGCTTAATACGTCCAACACCTTCTTCCGCGCGCTTTTCAGGGAACTCCGTTGATCTAGAAGGTTCGAAAGCGTCGCCTGCCCCGACATGAGTATGTCATTCATCATCATCCCACTCCGCTGATAACTCGCTCCTTCCTCCATCAATTGATCCACGAAAATCGTCGGCGTCTCCCCATCCTGCCCCTTCCCATACCGCCTCGCCAGCAACTCCTCCCTCTCCTTCGCCTCCTGTACTATCCTTCCCCTTGACTGCAAAAATCGATCTAAGACCGTCCTTAGGAACATGGCCTCATTTCCCAACTCGCTTATTTTCCTCCTCCACTGTTCCCGCGCCCCTGGCCGTTCTTGACCAACAAGCGTGTTAAGGATGCCGATCTGCCGTTCGAGTTCGCTCAGACCCATAAATACGTTGTCGGGCGAGACATAGCCCAGTTCCACCTGTGGGTGGGAGAGGGAGGGAGGGGGGATAATTGGGAGAAGGCGGAAGGGAGCGAGTTAGGGATGACAGGACGCTTCAGGCTGAAGCCAATCCCAGCCAGACAAGCATTTAGTGGGCACGGATGGCAGGTCGACCTTCTGAGGCGCAGAGGAAAGGAGGGCGGGAAGGAGAGGGCATGCCGTGCACAAGGCGCATAAAATACCTGTCGGACTTGGCTTTGGAGTTCAAAGGCCAGCTTCTTGGTCTTAGGCAGTAGCTCTGCAACGGATGTCATAGCGAAGGTGGGCTTTAAAGTGTGCGATGGGGTTCTCTTGCTGATGTTGCTCTTGGGAGTAGTGGCGTGGTTATTGTGGCAGTAGCAGTGGGCCGGCAAGGATGGATGGAGAGAGAGGTGATGGTTTTGATAATGGCTTCAAAAAGCCGGGGGGAATTTTGGGTTGGTAAGTTGCTTCCTGCGCGTGTGTTTGTGCCTGTGGTGATGATATGTAGTGTGTCGTGTGAGGTAAGCTAGACCATCTAGGCATGCAAGGAGACTCAGGGCAAAGAAGCAAGGCATTAACTCGCTTGCTGTTTGCTTCACTCCGTTGGAGGCAATTCTAATCTAAGGCCCCGGCACACTCACCATGCCTCCCTTCACCACGCGCGTACACAGAGTGGCCAAAGAGATGACGTCGTCGACGACCGTGGCCTATTGAAGCTCCAGCGCCTTCTTTTAAGGCAAAGGCCCGCCGGAATGATGTTGAGGATGAGAGCGCCAGCATCAACCCTCGGCTGCTACCTCCTGCTGCTCGCCCTCCTCGTCGTCGTCTTGGTCAGCAGCAGCAGCAGCATGGGCAGTAGAGGAGGGCGAATGAGGGCTTTGTTCTTGCCCTCGCCTCATAACCCCACAGCATCAGCATCCCCGACTTTTTCGAAAAGCTTGCCCTTTTCCTCCTCCTCCACCCCCTCCTCTTCATCCTCCCTTTCAACCCCATGCCCTTCGTCCTCCAGCGCCTCCGGACCAAGATCCCAAGACATGCACGCCTCGTATAATCGGAGACCAAGAAGATCACCACCACTCCTAGCCCCTCTCTTTGCCAGGGACGCACCACAAGACGCCACCCACTCCGAAGACACAGAAGTCGTCCAAATAGAAGAGGAAGGGGAGCTGTCTCCCGAGGCCCTCACCCTCTTTTGGAAAGAGGAAAGAGGCCTCTCCAAAGACCGCATCCGCTACCTCATTCGTGCCGCCGAGGAGCATCCCCAACTGCGGTACCCGCGCACTGTCCTCCAACCATCCCTCGCCGCCCTCACCCGCGCCTTGCCTGACGTGTCTGTCAATGAGCTTGTCTCCCGCTTCCCCCCCCTCCTCCTCCTTCCCCCCGCCGAGATAAGCCGCCGCGTGGCCTTCATCCACAAAACCCTCTACGACCTCCCCCCCCGCTTCCTGGCTACTCGTGCTGCCCCCCTCCTCTACCTCACCTCACCCGAGGTCCAAGCCCGACTCACCACCTGGCAAGCCCTCCTACCCGGCGCAGACGCCGCACGTGTTTGTCGCAGAGCCATCCCCCTCCTCCTCCAGACCCAAGCCGAAGCCTCCTCCTCGGTCACCTCTGCTTTAGGTCTCCTTGAAGCGCACTTTGATCTATCCCCCACGGCGGGCATCAAGGTCTTGAGCACCGTTCCTACCCTCCTTTTCTCTTCCTTCCCTCCCTCCCCCTCCACCGGATCGGACCCACGTGTGGCGAGAGGTACGACAACAGCAGCAGCAGCAGTAGCAGCAGCAGCGGCATCCTTTTCCCTAATCCCCCTCTCTTCTTGCCCACAATCCCAGCATTATCTCGAGGTCAAATTCCTCCTCCACGCCTACCTCCCGAATATCAACCAGGCCAAGCTCCTTCTCGCCTCCCCTTCCCTCCTCTCCCTCCCCCTCGAGAGCGTCCATTCCCGCCTCCAAGCTCTGTTACAAGCTACCCGGAGGATGGAGAAAAGGGCGGAGGAAGGGAAGGAGGAGGCGGCGGAGGAGGAGGAGGAGGAGGGAGGGACGGAGGGAGGGAAGGAGGAATTGGCATCTGTAGTGACTTCATGTCCTCGTTTATTGAACTCGGATGCCCTGGCCCTCACCCGAGGATTGAGGCTTCTTCGGGAAGGGCTGGAGGGAGGAAGGGGAGGGAGGGAGGGAGGAAGGGTGAACATGACGCAGCTGGCGTTAAAATGCCCGGCGTTGTTGCTCAAGGCCGTGGAGGGGGTGGACCTCGCGGCCCGGGTACAGGAATGGCAAGCGGCCTTCGGGGAGGGAGGACAGGAGGCAGGGAGGGAGGGAGGGAGGGAGGGAGGGGGGATCGACACGAAGGCCCTGCTCCGCAAACACCCTCTTCTCCTCCTTCCCGATTTCAATACGATCCTCCAACGCTTCACCGCCTTTGAACGCGGCCTCCGAGCACCCTTCCCTCCCCCTCCCTCCTTTCCTCCCCCTCCCTCCCCCCCTCCCTTCCCCCTAGACCGCATTGCCATTCTTCGCAAAGCCCCTCTCCTTCTGGCGGAAGACGCCCTCCTCCTCTCCCGCCGTGCCAAGCAGCTCAGCTCCCTCATGGGCCCCACAGATGCGTTCCTTCTCGCCCGTCGCTGCCCCCGCATATTCCTCAAAGACTACCATCGGAACCTCCTCCCCAAGGGGTAAGGAGGGAAGGAGGGAGAGAGGAAGGGAGGGGATGGAGGGAGAATTGATGATGTCAAACGCATACTGGTGTCTAACTCATCATCCACCACTCCTTTTCTCCCTTCCCCCCTCCCCCCCTCCCTCCCTCTCTTTCTTCAGTAATTGGCTCGCCCGTGCCCTGGGGCCCCCCCTCACCCTCCCCCTTCTCCTCCGTGACTCCCCGCAGGTCTTCTTCTACTCCTCCTCCTCCCTCCAAAGCAAGGTCCAGCGTCTCCGTCGCGTCCTTCCTCCCGCCCTGGACGTGCTGGCCATGATGCGTGTTTTCCCCGGCATTGCCTGCATGGACGTCGAGCACAACGTACGGTTGAAGGTCGTCTTTCTGGCGGGGCTGTTCCCGAAGGGCGGGGCAGAGGGGGCGGTAGGAGGGGAGGGAGGGGGGAAGGACGACATGTATCGGTTGATGGAAAAGGACCCTCGAGTGTTGATCCATGGATTTGGGCGGATTTCGAGGGCTGAGTACGTTGTGAGGGAGGGAGGGAGGGAGGGAGGGAGGGAGGGAGGGGTGACGCCGGCGGAGGCCTTGAGGGCAGTGGCCATGACATGGCCGGAGCTGCAAGAGGCTTACCCGAGGTATGTACATATGTTGATGACTCTGAAGGAGGAGGGGGAGGGGGAGGAGGACGGAGGGAGGGAATGGGAGGGGAATAGAATGGCGGAGGAGAAGGAGGAAGAGGAAGAGGAGGAGGAAGGAGTTGGAGGACGAGGAGGGGATCTGAGTGGTGGTGATGGTCGTCATCCCTTGTTGTCCCTGCTCGAGGCGCAGAGGGGGCACACACTCAAGGAACGCTTGGCCCATGAGATCCCGGCATTGGTGGACGAGGGAGGGCAGAAGGAAGAGGGGCAGCTGCTACCTGGCATGAAGGAAGTGCTATCGAGAGGAGGCGGAAGACTAGGAGGAGGAGGAGGAAGAAGGGGGGGGGGAGAGGGACGTAAGACAGGAGAGCTGGCAGCAAGGGATTTCCTTGTCGAGGACGAGGACGAGGACAGGAAAGCTGTAGTTGTGAAGACTCAGGCAGGGGGAGGATGGGTGAGGAAGACCCCCCCGCTCTCCTCCCCGACCTCCTCCAAAGGCTTCTTGATCCCCATTTCGAAGGGGGCGAGAGGAGGATCAAGAGGAGGAGGAGGAGGAGGATGATGAGGAGGAAGAGGAGGATCAAGAGGAGGAGGAGGAGGAGGATCAAGAGGAGGAGGAGGAGGAGGAGGAGGAGGAAAAAGAAGGGATAGTTTGTTACATAGTGGTCTATAAAACAAAGAAGGATGACGAGATGGAAGAAAAGGAGGGAAATGAATGGCGAAATCGAGCAGGCATAAACCGACGAAAGATTGACGACTATGGTAAAGTATATGAACACAAGTACGCTTTTGACTGATTCGGCGAGATCGAAGTCGCTCCTACTGGCAAGAGAATGGAGCTAACGCGAAAACTGCCACGCTGTTTACTCGATTTGAGTTCCGGCGTTGTCTTTCTATCGCATGCAGTGAAGTGAAAGAACAAGAGCAGAACGCACAAAAGTATGAAGGGGCTTCTGATGGGCCAGAGCAGAAAGTAACTGGAGCACTAGAGAAGGCGAAGAGGCGCGGGAGAAAATACTTTGTTTTCTTCTATGACTTATGTGTCTCGCCTGGACCCGTCCGTATGGTGTTTCTCGTCCTCATACTCATCTTTATCATCCCACACACTATTCAGTGTCCTTAAAACGTTGTTGCTGGTGCTACTGCTTATTTTCTCGTCCTTAATAGTGTTATTGCATTTGTCCTCTGTAATGTGTACTTACGTCATTGCTGCTGCTGCAGCTACTGCTGCTATTTCTACTGCCGCTGCTGCTGCTACTGCTGCCGCTACTGGTACCACTCCTGTTGCTACTGCCACTCTTGCTGGAAATTGCTGCTCTTAAAACACATACACGCGCGGGGGTGCACAACCACCACACACTGCTACTCTGCTACTGCTATAGACTTATTATTACCTCCTCGTCCCGGCCGCGTGCGAAAAAGACGCGGTGCATGCAGGCGAGTTCCACGCGAGCTTTCCCTGCCGTCTCTCTTCCTCTCTTCTATATATTTCTACAAACCTGCTTATTACTTGCTTTGTGTTGTTGCCGTTCTCGCATCCCCTGCGACTCTCCACAATCAGCTACCATCCAGGAGCGGTAACCACTCTCTAATCCCTTCCTCTATAGCCCCTCTCCTTCTGTACTTGGTCTCGCCACCGGTCCTCCTCCTCCTCTTCCTCCTCCTCCTCCTCCTCCGTCTCCTATCCTACCTCCTGCTGCTGCTGCTGCTGCCGCAACCCTCCGCCTTTCCTCCTCGGCCTCCTCCTCGGCCTCCTCTTTCTCCCTCTCCTCCTCCAAATGCTTGGCGTACTTCGCCGTGTACCTCCTCATCAGAAACCCCAAAGCCACCAGCAACACCACCGACAGAACCAGCAACAATATCTCATGCAACAAGTGTGACTTTCCCCTCTGCCGTCCCTCCATCGCTTCCAACAACGACCTAGTGCTCTGCCCGATGTGGACCCACAGAATCGTGAAGGGCAGCTCCGCCACAAAGCAACACAATGTATATACTAAGAGAGGGAAGGGTAAGCACGACATGCCATAGTTTTTGACAGCAATCGGGAGTGGGAGGAGTCGAAGGAGGAAGCATATTTGCCAGGGGTGTGTTTTGACAGCCCACGTCAAGGCCTCAATGGGGGTCGTTTTGCGTCGGCGGCGACGAAGAGGGGAAGGAGGAGGCTGAGAAAGGACTCTGGGTGGGGAGGGGGGCGAAGTAGCCGGGGGAACAGGAACGGGGAGTTCAGATGAGGTGGGGAGGGATAAGGGAAGGGGTTCTGCTACTGGCTCTACAGCAGTAGGGGCGTAAATGGTGGTGTTCGTATGTGGTAAGTTCAAAGCGGAGTCTATTGACGTGCTGCTACCGTTGTTGTGACTGCTCCCACTTGTAACCCGCTGGAGGGCGGTCCGCGAGTTCTCAATATCGGATTCCTCGTTATCCTTATCCGCACCTACTTCCAAGGCCCCTCCCACGATCTCTCCTCTTTCCATCCCCTCCGTTTCACTACTGCTTTCACCTATTGCTGCTCCCCGTGCCTCCGCCTCCTGCTTCCTCTGCGCCAGCCTCCCCAGAAACACCTCCTTAAACGAGCCCGTAGTAATACACTGTCCCAACCAGAATCCCAAGTTATTGCCTATCTGCTTTCCGACCGTAATGGAAACGACAGCCACGGGCCACGTGTAGATCATCCCAGCAATTATCTCCAATAAGGTGGCAGGGAGACAGAGCACGATCCACAGGACGAGCAAAAGGGACATGTAAACGGCCGAGAGCGGCGCCTGGTCTTGGATGTACTGGGCGACTTGCAAGAACTCATCTTTGTACCGGGCCATCGCATATGTTCCAATAACCAAGAAGGTCGTGACGAGGAAGAGGAGGAAAAAGAAGCGACGGTGGTTGTGGAAATATAGGCGCCATGTACGGGGAGCTGAGGAGGGACCGAGGGTGGAGGATGTGGAGATGCCGCGGGATCGGAGGGGTGACATGGGTTCGGCAGGAGGCTGTCTGCTGCCATCGCAACCCTCTCTACTGTTGTTGCTGGTGCTAGTGGTCGCGCTGTGTATGTCGGCATGCACCAGGGGAAGAGATGGGGTGGTCGGGTCAGGAGTGTTCAACGGCAGCAGCGGCAGAGGCAGAGAGCGACTGTTTTTCGCTTCCACGTCCACGTGGTGTAGCTCCGATAAGTCTGGCAATGAATGTGCCGGATCGACCACTTGGGTAGGCTGTTGGACCCGGGTGTCGTCGTGTGGGTCGGTGGGAATGGCAGCAGCATCCAGCATCCTATCCTGATGAACCGAGGGCACGCGTGTTTGATGGTAGGCGATATGGCCCCGTGTGCCACCAGACCTTGCCGGGGGACTCAAGCTTGTCAACGTCAGTCCTGTTTAATTATGTCATGAAGGGATTAGCGCATATGGTGGGTACCGGGTTGATATCTGGAGGGATGCGCGGCAAGGTAGCACCTGATCGAGCGCTCGCCGCGGTCCCGCCAACAGGATGAATCATCAATCATGATTCATGAATCAACGCATCTCTTCAACCGGAGCACAACGGGTAACCGCACACAGCGATATGAATTACACAGTAGAGACTTAAAAGGGGTATAGTCTGTGGTGAGAAGGAGCTCCTGCAGGATCAAGCGCTCCACCTGCGTGTGCAAGGCTTGCTAAGCTCAAAATGCCTGTGCCAGCCATAGGCAGAGCTAGTTGTGAGAGCCAAAGTCAACCAGCATTGCCTATTTGTTGGGTCAGATAATTGCTGGCACGAAAAATAAACATTGGAAAATTTTATGCGGCAGATTTATGAAAGGGTGAGGGCCACGGGATGACCAAATTTGCAGATTACAACCATGCTTTGTGTTGTGTCTGTGCCCCATATCTCACCTCCCACGAATCAACCTGTCACATTCAGTCGTTGCCTTCGATCACATTTTCCAGTTCATCGCAACCCACACAAATACAAAATCCAATAGAGGAGCCACACAAAATAATGTTCATGCAACAAAGCCTGTGTGAAGAAGCAAGGCGTCGCCTCCACCACCCTATAGACGCCAGCGTCGGTCCTGGGGCCCATTCTCGCCTGAATTACATCCTTCCAGTCTGCCTTGTTCGAAGAGCTAGACATGGACGCCGCCCTCACCACCCTAGCCTTTTCTTCAGAGACGTCGATGTTCGACAACAATTTCCTTATATACCGCGTGGCCCCAACACAAGCAAGCTTTAGATAGGACGGGAAAGTCGGCCATGGCAGCTGCGGCTTTGTGATGGTGTAATTTATTGAACATGAAAATTGACTGGAGATTTCCCCACGGTGATAATTATTAAGTCGTAACTACCAAAATTTGTTCATAACAACCACTTGCCAATTTCTGGCATGTTTTATAACTTATACTTTTGTAAACCGAATCGGAGACCAATGTGGAATGACGAGCTTTTCGCGCTGCGGTGGCTGCTGCAAGAAGCATTTCACATTCCAATTTGCATTCCACATACCAGTAGAAGGACACGGCAAGGAGAAATACTTTGGGAGGATAAAATTAAGGGAGGTCTGGAAGGATAAGAAAAAAAAGAGGTTGGAAGACTGGTGCTGCAGCTCAATCACGAAAATCGCCAGTTGTTCTTCAGCGACGAATGGCCTCAGAAGACGGGACACTGAATTGCTCCACCACTCAAGCCCACTCCATTTCCCTCTTCACCCTCCTCCCTCACCAGGCTTTGTACTCATATTCGAGCAGTGGTGTCTTCTTTCCTCCATTCCGTTCTCCATTTACTAAGCGCGCAAGAAGGCGGGGAGCGAAAGCTCAACGCCATCATCATGGCGGAGGCAGCGTCTACACCCGGGAGCGATTTGCCCATCTCGGACCAGACGTCCAAGGAAGTAAGAAGACAGAGAGCAGAGGAAATAGTATTGTGAGAGGGGTCTCTGGAGGAGGAGGGAGATTTTATTTTGGAGTTACTCCATGTGCAGCACACTCCCAGACCTCCTCACCCTCTCTGCACACAACAGGAGTCCCTTCGAGAGATGGGGGAGTGGGCGGCCCGGTACGAGATGATAGCTGCCATGGGCTACTTGGCCGCGCTATTAATGGTAGGCAAGGCCTTACACAACTTGGGAAAGATTGCAAAGGTGTGGCAGGTTCGGTGAATGGGGAGTAGGATATGTGATGGTCACGAGGGTTGGCCCGGGATGGTGATGTAGGCGAGCGCAAAGCTCATATTACGTCAACCCCTCTTCCTCCTCTTTATCCTCTTCCATTCCTCTGACACGCTTGCAAGCCACCCACTCATTCCAATCCCTCTCCCTTCCCCGCTTGTAGTTCCGGTTCACCCCTCCCTCCGCCGTTATCTCGGGTTTTCTGGGCTTGGGTCTCTATGACATCATGGGGGCTTGCTCGAAGCTCCTGCAGGTGGAGCTGGAGTCTAGTTTGCGGTCGATTGAAGTGAACATGTACGTGACAGAGAAGACGCGGCCGAAGGGAGGGTAAGGGGGAGGTAGGGGGGGAGCGAGGCATGCATCATCTCTACTGTGTATGGCGTCCATGACTTTATTTGTGCGGAGGCCCTTCTCCCTCCCACCACGATCACCATCCTCCCCACCCCTAGCGTCAACTTCGTCTTCACATCCCTCATCTTGGGCTTCACCAGCGGAACCAAGAAAACTAAGGTACGTAGGTAGCCTTCCCCTGCCCTTCTTCACCATGTCCCTCCGTCCCTCCCTCCCTCCCTTCCTCCTATACCAATAGATGACCTACAAAAGGATCTTCGGCCTGATTTTCCACGAGGGCATGCCTATGCTCCTCTACGCACAGGCACTCATTTGGGGTGAGGAACGCACCAGAATAGGGAGAGGAGGGGGGGAAGAAGGGAAAAAGGGAGGGAGGGAGGGAGGGAGGAAGGGAGGGGCGAAAGAGAGAGGTGCAAGAAGTACCTCACATTTTTGCGTCTGATTCCCTCCCTCCCTTCCTCCGTCCTTCCCTCCTCCCTTTCTTGCCTCCCTTCCTTCCTCCGTCCTTCCCTCCTTCTCCCCCCCTCCCTCCTCCCCCTCCCAAACAAAGGCAATTCGGTGGTGGCGCTTCTCATCACAGGCATCTACCGTCTCTGGAACCATGACATATCAGCCTATGAAGGCGGTCTCGTCACCCTCGGTCAGTCCCTGCCCTCCGTCCCTCCCTTCCTCCCTCCCTCCCTTCTTGCTCTATCGCCTCCTCACCCCCGCTCCCTCCCTCCCTCCCTCCCTCCCTCCCTCCCTCCAGGCCTGGAAGCCGGGCGTGACATCCTCCCTTCCCGCATCAAGTTCAAGGAAGAGTCCCTGGCCGTCGTGCACATGGGTGAGAAGAGAGGGAGGAAGTGAGGGAGGGAGGGAGGGAGCGAGGGAAGGAGGGAGCAAGGGACTGTTGGTGGATGTGGTAGCTTGCATCTGTTTCTCGCACCGTTCTGACCTCCCTCTCTCCCTCCCTCCTTCTCTCTCTCTCTCCCTCCCTTCCTTCCTCCCTCCCTCCCTCCCTCCCTCCCTCCTCCCCTCCCTCTTAGCGGACTCGGCCGGCCTGACCATCTCCATCCTTGTCGGCGTCATCCTCGTCGCCTGCCGCAGGGTCTCGCCCAACAGGTAGGGAGGGAGGGAGGGAGGGAGGGAGGGGAGGATGTAGGGAGGGAGGGAGGGCTGAGTGTCTACAGTGGGGCGTACGCAGTCGTTCACAAGCACGGCTCCCCCCCTCCCTCCCTTTCTCTTTCGCGCACGACAGGAAAGAGGAATGGTTCGGCATCGGCAGCTGGCGGAAAGAACGAGGCGCGTATTTCCCCTCCCTCCCTCCCTCC
>Ga0160419_100434_pt1 | contig 26870 bp, 28 predicted proteins | sample CelAP2metagpilot_2_FD_108196 | JGI IMG/M metagenome (GOLD analysis project Ga0160419, IMG submission 108196) | Phycosphere-associated microbial communities from Cellana algal ponds in Kailua-Kona, Hawaii, USA - Cellana AP2-4-25 metagenome pilot ... | reverse complement strand
GTGCTGTGAACCCGACCACCGGCCTTTCAACGGAAGCCTACGGCATGAGCCCTCGGCCACAGGGGGGGATAGGTGGTGGAGGGTCTACAGGTGGAATAGGGAAGAAACCACCGGCTTCCCCGCATGGTGCCCTTGGCACCAGTCCTTCGAAAAGGTAGAGGAGTATGGTAGGGACAAAGGAGCATTGATGGGGCCACTGGGTTGGATGTTTGTGGTCTATATTTTAGGTAGGATGACGCCCACTTATCTCAGCAGTAGAGAGAGAGAGAGAGCTAGCAGCTGCTTGCTCAGTTTGAATGCCAAACACACTCTTGCTGTCGTGACATTGGCTTTTTTCCCGTCTTTCTTTTCACTCAGTCCTGTTTCAACTCCTACCTTGTAAAGAAAAAAACTCCTTTCGTCAACAAGTCGTGTAGATACACGAACTATATGCATTCGCATGTTTTCTTCAAGTTCTGTTTCGCTGATTTTCTCCTTTTATAGAGGGTGTACTGTAAGTCTATTTACTCTCCTTTGCTTCCGTCACTACCTCTGCAATAGGCTTCGTCGTCTTGTACTCCTTTGGCAGCTTTGATACCACATAACCGTACGAGGCCCGCTTCTTGCCCTCGGTCCAGACTGCCACGGACCGAATATGGCTCTTCTCCCGTAGTTGTCGCAGGACTTTGGTCTTCAGAAAGGTTAGTGTTAGGCGCTCCTTTAGCGGTGATGTCGGCGGAAGCGTCTCTTGCAATGCTTTGAAGATTTCGCGATTGTGTAGTGGCTTGCCTTTTGCCCCGTGGATGAGCGAGAACACGGCATGTCGCAAATTAGACTGAGGTATCGGAGCGGTGGTACCCTCAAAACTGGCGGCAGCGGTGGAGAAAGGGCGTAGTCCGGGAAGGACAGAGGTCGTGATGACGGCGGTGCGAGGCAAGAGATTTGCGGCTTGTCGGGTGACACCGCGGGCCAGGGCCACGAGGGTGACACCATGCATTGTCGTCCTCGTTGTCGCTGACGTCTGTGGTATGGTGAAGAGTGGATGGGGATCGTGGCATGGTAAGAAAGGTGGTTAGATGTTGGAGCAACCGAAGCAAGGGAGGAACGGAAGCTGTGGGTCAAGCGAGAGCAACGTTTCCCCCAACAAGACATAGCAGCCAAATACAACCACACACCGTCAGAGCCATCGCAGGCGTCTTACACAGGCAGACGGCTCATTCAATAGTGCTCTTCAATATGCACACTTTGGACAGATATGACTGTAATTACGCAGCGCTCATTTGTCCCTTGCTCGCGCCCCATACGACTCGACCTCCCCCCGTTCGTCGACGCTCAGTGACGATGCCGTACCCTACAAACCACCGCACAGAAGAGGAAGAGAAGAGACGCTTCGTCCGCCATCCACAAAGGTACGCGACTTTAGATCTCTAAATGCCCTTGCTCTACCCGGCAGGCAGTGTTTTGTCTCGTCCTGCGTCTCCCCGGTGGCTGCAGCCCCACAAGTTAGCCCGCTCCCTCTGCGTGTTGCTGCTCATGTACGCGGCACTCCTGAGCCCACTCCGACACCAAGCTCGAGCCTTCAATACCCTGCGGCCCCTAAGCATGTCCATGCCTGCCGTTTCTACTCCATTGGCCCAAAGACTGCGGGTGGTGACGTACAACATCCTCACGCCCAACTACGCCACCCCCAGGGACTTGCCGGTGCGTATTTCCTTCTTACTCATTACCTTCGAATCTTACCTCCGTGCTTTTTTCTCATGATGCGTTATGCCACAACTTGTACACGTAACAATCGTTCATCACTTCCGCCGGGCACTTTACTCGCGCTTTCATATCCCCTTCGCTTCTTTGATTCTTCCTGCCTCCCATTCTCTTTCTACAGGCCCACCCAGCCGTGCATCTGAATGAGCAAGAGCGTCTGCAAAAAATCCTGACTAAGCTTAAGGCAGAGACTGTACAAGGTTCAGTCATTGCTCTTCAGGAGATCTCCCGAGCCTGGGCAGGCCACTTGCACGTATTTTTTGCGCGAGAGGGTTATCACTTCGTCCACTCTGGGTATGGACGCCCCTCAAGTGGGTTCATGGGTGTGGGTCTTGCCTGGCCACATAGCACCCTTAAGGCTGCCACTGTTGACATTTCTCGCCTTGCCGACGCCAAGCCCTGGCCCGCACCGCCCCCGCCCGGTGCCCTCACCTCCCTCTCCCGCGGCCTCCTGAGGCCCTTTCGACGCTTGCTCGGAACGCGTGGCCGTGGGAACGGCAAGGACGAAGATGTCATGGCTGCGGCTCGCGACCGTTCGAACACTGTCATCATGGCACAGCTCCGTAGCAAGGAGTCGGAAGGATTGGATTTTTTTATTGCTTGTTATCACATGCCGTGTGAGTTCCGCCGACCACCTATCATGACGGTGCACGCCGCTCTTCTTGTGCAGCGGTTGCAGGCCCTTGCGCAGGGAAAGCCGCACATCGTAACGGTATGTATAAATAAGTACGGAACAGGGGGGGGAGAAAGGGAAAAGAGGTGGTGGTCGAAGATGCTCAGAGAAAGAATTGGAATGAGGATTTGCGTTCCCTGTCTCTCTTTCTCCCATCATCAACTCCTTCACCTCCCCTCACCTCCACTCTCCCCATTTGCACACAGGGTGACTTTAATTTCCAACCCACGTGGCCGCAGTACCAGCTCATCACGGAGGGCGAAATGCCCACCGAGCACGCCCACTACCCGCCCATGCCTCCCACCGACCCGTGGACCCCCCGCGTAGAGCAACCACTTAAGTCGGCCTTAAAAGTCAAGTGGGGGCAAGAGCCAGACTTTACCTGTCATTCTTACGCGGACCGGGTACGTTAATGAGGAAGGAAGGGGGTGTTGAAGCAGGAGGGAACGAGGGGAGAAAGGGGAGAGCGAGGCCCATCCATGACACTCATTTTACCCGGTCCAATGTAACGCACACCGACATACACACACCAGGAGACGGGCGAGCGGTTTTGCGAGCCATTGGACTACATCTTTTTGTCGCCAGAGTGGAGAGTGGTCGATGCCGTTCAACTTCAGAGCAAAAAAGATGCCCTCAACTTGCCCTGCCCTTTTCCTGATCAGGTAGGCAAGGGAGGAAGGGAAGCTTGGGGAAGAGAGTGGACGGGTTGAATGAGCTCGAGGAGACAAGGATGCGTGAACATTTAGAAATACGATCTCATTCGGTCATATTTATCGATTTCATTTTCTACAGGACGAGCCGTCGGATCATGTCATGCTGTGGGCGGACTTGAGCCTGGAAAAATAACAGCCCAGGCGTGTGGAAGGTTGTTTAATCTGAAGAGAGGGGCAAAGAGATATAAATGTCGCGAAAAAGAACCAAAGCATGGTACTCATTAAGTATTATATTCAGACAATATTTCAATACTTCATGCTTAACTTGCTTTGTTCCTCGTTGACCTTTCTTGTCTACATCGAATCGCCTGTGCTGCCGTTGTGGGGCGTACAGTTATTGGGAAAGCCTGACCTTTTGACCTGACACGTCGAATCGTTTTCTTTTGTTGTCCCCCGCATCTTTGCCTTGAGCGTTAAGGCCTGAGAATCGTCTATGTAACCGCGCTTGGGCACCTGGAACTCATGACCCTTTGCTTTGCTGCTTCTCGTACCAGTGAGAACGATGCCCTCTCGAGCTTTCTGTCCGGCAAGTGGGGAGGTGGTGATATAAGATGCGATTTTGGGGTCCAAGACTTAAGAGATACACACCACAGAGTTGTGAGGAGTACACTTTCTTAGCTGCTTACACGAGGCTGTAGTCCTTTTATGATCCCTGCCTTCATCATCACAACAGTGCTCGTTCCCCCTCCTTTTTTTCTACCCATCTACTGGCTCACGTTCCCACACCCTACATACAGGGCCATGACCACCATGACTGCCGGGGACCATCAAGCATTCTTAGCGGCATGCGGGACAGGGGACCTAGAGAAAGTGAAGGTGTTTCTCGCAGCCGGTTTGCCAGCGTATCACCAAGAGGAGGAGGGTGGCACGTCGTTACTTATGCACGCCGCTAAGGGCGCCCACCTCGAAGTGGTGCAAGCATTGCTAGAAGCAGGGGCGCCTTGGATGGCGTTGGATCGGCAGGGTAAATGTGCGGGGGAGTACGCCATGGCCAGTGAGGTGGAGGACGCGGAGCGAAAGCAATCCGTCATTGATACTTTGGTTAATCATGCGGTAATGGCCGAGATGATATTAGGGACGATGCAAAACCAGGCAGCTGAAGCTGTGCGCAAGGAGCAACAGCAAGAATCCGCACAATACCTGGGGGGGAACGTACGCTACGAGAAGGACCGCTTGGTGGATGAGACGGAGGAAGGGGTGATGATGGAGTGGGAAGCACCACTTATGGAGGCGCACGCCAGCTTGCTGTGCGGGGAAGCCAAGAACAGAGATGTGATGAATGTCGGCTTTGGGATGGGCATTATCGACGAGGCAATTCAACGGCATGGATGTCGATCTCACACCATCCTTGAGGCGCATCCAACCGTGCTGGAGAAGATGGAAGCGGAGGGCTGGACACAGAAGGCTGGCGTGACGGTCGAAAGGGGACGTTGGCAAGAGACCTTGCCTCGGCTTGTGGCGGCGGGCAAGAAGTACGATGCCTTATTTTTTGATACTTACGCCGAGCACTATCGAGACATGCAAGCTTTCCATGAGTGGCTCCCAAAGCTGTTGCGACTCGGGGGCATGTACTCCTTTTTCAATGGTAAGTGAGTGAGCGGGTTGCGCCGAGTTTTTTAAGGTCGGTAATTACTTACGACGATGTCATTCTCCGTTCACTCTCTGTCTATTTTGTGCTGTGCTTTTCTTTCCTCTTCTACCCTCTCTCAACCGCCGACACAACCACGACCCACATCTTTCTTTACATCAAATCAGGCCTATGCCCAGACAACCTGTTCTTCCACGCCGTTACTTGCCAGCTGGTCAAGCTAGAGCTGGAGGCTTTGAATTTTGTGGTGAACTTTGCCACGGTGGAAGTGGAAGGAGGCGCGGCGAAGGAAGGGACCTGGGAAGGGCTACGACGTAAATACTGGCATGGACGAGAGGAGTACTATTTGCCTGGTGAGCGCACGCTCTCTCATCTCATTTTCCTCGTAAATCAACATTTAATTTGATTGTCAAAGATTCCATATATGCCTGACCTCACTTTCCTCGCCCACTTACTCCTATTCTTGATTCGTTCCTTCCCCTCTCTCAGTGGCTATCTTTCAAGGTAAAGGCGCAGACGTGGGAAAGGACGAAATGGAGCCAGCACGAGGCGAGACGCCAAGAGAGAACTCCACAAACGACAATGAAACGGCCGACGACACTTTAGTGGGTGAGGCCCAAGTCGGCGAGGAGAAGACGGTCGAAGTCCTACTTCATGCTGCCCTCGATCCTGAGGCTGGTGGCCTGACCTGGCGGCCATACCCGGACATGAGAGGACGTCTCGATAACGTCTGCCTCCTTCAGCTCCGATGTTGGTTTCCCCCTATGTTGCATGATGTCCATCGACATACTATCTTTCGGCGGGCAATTCAAGGGGCGGTTCATAAAGTGCAACGCCAAGACTCACGACAGCTTCTGCTACAGCAGCAGCAGCAGCGGGGGCAGGAAAGAGGGGGGAGGGAGGTCCGGGCGCTGGACATCGGTACAGGCACCTCTTTGCTCAGCCTAGAAGCCGTAAGGGCCGGTGTCACGCATGTGGTGGCTTGTGAGGGCTTTCCTGCCTTGGCAGCAGTGGCGCAAGAGGTGGTGCGCTTCGCCGGAATGGAGAAGCAAATAGACGTCTTGAGCAAGCGAAGCACGGCGCTGGAGAAGGAGGAGACGGGGTCCATCGATCTGGTCGTTTCCGAGCTGTTGGATTCTACCTTGTTGGGCGAAGGCTACCTCAGCACGCTTCGTGACCTCTACACCCGGGGGCTTGTATCACCAAATGCCTGTGTGGTGCCGGCGCGGGCGCGGGTGTGGGCGCAACTGATTGAATGTCCAGAGCTGCCCTCGCACTTTCACATCCCAACAGCCAATGTGGCATGTGCGGGGGGAGGACGGCCGCTGCCTCTTTACTTGGCACCACCCACAAATGGGCCAGCAGCGGGCAGCAGCACAGCAGTAGCAGAGACCGGAAGCGAAAGAAAGAGAGTGCGGTCAGATACTGACGACGCAACGGCTGCGACGACTGGGGATGCAAAGACCCAAAAACAGGGATTTGCCGGAGGCCCCATCCCTTGCATTGCCGTATCAGCGCCGTTTTCCCTGTTGGACATTGACTTTGCAGCAGTGACATCCGAGACAAGCCCAGGAGCAGACGTAAGGAACGGACCCATCCAGATGGGCCTGCCCCTCACGGTGCCGGTCCTGCGAAAGGGTACGCTTCATGGCGTGCTGATGTGGTGGGATTTGATACCCTTGGACAAGACTGAGGTCTATACCAGTATGCCACGCAACCCAAGCACGGACCCGCTGTGGCAAGACCATTGGAAGCCCTGTGTCTGGCCCTTGGCCACGCCGAGAGCCGTCGACGCTACACAAACCATTCCAGTCCAAGGCGCGCACGACGATCAGACCATGTGGGTGGAGGTGGGGGGAGACGATATGGACCAGTCTGCCCGCCGGTTGCGCGAAGGGCCTAGCCCGTGTATATGTGGCCTGCATGCGCCGTTGCCTGTGGGACGGGTTCTGGAATTGAATGATGCAAGCCGGCTGGACACCTATCGCCTGGCGATGCAGCAGGTCTTGGGGGAGAGGAAGGATGACGTGTGCACCATCTTGGACATATGCGATGGCGGGTTGGTCGTGTCTTGCTTGCTTGACATCCGTCGAGATCTGGGCGAGGAGCACCCTATTTGCCCCCCATCTTCCAAGTTGGTTAGCTTGGAGCAGCATCCATGGTACGCCGCGGTGCTGGAACGAAGCTGCCGCAGTGGGGGCGGTACCAACTGTAGCAGTGCTCAAAACAACGACGCGGCCGATACTCAATTGGCAGTCTGGCGGGGGGCGGGGGCGGGAGAGGGCTGGGATTCTGCAGCGTGGGGGGAAGATGTTCATGTGCTCTGCGGTGATGGCTATTATGCGAAGGTGGGGCCGAATCGCCCTGTGTGGAGCTGGCTCAACTTTTGGCTTCTGCGGACGGCACTAGCCCCTGTCCTGGCGCGTGACGTGGTTGTGTTGCCTTTTCAGGCCCGTCTCATGGCAGCTGTAGTGGAGTGTCCTTCTTTGTATCGGGTTCACGGAGGAGGGAGGCCAGTCGCGGACGACGACTTGCTGGGAGGGTGGAATCACGATGCATATCGCCGAGCAGTGGAAGAAGGGGCAGCACGTGCGATGTGCGACGAAGATAGGGATTTGCCCGTATCCTTGGCTAACCATCCGCATCGCTTCTTGACGCCGCCGGCGTTGGTGATGCGTTTAGATTTGCACCATGCCATTGATTGGACAGCGCCAAGGGCAGAGGACGGAGCGTACCGGCGAAACGTCATCCACGTACCGTTTGAGCAAGCAGGCTGCGTACATGCCTTGGCCTTGTGGGTGGATGTTGATTTGACTTACGGAGCGGCGACGGGGAGTGACTCTTCTTTGGTTGTTTCTGGGTGTGAAACTCGGCATGCGCGGCAGACATTAAGGTGGTTGAGTGGGGAGAAGGTGGGCCAAGGAGAGGAGGGAGGGAAGAGGTGGGGCGTAGAGATCAAGGCAGCCATGGACTTGGCGGAAACACCAGGCATTTGGACGGAATGTCGGATCATGGAGAGAGGAGGAGGGGACGGGGGTGGGAAGAATGGGGAGGATGAACGCGATTGATAAGCAAGGGCAGTGATTCGGCTTGCATGTTATTTTAAGGAAATAAAGTAAACTGTAATCGAGGGGATGTGCAAAATAAAAGGTGCAAAATGCCCAATTCTTGACACTCTTTCAATACATATCCTTCTTTTCCTTTGCTCTCTCTTGCCTACTTCACAATCGCCTCCCGCACCGACCTTTTAAACGCCTGCTTGCTCTGCCCTCACCTCCAACACAAATAACTCTTCGCATCATACCAAAATTTTGATCATAGGGACATGTTCATGCGCCTCAGGCGCTTTGCCACCGAGGGATGAGCCTCCCCTGGATATTATCGTTTCGGCAATCTATGAATGAGGAATTTTGGAGGGGGCGAAGAGAATATGAGGATGAGGGGTGGGAGGGAGGGAGGGAAGGAGAAAGGGTAGAAAAGAGCGAGGGGGGATAACATTGACAGACACTCCTTGTGTGGCGTAATTCTTGAATCAGATCTCATCCCTATATCCCCAAGAAGGGATTTGGTAGAAGTAGTGAGCGGGGTCTGCCTCTGTTTGAGTAGAAGATGCTTGCTGTGGAGTCGTACGTTCCCGCTCGCGAATCGATCCCTTGTCTACTATTTTTAGCACGACAGACCATAGAAAGACATTCATTCAAGGACCGAAATATACGGGCCCATTGACATATGAACTAAATGTACAGGGTTTTGGACGTTTGTCGAGGGTTTACATCCCAAATCCTTGGGCACATAATAAGACAAAAAGAATGATGGAGGCGCGTGCGAACCAAAATTTTGAAGCACATATCTGCAAGATGCATGGATGACGAGTAAATTGTCGTAGAGTAAGTTTGAAGAGAAAGGGGTGATGTTTGTGGAGGGGAGATCGACATAGTAATTTCTGAAGTGTCAGGTCTACCGCGGTCATCTGGTGTATGGGGAATTGGCTCAGTGTTCCTGGTAGAGCGCGTCCTTCGCAAGGACGAGGCCCGGGGTTCGATTCCCCGATTCTCCATAAACTTTTTCTGTTCGCACAATAAAGAGCAGTGGTTTCGATTTTTTGTGATATGCGAGAGAGAGAGCGTTGTCGTGTGTGTTAGCTGCTTTTTTCGGTGCTTATGGGTGTTGTGCTCATGGGTGTTGTGCTTCTGGGCGGGAGGTGTTTGCGTGTACGATGTATATATAATACGGACACGGACACGCTAAGTAAAAAAACACATCCGGCCCATGGTCTCCTTTTGGCGAGGAAAAAGGAATCGTCGGAGACGAGTGGTAGTTGAAACGTGGAGATTATCGGTATCGATCCGATTGCCTTCCGCACGCTAAGCGGATGCTCTACCATCTGAGCTAAATCCCCACCGACAATGTGGTAACGTCACCTTCAGCCTAATAATATCAGGCATGTGTCCTGTGTAAGGCGGCGATCACTCCTGTTTTCTGACCCGCAACCCACCGCGGCTCCGGAGCTTAAGACATTTGCGACATCAAGGCATGTGCGGAAGAATCCGATTGACAAAGTAGCCCGAAATCTCATTTTTTGAGATCCGCTTCCGGGTGCATGTGTTTGTTTGTATGCATTGAGATGGCGTTGTGAGTACTGTGAGTATTGAGGTGGTCACTCTCGCGCCTGAAGATCCCTTTTCACCAGTTGCATAGGATGAAAATGGCAGCCAATTTCACTTCGTGTCAGTCATCTATATTGGCTGTTTAATTGATGAACATTTCTTATCTCTCTCGCGGTGAAACGATGCACATCCCACACTGCCTTCCATGACCCTTACACACAGAAGGGCGTCTAGTAGAGAGAACGCTTTTTTAAGGTTTTGAAGATTCTGATTTTATGCCCGGAAATCCCCCCAAGCATCACTAGACACTAGAGGGAAGAGTTTCAATTGAGACAACTCTTGATGCTTTCGTTGCGCTTTTGTAGACAACTCTGTTTTGTTCTCTGTTTCATTTATTTTTTTACAATGCCAAAAAGAAGGCAGGGTCATGGGGGACGCATGACAATCTTTTCGTAAATTTTTAAAACGGGAATCAATCAAAATTGGCATGCAGAATATCTCGAGAGCTAGAAATAGCCATGATATGTTCTTTGTGCGCGTATTTCTTCTATTTTGTCCCTTGTTTTCAAACCTTCACCACCCCATACCAATTCCGTAGGCATTTTGGTCGTCTATCCAGTGCGTAAATCGCTCGAAAAGGCGCTACAGCCTTGGAAGGGATGTAGCACACGCGTTGATTACCTGATTTATAGTCTGTGTCACGATACTGCCCAAAGCGAGCATGGTAAGAGGAGCGTGGGAGAGACTGGGGGAGGGCAGAGTTGGGCCTCCTCCGGTCATTCCTCTTCCGTCATCCTTCACCCTTCCTTCTCGCCACCATCCATCCACTGTCCCTGCCTGCCCCAAGCGAACAGTCCTTGCGCGGTCTTCAAGCATCCGGTAGTACCTGTCATATCTGGGCATATTTGAGGAGGCTGCGGGGAGGCATGGTTGGTAGTGACCTGGTCTCCCAGTCCTCTCTATTTCCTCTCCATCCACAACGCCTGAGTGGCTGGAGAGAAGAAAGGGGTGTGATGAGCGAAGGAGAGGGAGTATTATAAGATGTTGTTTCGAAGCTCACATATTTACCTTCACACGTACCAAACAGGAAAACAAGAGTGAAAGTAATTGCAAGTGTTGTGTGAAGGCGGCCTGGCAGGCCGGAGCTGGATGGTGTTGGTGTCTTCGCGTTTGGAGCACGAGGTGGGAGGCAACACGGTTTAGGCGGATGGAGGGGTTGCTTCTTGCCGCGTGGAGCATGGGAGCACGGCAAGACGGGTGCATGGCAGTGGTTTGCTCCTACTGCTACTGAGCATGGTGATGGTTGGTTGGTGTTGTGGCCAGTGTGGAGTGGGTTCTGGTGTGGCAGCAACACGGCGTGAGGGGAGGACAGGGCAAAGTCTAAATTGTGGCAGTCGTCGGTAAATGCTGGCAAAGACCCGCGGACTGCGGTAGCGCTGCTATTACTGTATTGTTTCATATCAGTCCAGGCCCATGTCCGCTGTGTTGTAAGGGATTATGCAGGCGGCAGCAGCAGCGGGGAGTGGGGAGGGCAAGCGATGCATCGAAGTGATGCTCTCATCGTCTTCATCCTGTGATGGACCTGGCGGACCATTTGTAGGAATCAGCACCAGCAACGAGTGAAACCAAGGGCTCTGGGGTAGCAGCATTTTGTGATCGTCGGGAGACGGGCGGATGCATTGTGTAACCCCGACGCCCGTGATACTTCCTAGATGGATAAGGAGTCGCTCTCTACCGCTTGTGTGTACTTTTTGGGGGAACGCACTTGCGTCATCCATTCTTTGCGACAACACCACCATCATTGTTGTCTTTAGACGTTAATTGCCCTGGGTAAAAGATCAGCATCATTTTTTGCCTTCGCACTGTGATTGCTCCCAGGCACATGTCACGGCCTGGCCCGTCGGTCATACGCGCTCATCACCAATCTTACACAACCGCGTCATCTCCCACGCTCCACTCACCCTCCTTCCTTCCCCTTCTCCACTCACTATAAACAGCGCATATTTTCTTTTAACCATCAGCACCTAGTCAGCCATGGCCAAGGTAGCCCCCCTCGTCAAGCCCAAGAGCATCGTAAAGAAGCGCACGAAGAAGTTCGGACGCTTCCAAGCCGACCGCTTCATGCGCATCTCCCGCACCTCCTGGCGCAAGCCCAAGGGTATCGATGGCCGGGCTCGTCGTCGCTTCAAGGGCGCCACGCTTCTGCCCAACATCGGGTATGGGTCTGATGCCAAGACCCGTAACCTGTTGCCGAACGGTTTCTACAAGTTCGTGGTCAACAACCCCCAGGAGGTGGAGCTCCTGCTGTTGCACAACCGCAAGTATTCTGCCGAGATCGCGCACAACGTCAGCAGCCGTAAGCGCAAGGCGATTGTGGAGAAGGCGGAACAGCTGGGCGTGAAGGTCACCAACGCCGCGGCCAAGCTTCGGGCAGAGGAGGACGAGTAAATGTCAGGGCCTAGCGTGTGTAGGGGGGTTTAGTGAGAAAGTCGGGAGGGGGCAGTGAGAAAACGACGGGCAAGCTAGTGACGACGCGTGGAAGGGAAAATGTCTCTTGAAAGAAAGAAAAAGGAAACCTGAACACGCAGCGAAAAAGGCTCGACCCGTGGGACCAGTGCTTACGGGGAACGGGAAAAATAGGGTTGTCACATAGATCAAATTTCGCTTGCATTTTTTTGTTTACCCGGAAAGAAATTATCTCTTTTCTTTTTCTTCGCCTTGTCTTGCGTTGGTACGTGCAGGTGGTGGCCGTGTGGTAAGGGGTAGTGACGGCAGGAGGGAGTGGGAGGTTTTGTCAAGCAGGACGGGTTCCTCTCATGGCCGCCAATCTTGGACGGTTTTCACAAGACGTTTGGCATTTTTTGCATCTGTTACGAAGGACCTTGAGTTTTTGCGCGTTAATCGGGCTGGTTGTAGGTGAAGACACCGGGAGGACCCAGACATGGGCCTTCGCTCAAGGTGGCTCTTTGGCTTCTTGCCCTCTTCCGCCCACCATCATCTCCTCCCCTACCCACTCATCCCCCCACGCCGCACCAATACCACACATAAGACAGACACGAATCATCGCAGTCCTCCTCCAAGCGGTATGTCGGACAGCTCCTTTGCGGCCGTGTCGCGGTACCGCGGGTTTTTGGAAGTCATCGACGCGGAGTGGATGGCAGATGCCCTGAGTGACGATGAGCTTGACGTGCCAGCCGCGAATGACCTTCTTTTGGATGATGATGACGACGACGACGTCACGGAGGGCGGGGCGCAAGGTGCAGGTGGGGTGGCGGGCGTTGGCAAGCGGCCGAACCTAGAGGACCGATGGGGAGACTTGGGTCTGGAGCACTTACAACCAGAGTAGGGATGTTCCAGAAGGGCAGTGTGGGAGGAGAGAGTGAGAGAGAGGGGGGTAGGATAAGCACAGAGGGGACGGGGTAAATGTACAAATGGCGAGTGCTTGGGTGGGAGGCCTGCCAAGGAATTGTAATAGAAGGAAGCACAACAAGTTCAGGAGGGGCCGAATTCACATGACTTGACGTAGTTGATCGGGCATCTTCCCGTGTGCTCCTCCACCGGGGCTCCTCACGTCTCTGCTTAATTTCATATGTCATTTGATACTTTGATATGTCATGTGCTTTTACCTATCTACCCCTCGCTCTTCCCTTGTTTCCTCATCGCCTCTCCTTCCCTTCCTCTCCTCTCCTCCTCCCCTTGAAGGGGGGGGGGGGGAAGGGACGAGCGGGAAAGGCTTTCCTCACTCTGGAAAACTTTCCCTCACCCTTCGCAATAGACTAGCCAATGGTACATGCGATGCATGTGCCCTTAACGCAGGTAACTCTCGCATTGCCCTCCTCCTCCTCTCCACGACCTCCTCCTCCGCCGTCCACGAGGATGATGACGAGGCACGGTGGGAGGAGGAGGAAGATGATGATGATAATGACGACGAGAAGAGGGAGGGTAAGTCATTGTAAAGCAGGTATGCCCCCTGCAACGTCGTCACCCCCTTCTTCCCATCCACCTCTCCCTCCCTCCCTCCCTTCCTCCCCTCCCCGTATCCCAGAGATGAAAATAATTCATCCATCCTCACCCTTAACGACTGTACCAGATCAGCCTGTAGCAACCAGTCCTCCTCCTCCTCCTCCTCCTCCTCCTTCTCCTCCTCGCCACCTCCCTCACTCTTTCCCTTCTGTCCGTCCACCCCCTTCCTGCTAAACACAATCGGAGGTGCCAGCCCTTGCCCTTCCTTCCCCCCGTCCTGCCTCCCTCCTTCCCTCCCTCGCAGCCGCCGACGCAAGCAGGCAGCGGGGGAGTAGTAAGTGAGGATAAGTCGCACGGTTCGAACCTGGAACGAGGGAGGGGGGGAAGGAAGGAAGGAAGGTAAGTGGCCGGGTATTGTACAGGCCGAGAGGGAGGGCGGGAGGGAAGGAGGGAGGGAGGAAAGGAGGGAGGGAGGGAGGGAGGGAGGGAAGGACGTACGGTGCAGGCAGCGGTCACGGGGGGCATGGTGGGGAGGGTGTGGACGAGATGGAGAAGGGAGAGGTGGAGGGAGAGGAGGTCGGGCTTCTCGCGGGTAAGACACTCGTACAGCACGCCGGCGCAGAGCTGGCTTTCGCGCTATGAGGAAGGGAGAGCGGGAGATGGGAAAGAGGCAGGGAGGGAGGGAGGGAGGAAATCGAGGCACGTCAGTGCAGGCATTGGGTCGGCTATTGACGGCCGGAAGAGATGAAAGAAGAGAGGTACATACACACCTGACTCTCCCTCCACTCCTTCCCTACCCCTCTGATGCTGCTGCTGCCGCCGCAGAAATGCCTGGCAAAGGCCAACAGATGCGGGTCCTCTGTAAAGGCAGCAATCAGCTCCCAAGGCGAGGACGAGGATGAAGAAGCAGCGTGCTGTCCTTCTTCCTTTCCCCCCTCCTTGCTGCTGCTGCTGCTGCTGCTGCTACCAAAGGGGCGGACGAGGAGGGAACGAAGAGCTTGTGGATCTTGGGCGTACGATAAATGACCTGAGGGAGGAGAGGGAGAACAAGTACGATGAGTCTTGCTTATATCAACATGGCCAGTGGCAGCGCACTTTATTCCTTCCTTCCTTCCTCCCTCCCTCCCTCCCTCCCTCCCTCCTACCGGGCTTCCGCTTCACCAAGATCCGCCTCCTCGTCCCTTCAAACAACCTGCTCCCTACCCAAGCCTTCCTACTCCCCTCCCTCCTCCCTCCCTCCTCCTTTGCCAGGCGAAAGCTCAAAGGGTAATACCGCGGCGAGCGTGTTACGACCTCCTCTATCAGGTCAAGCTCCGGGAGGAGGCAAGGGGCTATCCGTCCCTCCCTCCTTCCATCCCTCCTTCTGATCTCCAGGGGCATGAATACTGGCTCACCCGTCTCTACATCCACGGCCTCTACGCCACGATGCTCCACCGCCAGCACGTACAGATGGCGCATGGCCTGCCAAGGGAGGTGGGGAGGGAGGGGGGGAGCGGGGTCGGAAGAAGGGAAGGAGGGATTGAGAAAGGGAAACAAATGACGTACTAGGGGCAGCGAGATACGTATTTTTTGACCTTGTCAGCCTCCCTCCCTTCCTCCCCACCATCCTCTTTCCACCACCCCTCTTCCCCTCCTTCCCTGCCTCCGTTTCTACCTGAAGCGAGTACTGATTGTCGCTGGTGTGCGCAGGTAGGTGGGGATAGAGCGCAGCCACCAGAGCAGCAATCGCCGTATCCGAGCGAGAGAGCGCGGCTCGACCGCCGCCGAGGAAAAGGAAGCCGATAGCCATATGCAATGCCATATGGTTTCCGTACGTCACCTAGGGAAGAAAGAAAGGGACGGAAGGAGGGAGGGAAGGAGGGAGGGAGCGTGCGAGGGACGGGCAAGCCGAGGGTCAAAACCCCCACAAGACGAAAGCACTCTCCAGGTCTCTCCCTCCTTCCCTCCCTCCCTCCTTCCCGCACTCCTCTCCTCCCCCCTTCGCTTACCTCCGAATCCACCCTTCTCCTCAACTGTCTCAAAAACCGAAAGGAGTCCAGGTCGCCCGACCCTGCCATCACCAAGCCCAGAGACACGCCCGCCGTACCCAGGCACATTTCCAAGATGGATCGCTCAGGCCGCTGGGCCATCGCCACGGCATCGCTCCCTCCGTCCCTCCCTCCCCCGGGGTAGGTCTCGCGGAGCCGTCGAAAATGGTGGAGGACGGCCTTGATACTGGCAGCTGCACTCTTGTCCTCCGTCGATGCAAACCTTAATCCCAAGGCAAAACACGCGCCTGCAAGAATGAAGGCATGGCTCTGTCGAACACTCTGCCAGTCGACGACCGCTTCGCCTTCCTCCTCTTCTTCCCTCCCTTCTTCCGCGTTTCCGAGCCTGGCAAAGCTCGCTGCGAGGAAGGGGGGGACCTGCTCCTCTATCCATGCCGAGGTTGGCTGCACGCTGTCCCACAGAACGAGGGAGCGGGCGAGGACGCGAAGGAGGAGCATATCGGGCCGCACATAATCGAGGAGAAAGTGGGTGTCGGGGAGGGCGAGGCGCTACGGAGGGAGGGAGGGAGGGAGGGAGGGAGGGGGGGGGAAAGGACCGTGTGGCCAATACACCAAAATGAAGAGTGAGTGAAAAGATACAGAGCCATAAAAGGGGAATATTGGAGGGTCGAGGCGATAACATTAAATTTATAATACATACTGGAAGATCGAGGTAATAATCATACGTAATATGTATGCATTGGAAACACTCACCGCAGCCACTCCTGCGTTATTGCTCTTGAGAAACATCATCCCCAACGCCAGCGTCGCCCCCGGAGCCGTCACATCCGTGTTTATATACGCCCCTTCATAAATCCTCGAGCACTTGGAGCTGTCAAAGCCATGCCCGCACCGATACTCTCCATTCTCCTTGTTGCCCCCCACGTCCTTCCTCGCTCCTTCCCTCCCTCCCTCCCTCCCGCCTTTCCCCCTCCCGAACAGTAGCCCACTCTCGTCTTCCTCCTCCTCCCGTCCCTCCCTCCCTCCCTCTTTCCTTCCCTCTTTTCCCCCCACAATATACCGATGCAATCTCTCCTCTATCTTCAGGTCAGCGAGACCTTCCCCTCCCGTCCCTCCCTCCCTCCCTCCCTCCTTCCCCCCTCCCCTCTTCCTCCCTTTGCCCAGCACCACCATGCCCAAGGCCAGCCCGGCAGCCAGGATGTAGGCCTCGCGGTCCTGAGGGAGGGAGGGAAGAAGGGAGGGAGGGAGGGAGGGTGAAGTAAGGGGTCAGAAGAGGCGCAGCAACCCAGGGTGGGGGGGAGAATAATGATAGGGAGAGAGAGGGACAAGGAAGGGAGGAGGCAGGGAGGGAAGAAAGGAAGGAGGGAGGGAGGGAAGAATGAAAGAAGGGAAGGGGGGCATACCTGTATTCTGTCCGAGGCCGGGCGTTTCCCCAGCTCGGTGAGTAGGAATTCAGTCATGTGCCTATGGGCTGTGGCTTGGTATAGCAGACCCACTGCCATGATGGCCGCAGTCTGAGCCACGGGCGAGACCTCGACTTCCGCGAAGGAGAGGAGGGAGGGGATGTGCAGGCAGAGCATTTTGGATATCTGTGGAGGGAGGAGGGAAAGAGAGGGAGGAAGGGAGGGAGGGAGGTAGAGGTGTGGGGAGTCGCTGGAATCAAGACAACGAAGAGAGAGGGGGGAACGACAGTCACCGAAATAAGAGCGAGAGACGATGAAAGGAGGGATAGTAGGAGGAAGAGAGGGAAGGAGAGAAAGAGGAAGGGAAGAAGGAGATACCGTGCTGTCGGCTGTGCCGCGCTTGCTGGCCGCCATGCCCAGAAAAATGCCGACGGTGGTAGGATCGTGGCCTTGAGTGAGGTAGTCGTAGAGGTCCGTAACAGCCAGAGCCGAGAGATGGCCCTGAAGTGTGGAGAAGGAGGGAGGGAGGAAGGGAGGGAGGGAGGGGGGGGGAGGAAGTTTAGATGTGTGGAAGTGAGCAGCTTTTGCGAGGTTCAACACGGAGGACGCGTCCCCTCCCTTCCCTTCCTCCCTTCCTCCCTTCCACTTTCCTTTCCTCCCTCTTCTCCTTTTTCTCCCTCCCTCCTTCCCTCCCCACCTGCAACCCCAACGCCAGCAACAACCCTCCATGCGCGTGACTGGGAATCCTCGGCCTATTGTAAATCACCCAGGATCGGGTAATCCCTCCCCCCCTCCCTCCGTCCCTCCCTCGCCCTAGGGCAGGCGCGAGCCGCAGACCTGCCGCGGCGCCGTTGTGGAACTCGGGCCAAAGAGTCAGGTCGGGCGTGTATGCACTGGTGTCCAGGTGCAGCGTGGTGAGGGAGGGGGGGAGGGAGGCCGCGAGGCAGAGCCGGGGTAGGGGGAGGGGCTCGGTAAGAAGGGGCTGGAAGGAGGAGATGGTCAACATGCCCCGGGCGATGGGGGAGGAGAGGGAGCGGCGGCAGAGGAGGAGGAGTTTCGATTGCTGCCGTTGGAGATATTCGTGGTCGGATAGCCCGGCGGGACGATCCACCTGGGGAAGAGGGGAGGGAGGGGGGGAGGGAGGGGGGGAGGGAGGGGGATGAAGAGTTGAGGCTACGTTCTATTCCTGCATCCTCCTTTCCCTCCCTCCCTCCCTCCCTCCCTTCTTTCCTTCCTACCTTGAGAAAGACGGGTCTGCTCGAGGTCAGCAGTCGACAGACCTCCCTCATCCTATGGTCCCTCCCGAACCGCATCGCTGCCTCTTCCTCCACCAGCCTCAATCCATCCCTGTCCGCCTTTAGTGCCGTCTCTTCGTCCTCGTCCTCTTTCTCCCCTGCCCTACCCCCCCTCTTCTTCCCCTTCCTTCCGCCTGTAGCCCCTCCATCAGCCACCCCGCCCGTGGCACCTGCTCCACCGGCGGCAGCAGAAGCAGCAGCAGCAGCAGCGGCGGCTGTGGAAGGCGGAACAGCGGAGGAGGACGAGAAGGAGGAGGAGGAGGAGAAGGAGGAGGAGGATGACTCCGTCTGCAGTGCAGCCAGGTCTTCCCTCCCGATCAACTTGTAAGCCTCCACCCTCCGTCTCTCCCTCTCTCCCTCCCGCCCGCCCGCCCCCAACATGGAGACCATCGCATGCCTCCGAGCAACATGCACAGCGTCGTAAAGAGGGAGGGCAACCCCGGCGGGAAATGTCCGTAAGTCTTCCCTCTGGATCCCTTCCTCCACCATCGCCTCCACCACCCCCCAGGCAGCCCTCCCTCCCTCCCTCCCTCCCTCCCTTCCGCCTTCCCTCCCTACCCCCTTTGTCGCGCGGAGGAAGCGAACGATTTGCCGCAGGCGTATACATGAGCCTGCCTTTACCAGAGCAGCACCAACAGGGGTGGTCAAAGGGCAGGGTGGGAAGGAGGGAGAGGAATGGGAGGAAGAAGGGCTCCGGGGGAGGAGGTAGGAAGCCGCGATCCATTCGTCGATGGGTAGGGGGAGGGGGAGGGAGGAATGGAGGGGGGGAGGGAGGACAAGCAAGGGAAGAGAGAGGAAAGGATCTTCTTCCTCCCCTTCCTCCCTCCCTCTCTCTTCTCCACCTAGGTACCGCTGGTAGTAGGCGAGAGAGGGATGGAGGGAGAGGGCTCGGGACAAGGCCAGGAGGAAGCGAGCGAGGGGTCGGAGCTCTCCCCAACGTAACGTGTGAAGGGTCAGGTCTTGGAAAACGAGGTGAAGAGTCTCCATTAAGGGGGGTAGGAAGCGAAGGAGTGCAAGGGGGGGGGTGGAGAGATGGGGAAGGTGGACGGTGGGAGGAGAGGGAGGGAGGGCGGGCGAGAGGGAGGGAGGGGGCAGGGCGTGAAGGAAGGAGGCGTGAGCTTCGCTGTATTCCGAGTGAAAGGAGCTGGAAAGAAGATCCGCGAAGAGGCTGCTGCTGCTGCTGCTGCTGCTGCTCCTGCTGCTGCTGCCACTGGTGCTGTCGCTGTAGCTGCTGCTCTTGTCGGCATTTCCTCCCTCCCTCCCTCCTTCCCTTCCATTCCTCCCTCCTTCCTTCGTTGCAGCCAGCAGCAGCTGATTGACGACTACACAGAACGCAGACCAGCCAGGTCGTGACGCTACAGCCACCTCCTGTGTCTTACTCATCACCACCCCTCCCTCCCTCCCTCCCTCCCCCCTGGTCAAGCAGTCCACTGCATGGGCCACGTCGGCACGGAGGGGGAGGGCGAGGGCAGGAGGGAGGGAAGCGTGTAAGGCATCCAAGACTGTGGGGAGGAGATGATCTGCGTCCAGTTCGTGGAAAGAGAGCCCGAGGCGGACACGATCACGAGACCCGTCGTTAAAGACGAGGTTTAGTCGCTCCCCCACCACGCTTTCCAAGGCAGCGATGGTCTTGCCTTCTTCCCCTACCACCCTCCCGTCTTCAACCGAGAAGGACACGAGGGGTGTTAGTGCGGTATTGTTGCTGTTGCTGCTGCTGCTGCTGCTTATACTGGGCTGGTCGTGTGGGTAGTGGAGGGTGAGCTGCCCGTCCAGGCCGAGGAGAAGGAGGGCGGATGGGAGGGAGGGAGGGAGGGCAGGGTGGAGGGAGACAGCAACAGCGGAAAGGCAAGGGAGGGGCGGGAGGGAGGAAGGGTTGAGTGAGAGGGTGATGAGAGAAGGGGAGAGGGAGAGGTGGGCGTGAGAGAGGAAGAGAAGGGAGGAGGGAGGTTCCGTAGTGGTGGTCGTGACGGGGACGGAGGGGAGGAGGAACGCCAGGAGGATGGAGGAGGAGGACAACGAAGGAGGGGAGGAGAGAAGGGGGGCACTGCTTTCTCTAACATCCTCCTCGCTGCTCCTGCCGGAGGAAGAGGGCGTGGACGAGGGCAAGGGGGAAGGGGAGGGCGAGGAAAGGAGCAGGACGCTTGTCGCAGGGGACGGATGGGAGGGCAAGGCGCTGGTGAGACGTAATGGTCGAAAGAGCACCTCAGGCCTTTGGTGAGGGAGATAGGAAGGGTGAGGGAGGGAGATAGGGAAAGAGGGGTGAGTGAGAAAATATGCGCAGAAATAAGGGGGTTGGAGGGAGAAAAAGAGGGAGGGGGAGGGAGGGAGGGAGGGAGGTGGAACTTCACTTCGCCTCCATGCACTCACACACAGAGTACGACAAACACACCCGGCAACCACTCACTCACCGGATGGGATGTTCATGTTCATGGTAAAACCCTCCGCCTTCCTCCTCTTTCTTCCCCTTTCCTCCTCTCGTGGGAAGGATACTCGTCCCTCCTCCGCCTCCGCCTCCTCCTCCTCCTCCTCCTCCTCCTCCTCCACCACCTCCACTGCCGCCGCCTTTGCCGTCATCTCCAGCCGACGACAATCCCAGGACCGACGCCAAAAGCTCATCGCTGTGTGATTGTGTGTATACATATGCAGTGCATGGGTTCAAGTAATAAGCGCGTCGAGCCGAATAGGAAAGGCCCTCTGCATGGATGCATCTTCCTCTTTCCCTCCCTGTCCCTTCTTTCCTCCCTCTCTCCCTCTCATTTCTTCGTTCCACTTACCGGCTCTGGTGTGTGGAAGCCGCATGGTATTGCGACGAATCGTCCAACAACAACCTCCCTCCCTCCATCCCTCCTTCCCTCCCTCCCATCCCCAGACTGCTCCTCCGTCTTCCCGCGCTCCCCTCGCTCCCGGTCAAACTACTCCTCCTCCTCCTCAAGCTCGTCCTCGACCTCCCTCCTTTGGCCGAATCCCTCCCTAAGCTATCTCTTATGTGTTCCCCACCTCCCAAGCCACCAATAGAGAAAGAAGCCTGTGTAGCTGTTGAAGCCCTCGACAGATCTTTTTCCTCCTCCTCCCCTTCTTCCATCCCTCCCTCCCTCCCTCCCGCGCCCCACCCCTCCTCCTCCCCCTCCTCCTCTTCCCCCTCATCCCCCTCCTCTTCCGTTGAAGTGGGATGAGCCAACCACACTCTATGCTGCCCGTTTCTATCATTGTAGGTTACAATTATCGCCACGCCCTCCCCTCCCTCCGGCCCTCCCCCATGCCCTCCCTCCCCGCTTGGCAATCCAATCTCCTCCGTAAAGATAACCCGCTCTTGCGCATCACACAACAACACTGGCTGCTGCTCCTTCTCCCCGTCAAATGCCACCTTACTCCCTCCATCCTCCCCTTCCTCCACCACCGCCACTGGTTTCAGCTCCTCTAGAGGGTGCCTCAGCGAAAACAAAGAGGGGATTGGTTCGGGCCGCAAACACATTGTCGCCTTCTCCTCTTCTTCTCCTATCCTCCTCACTCCTCCCCCTGGTCCTTCCTCCATCACCATCCTCATTCTACCTTGCCCTCCTTTCTCGTCCTCCCCCAGCATCAGCACAGCTGCTTCCCCCTCCTCCTCCTTTTCCACTTCCCCCTTCCCTATCTCCAACCCCTCCATCTCCCATCCTGCCAGCTGCCGTTGAATCAATAAGCCCTCCTTTCCCAACGCCCACAATTTGTGTGTCTGGCATGGTAGAGCCACCTCATATAGGTCTCCCTCGGGTGGGTACACGACTAGCAACTCGGAGTCACGCAACACACACAAGCACCGGGCCTTGCCCCCGTCAAGTGAGAAATATGCCCATAGGGCTTGCAGAACAGGCGTGGAGAATGTCCATTGCTTGTAAACGTTCGGCCCGCCGAGGGGTCGCCAGAGGACGCGGCGGTGGTCAGGCGTCAGGTACAGCTCCTCGTCGTGCGGTTGTGGGGTAGGGGGAGTGGAAGAAGTGGAGGAAGACAAGGATGAGGAGGGAGTTTTGGACGATGGCAGGATTTGCCAGTCCGCTGAGGGGGGTGTATAAGGCTGCAGGTAAGCCCGTAGCTTGGGCGGCATGTCTACGGTTGCCTATGAAGTGTAGAGATGTTACGTAAGACCCGGAGTAGATGAAAGTGGTGGTGCGTTGCGGAGGGAGAAGGCGACATCGGCGATGAGTAACAGACAAGCACAGGCAACGCGTGTAGATGTCCATAAGAATGCTTAGGTCACAAGCTCTTTCGCGCGACCACCAACTACGGAGGGAATGTAGACAAGCAAAGGTCGTTCATATGGCCGGCTTATTTAGTTAGCACTCGGTAACGAAGAGCTTGCTGCTTCCTTGACCTCCCCTCCCGCCTCCACTTACGGTCTCAAACGACTTCAGACTTACATAGGCATCGCAACCGCGACATCTTTGAGGCACAGATACGCACAACCCAAGTAAACTGTACGCTCTTGATCGAATCTTCCCTCCCCACCCTTTCTCGTCAGCCCCCCGCGAGAAGTCTTGCTCACACTATCACAAATCTTCCCCAAAGCAGGCAACGCCAAGCACTGAATGCGCCTTCAAAGCTGCCATCTTGTTCCATTTGCCCTCCTCCTGGAAACATATCGCTCGCTTTCCTTCTCGATCCGAATGCCATCAACGTCCGCTGCAGCCCACCGACTTGTTATTGTGCCTGGTAATGGTGGCGGCGACGTAACACAGGCCAACTGGTACGGGTGGGCCCAACGGTCTTTGGCAAGTCTGCCCGGAATCGAGGAAGTCCTGCTCCAGAATATGCCGGACCCTTACACGGCACGCGAGAGCATTTGGCTGCCATTCATGAAAGACAAGTTGAAATGCGATGCGTCCACCATCATCATCGGTCACTCGAGCGGGGCCGAGGCCGCCATGCGCTTTGCCGAAACCAACCGCGTAGCAGGCTTGGTACTGGTATCGGCGTGTGTCACGGACCTGGGTAATGCCAATGAACGTGCGAGTGGCTATTACAGCAGGCCGTGGGGATGGGAGCGCATCAAGAACAATGCCGGATTCGTTATTCAATTTGGAAGCTCGGATGACCCCTTCATACCATGGAACGAGCATCAAGCCGTTCATGAGGGGACAGGGAGCGAGTTGTATGCGTCCGACAGCGAAGGACACTACATGACTGTAGATTTCCCGCTGCTCAAGAAGGTGTTGGGCGCAAAGTTGAGTGGTGATCCTGGTAAGAAAAAAGAAATGGACTAACACGAGGCAAAACCTGTGTTTTTTTTTCTTAAGCATCTTATTCAGTTTTCTTTTGTTCTGAGTGAATTTTTCTCCGTCTTCGTCATTTTAATTTTTCTCTTGAGGCATCATGGGTCTGTACATGGAGTTGGAGAGGTCTCCGAACGAAAAAGGCAGCAGGATTCAAATTGCAAACGATTGTAAGATCTCTCAACGCGGGCAGAATTTTCCAATTGCCCCGTCCAAGAGAGTCAAGCATTCATGTGTCAAGTATTTTTTGAGAATGTATGGAAGTGAGTGAAATATAATGATATATGCACATGAGAGAATGCACGCCAGTAGCTTTTGTCAAGGGTGAACATCAGAGCAACCAAAGTAGCTCGAAATGTTCCTCTAGACAAAGAGAGATCCAAGGAAAAGAGATCCAAATGTGTTCTTCTCATCTTACTTCTTTTTTATCTTTTCCTTCTTTTGCCTCGGTTCGCTCGTCTCTGTGCCCTCTTCTTCTTTTTCGTATTTTTGCTTTCTTTGACACATACACTTATCTCATACTCCAGCGCGCCATGTTTCGTATAAATCATGCTCTTCGTCTTTTGCCTTCGTCCCTGCCAATATATAATTTTTCCTACATACAATCCATCATTCCCTATCCAGAATCATCTATAAGTCTAAGTGATCTCTTCTGAACTACCTCCGCACGCATAAAGGTACGCTCATACTTGTCTTTTATTCCTTAAATTCCAAAGCTAGAGTTTATGGCCCCCGAGAAATCAATTATCTGCAATCAAACACACTACTTCGCCCCTCTCTTTCCCTTTTTTTCTGCCTTCATCCCTTCACTCTCCTCTCTCAGTCATTTGCCTCGCCCAGGACTCGGCCGAAACATAGGTGGGGCCATGTTGGCGCTGCCTCCATTGTCCACCTCCATCAACGCCCCTGCCGCCGAGCGCGGCGTCACATTAAAGGCCAGTTCGGAGTCCGCCCACGTCCCACCTTCAGGCTTCTGAGCACTTATTTCCAGAGTCTGGTCCCTGTCGAGGGTCCCAGCGATAAGCAAGCGCGAAACTTGGGTAGTGATGGTTTTCTCCAGATACCGGCGAATAGGACGGGCGCCGTACTATGTGATGTGTGTCACGTGATGGGAATGAGGAAATCAGGTTCAAGAATTTGAAATAAATTTTATTGTTGGTAAAGATGGAAGCAGGCCTCTGCATTGCAAATTTGAGTTGGCTGGAAAAAGCAGCTTTTAAAATCAAGAAAAAACAGAATATGTCAGGTAGATATGCGGCACACATGGATTTTTCAAACCCGAACAAAAGCTCGACGTAATATCGGAGCATACCTCAGGAACGTAGGCCTTAGCAAGGACATGGTCCAAGCCATCTTCAGCTAGGTGGATCTCGATATTGCGGTCCTTGAGGCGGTTGGAAATGGCGGCCATCTGCAGTTGCATGATGGAGCGAAGCTGCTTACGAGACAAGGGGCTAAAAATGACAATGTCATCGAGCCTATATTTCAGGGTATGAGGAGGGGCACATAAGTAAGAGAAAGCAAGTTTGTCGATCTCGCCAAAGGAAATAAAATGAAACCCGATACGATTCACGGCATGCATGGTAGGTCAACATCGCATATAATCTCGATCTCCACCTCATGCTTCCAAAGGAACGATCCTCATACACACAAACATATGATTCGTGTAAAATATTAGGTAAACGTACCGGTTCAAAAACTCGGGGCGAAAGTGACGGCGGACGACAGCCATGACCTTGCCTCGGACTTCCTCAGAAATGATGGTACTGCCGCCTTCCTTCTTACTCTTCTTGTTGCTACGCCCGTTGCCGTTGCCGTTGCTCGCCGAGTCCTCATCGTCGCTCAAGTTACCTTCATGGAGAGTTTAATGGAACAAAAAAGTGAGAGCTTGTAGGTCACATATCTTAAAGCAAGGTCAGAAACGACATGAGACCGAATATCAATTAAAAATATCAATTTATACTAAAAAAGTTCAGAAGCGGAATAAAGGCACTTACTGGTAGAGCTATCGAGAGCTGCCTTCTGCAAGTGCTCGGCGCCGAGGTTACTTGTGAGGATGATGATGGTGTTCTTAAAGTTCACGATGCGTCCTTGGGAATCTGCGCGCGAAAAAGGTGTACGGATACGGAAAAATTGAGCACAAGTCGAGCTCAAGTGTAGACCAAAATGTTCAAGTCTCAGAAACATGTGTCAAGCTTCAAACAAGCTCGCCGACGCGTGCTATAGCAATCAAAGAGAGAGCAATCACAACATATCACGACCTCTTTTTTCCGTTTTCAAGTGAGCAATATACAACATCACGTACCAGTCAGTCGACCGTCGTCCAGGACTTGTAGCAAGACATTAAAAACGCTCTGTGGTGTTTAACCAAAAAGTCAGGAAAAGAGGCAACAAGTTAGCACTCGAAGGCAATAGGTAAGCTCTGACTTGGAGGGCAAAGGCAGACGACATTGTATCTAGGACGCTAGTCTATTCACAGATATCTGAGCAGGGTTCAAATATTTTTACCACACGTACCACGTGGGCTTTCTCGACTTCATCAAATAATACGACGCTGTATGGCTTGCGACGGACGGCCTCGGTGAGTTGCCCCCCTTCATCGTGGCCTATATAAGACAAGGTAGAGAAACAAAAAGGGAGGGAAGGATAGAAAAGCGCGATCAGTAAATATTGCGACAAGCAGACAAGCTCATGGTAATTTCTTGGTCATCCCAAATATAAAGAAATACACACCTATCTACACGCACAAACTTACCAATATACCCAGGGGGAGCACCGATCAGACGAGCAACTGCAATGAGAGGAGGGATTTTCGAAGAACGGTAAGTTGACAATTGAGTAGATGGCATAGCTCCTGCAGTCATTCCCTTTCGATCTTCTTACCGCTGTGCTGTTCGCCGTACTCGCTCATGTCAATGCGCACCTGAAAAGAGGAAGGGAGGGAGCGAGAGGAAGGATGAATAAGGCATCGCTTAATTCACTAAGCTGCGGGAACGCTTTGCATAAGTACCGAGTGGCGCCACGTACTCGCACGAGTCATCTTCGGCTTTTCCATGCATTCGATTTGGACAGTCTCTCACTCAAGCCTGGCCAGGCTCCTTTCATGCCCCCCTCGAGTTTCACATACCATGTGCTTTTCGTCATCAAACAGCTCCTGCGCGAGCGCCTTAGCCAGCTCGCTCTTTCCCACTCCAGTCGGGCCTATGCATAGGGAAAAGGAGGGAGAAGGCGGAAAGGGATGAGTCTCGGTCTGAGTGTATAACCACTCTTGATCAGTTACCGCCTACTTTCCGTCCCTCCCTCCTCCTCTGAATTCTCGATGTCATGTCCTCCTGTCATGTTTCTCGTACCCAAAAAAAGGAAGCTCCCCGTGGGCTGCTCCGGGCGAGAAAGGCCCGCGCGCGAACGAAGGACGGCTTGCGCCACGGCCTCCACCGCTTCCTCCTGCCCAACCACACGCTCGTGCAGCACGTCGGCGAGAGAGAGGAGTTTCTGGCGTTCTAAGCGAAGAGGGGGAGGTCGGGGAGGGTGGATGGGGGGAGAGGAAGAGAATACGGGAGAGAGGGAGGGGGATGAGAGGCGACATCAAAAATGGCTTTTGGAACTCATCTACCGAGGAGGGAGGGAGGGAGGGAGGGAGGGAGGGAGGGAGGG
>Ga0160419_100432_pt1 | contig 26881 bp, 18 predicted proteins | sample CelAP2metagpilot_2_FD_108196 | JGI IMG/M metagenome (GOLD analysis project Ga0160419, IMG submission 108196) | Phycosphere-associated microbial communities from Cellana algal ponds in Kailua-Kona, Hawaii, USA - Cellana AP2-4-25 metagenome pilot ... | reverse complement strand
TACCAATAACCACAAAGCTAATTGCCATGAAAACGAGATATAAAGAAAGTAACCAAAGATTTCATATAGGGTCAATTTTGTTGCTTTTTACCTTGATCAGCTTTAGCTTGGCCCTAAGGGCCCATACATTAAATGGTTACTATACGGAAAATGCAATTTACAATAACACAACCGAAACAGGCACAAACCTTTATGTGCCAAGTATAGCAGTGGTCATGTCCGGAACCGTCAATGGAGATTGTTCTGCTATAAATTATACCTTATTAGTAAGAAATACCAGTAACAACAGCGAATCACTAACCATTACAGAGGCCATTGATATAAATGATCCAGCGTTGATAGTAAACCTTACTCCCGTATCAGGTGATACCAATAACGATGGGATATTGGATGCAGGTGAATCTTGGGAACTCAATGCAACACGAAACTTAAGTCCCGATGACCTTAGTCAAGACTCCATTCAAAACCAAGTAAGGGTCACGTGCGAAGTTGTGGGGCAACCGGGGGTAACCACAACTGATTTATCCGACAATAACTTGTTCAATGAAGATGATCCAACCATACTCGATATTTCCTCATGTAGGAATATAGGGTCGGTGCTTTTGGTGGAAACCAAGGATTTCTTGGGCAATTCACCAGGGTGTATCACAATAGAATACACATTGGTTGTTAGAAACCTAAATACAGCAAATGAATCATATACCAATCTTGTTGTAACGGATTTAGATCCCGAGTTAACTTTTACTGGAGCATCACCAAACCTGGGTGATTCCAACAATGATGGGATATTTAATGCGGGGGAGTCATGGGAGTTCACTGCCACAAGAAATTTGACCGTTAGTGATTACGACATGGGAACCTTGAGCAACCAAGTCACCATTTCCGGTGAATTGGTGGGCCAACCAAGTTTAACCGTTAGTGACCTTTCCCATCCAACTGATTTTAATTTGGATGCCCCAACAAATACAGATTTATTTTGTTCCAACGACATTCGCTTGGTTAAAACAGGAGTTTTTGGTGATCAGGCAGAAGGCGGGGAATGTACAACTGTTTCATATACATTTCAGCTCATACATGCTGGGGACCCTACCGAAACTTTTGAATCGGTTATGTTGATAGATCCATTACTGGGTGGAAATCTTGGAGAGCCCAACTCAGGAGACGAGGGAGCCTCTGGCGTATTGGAACCGGGTGAGACATGGATTTTTGATAAGAAATACGAAGTAACGCCAAGTGATTTTATCGCTGGACAAGTAACAAACCAAGCCTATGTGGAAGCTACTCCCATACCATTACCTAATATTCAATTCCGTTCTGTTGACCTTTCAGATTTTGAAAGTTTTGATGAAAATAGGCCAACTGTAACCAATGTTGCTCCATGCGCACCAAGTGTTACTGTAGTTAAAAAGGGAATTGATGTAATAGTCTGCGAAGAATTGGAATACACTTTTTCAGTAGTCAACCAAAGCTTAAATGGTGAGGTTTTGGAAAATGTTGTGCTTACCGACCCATTATTGGGCGGGGTAATCAATGGCCCGGTATCTGGGGATACAAATAATAACGGACTATTGGAAGTAGGTGAAGAATGGGCTTATATCAGCAATTACAATATAACCCAGCAAGATATAGATAATGGACAGGTCACAAATCAAGCCACGGTTACGGCAGATGTTCAGGGTCAACCTGGAGTTACAATATCTGACTTATCCGATGATGACAATGTATGGGAAGACGACCCTACGGTATTTAGCTTGTCACACTGTGTCCCGAACATATCTTTAATAAAGACCGGTACCGCATTGGATGAAGTCGGTGGCTCTGGTTGTTTTGAAATCTTTTACACTTTTCAAGTAACCAACGAAGGTGCATTGACCGTACTGGAAAACCCAGTACTTAACGACCCGTTGCTAGGCGGTGTTATTACAGGGCCCATATCTGGGGACGACAATAGTAACAACCAGATTGATCAAGGAGAAACATGGATCTACAATGCCACTTATACCGTTCTTCAACAAGATTTGGACAACGGGCAAGTTACCAATCAAGCCACGGTTACGGCAGATGTTGTGGGACAAATCGGAGAAAAGGTTTCGGATCTCTCAGATGATGATAGCCCAACAGAGAATGATCCGACCGTTATAAGTTTGATAAACTGCGTACCTCGAATACACCTAATAAAAACAGGAGTTGCCAAGGATGGCCAAGGTGAAATAGACGGTTGTGCGTTTATAGATTACACCTTTAGAGTGACCAATGAAAGTACGGATGGACAGATTTTGGAGAATGTGACCATTACCGATTTAAACCTGCCCCTATCCATTCCACTAACACCAAGTGAAGGGGATGATGCAAACCCAGGACAATTGGATCCTGGTGAAACCTGGATTTTCAATACCATTGAGTACCAATTGACCACCGAAGACCGTTTAAATGGACAGGTGGAAAATTCTGCCGTGGTCACTGCGACCATGGTGGGTTCTCCTGACGTTACCGTACAGGATTTCTCCGATTATGAAAGTGCTGACGAGGACAGGCCGACCATTATACTCCTTAATGATTGTGAGCCCCGTATTGGGTTGATTAAGACCGGGGTCGTAAATGCAGATTGTACGGCCATAGATTACACTTTCACCGTGACCAACGAAAGTACATCCAACGAGCTACTTGAGAATGTGGTGCTCACTGACCTTAACCTGCCCATGGTAATCAATGGCCCCACGGGCGATGAAAACAATATTGGTTTATTAGATCCTAATGAGACCTGGATTTATACTGCAACCCAGCCTATTACCCAAAACGACATCGATTTTGGATGTTTTCACAACCAGGCCTATGTAACCTCAAATGTACAGGCCTATCCGGATTTTCCCATTGAAGACCTATCGGATGACAATAGTCCAGATGAAGATGATGTTACCGAGGTAGATCTGAGTAGTTGCCAAAATATATCCGTCGGTTTGGTAAAAGAAGGAGAAACTGTCGATATTATTGACAACGATGGTTGTGATGATCACATTCAATATACCTTTACCGTGCACAATACCGGTGACGCTCCCCTAGCAACCGTTAGTATCGTTGATAATTTGTTACAAGGGAATCCCATTTTGGATGAGACCTCCGATGATGGTTCGGATGGTATTTTGAGTGTGGGCGAAAACTGGGTGTTCTCTGGCCTATATCCTTTACAACAGTCCGACATAGATGCGGGCAATGTGGAAAATACCGCTACCGTTACCGCATTCAATCTATGTGGAACCGCTGAGGTACAGGACCAATCCGATCACGATTCCCCAAATGCCAATGAAAATGACCCCACAAACACCACAATATCTTCAGATGCCTGCGAGCAAGGTACGGCAAGCATAAGTCTCATAAAAACAGGGGCGCTGGAAGACTTGAACCAAGATGGCTGCCAAGAAAGTATATTGTACACTTTCACCGTCACAAACAATGGTGATGTGGCTTTGGATAGCGTTATCTTATTGGATAACTTATTTGGAGGTGAAATTGTTGGCCCCATCGCAGGATTGGACGTAAACGAGGATGGTGTGCTTTCACCAGCAGAAAGTTGGACATTTGAAGCCATTTACGCCATTGTTCAAGAAGATATAGATCTGACCTTTGTGGAAAATACAGCAACAGTAACCGCAGAAATCTTTAATACGGACATCCCGTTACAAGATGTTTCGCATCCTAGCGATGAAACTTTGGATGGGCCGACACAGACCAGTGTTCCCGATACGGCGTGTACAACTGGAGCTCCAAGCATTGAACTCAATAAAATTGGTAATCTACATGATTTTAATAATGATGGTTGTATTGAAAGTATTCTCTACAGCTTTACCGTGACCAATACCGGGGATTTTGACTTGCTTGAGGTTGTTCTGCAAGATGATTTCTTGGGTGGAACCGTTGATGGCCCCGACCCCAATACCGATACGGGCAATGACAATGTACTGTCCATTGGGGAGAGCTGGAGCTATCAAGTCCTATATAGCCTACTGCCAAATGATATCAATAGTATCATCAATAACCAAGCGGTAGTTTCTGCCAAACCAGAAAACTTGGATGTAACAATTTCTGACGGTGACTCAGATTCCACCATGGTTCCCTCTGATGTTTGTACCAGCGGTGGTCCGGGGATTGCTTTGGTAAAAACAGGAGAACTTGAGGACCTAAACTTGGATGGATGTAACGAATCTATCCGATACACCTTTACCGTAAGCAATGTTGGCAGTGTAAATCTTTCCGAAATAACACTTGAAGACCAAAAGTTGAGTGATGCAATTTCCACACAGCTGAGCCCAGGAGAAGACATAGGGGACGATGGTATTCTATCTGTTGGCGAAAGCTGGACATTTACCGCTAATTATAGTATAACAGAAATGGATATAGAGAATGGATCAGTGGTAAATCAAGCTACGGTCTTTGCTTCTATAGTAGATCAACAAACTAAGGTATCTGATTTATCCGACGATAACAGTCCTTTGGAAAACAACCCTACCGAAACGTTGGTACCCGAGGAGATTTGCACCTTTACGATTAATGACCCTGATTTTGAAATATTTAATGGGATTACACCAAATGGAGATGGAATCAATGATCATTTCCAAATAAACGGTATTGAGGCCTATCCCGATAACACTCTAAAAGTATTCAATAGATGGGGAGCCCTGGTTTATGAAGCTGAAGGATATGGAACCGGGAATAAATTGTTCACAGGGGTTTCAGAAGGCAAGGCTACAGTTTCCAAAGAAAATAAACTTCCTGGCGGTACTTATTTCTATATACTCGAATTTCCCAATGAAAATCCAGGCGCAAAGAGCTATTCAGGCTACCTCTTCCTAAGCAACAATAATTAAAATACCCATATCAACTTTTAAAGATGACAAATCCTTTGCTAAAAAGGTCAATAGACAAAAACGTGAAAAAAATAGTTTTCTATATATGCCTCCTGGGGTCAACTTTTTTGATGTGTGCCCAACAAGATGCACAATACACACAATATATGTACAATACCCAGATTATAAATCCAGCCTATGTGGGTTCAAGGGAAACATTGAGCTTTGGTGTGTTGGGCCGTTACCAATGGGTTGACCTGGAAGGTTCTCCAAAAACCGGGACTTTTACGGTAAACCTCCCTGTCGGTTTATATGACAATATGGGAATAGGGCTATCGATTATTCATGATCAAATAGGCCCGGCAGTTGAATCCAATGCTGCAATCGACTTTTCTTATGCACTTCATTTGGCCCGGAGAACTGTGAGCAAGCTTTCATTTGGGTTGAAGGTCGGAGCAGATATGTTGGACGTGGATTACTCCAAATTAAATTTATCAAATCCCAACGACCCATTCTTTCAAAATAATATAGATTCCAAAATCCAACCACAAGTGGGGGCCGGAATCTATTACAATACCCAAAAATTCTATACCGGGGTATCCGTTCCAAATTTCCTTTCCATACAGCACTTTGATGAACAATCACTAGATGACGAAAACCTTGAAGGTGTTGTGGTGGAAAGGTTGCACTATTTTTTTATTGCCGGCTATGTATTCGACCTGAATCCCAATCTAAAATTAAAACCAGCAACCCTTTGGAGAATGGTAGATGGTGCTCCCCTTCAATGGGATTTATCGGCCAATTTTATGTTCAAGGAAAAGTTTGTCGTTGGGGCATCATATAGATGGAACGCGTCCATAAGTGCATTATTGGGATTTCAAATTTCGGACAGCATCTTTGCAGGTGTAGGATATGATTACCAATCAACAGCAATTGAAGATTATAGCAACGGCTCTTATGAAGTTTTTCTTCGATTCGACATCTTTAACAAAGCGGAAAAAATAGTAGCCCCAAGATTTTTTTAATACACAGCATATGTTACCCCAAAAATACTTCCTACTCTCCTTATTTATTTGTTTTACCTGTGCAATGAACGCACAGTCGAGCATAATCAAAAAAGCAAACAAAGAATTTGATACCTACGATTTCATCAATGCGAGGGAAATATACCTTAAAGTTGTAGAAGATGGATATGAATCGGCTCAAGTATATAAAAAATTAGGAGACACCTACTATTTTAATAGTGATTATGCTAATGCTGTAAAATGGTATAAAGAGTTGATGAAAAAATACTCCAATGAGATGGAAGCAGTCTATTATTATAGGACTGCACAGAGCTTAAAAAGCATTGGGGAATATCAAGAATCAAAAAAGGTAATGGGCACATTTGCCGAAAAATCAGCAACCACCAGAATCGCTGAAATATATGCGAACGAGTATTCCGCTCTGGATAGCTTAGTGGATTTTCAATCCAAAAAATTTGAAGTGGATAACATTACAAAACTATTGTCCAGTTCAGATTTTGGTCCATCTTTTTTTATGGACAAGCTTGTATATGCCTCTTCTTCCCAAGAAACAGAAGGCTCTAAAGTTCATAATTGGTCTGGATTACCCTATGTTGATTTGTATGAGGCCGAAATTACCGATGACTGGGAAATCGCAAACCCTAAACCTATCAAGGGAGAAATAAATTCGCCATATCATGAAACAACCGCCGCTTTCACAAAAGACGGTAATACCATGTACTTTACCCGAAACAACTATATAAACGGTAAGAAAAAGAAGAACAAAGAAAAGATTGTGACGCTTAAAATTTATAGAGCGGAAAAAAATGATGAAGGGCTGTGGAGCAATGTCGAAGAATTGCCTTTTAATAGCGATTCATACTCTGTAGCACACCCTGCATTGAGTCCAGATGAAACTCGCTTGTACTTTTCATCCAACATGAAAGGAACATTGGGTGAATCTGATATTTGGTATGTAAAAATCAGTGAATCAAAAAACTATGGGACCCCTATTAACCTTGGGCCAGAAATTAACACAGAAGCGCGGGAGACTTTTCCCTATGTCAGCAAGAGCAATGTACTTTATTTTTCCAGCGATGGGCATTTAGGCTTGGGTGGATTGGACGTTTTTGCTGTTTCGCTGGACAGTGAAGGCGAGTTTATAAAAGTTACGAACCTAAAACAGCCCATAAACTCGAACAAGGATGATTTTGGTTTTATTATCAACGAGGAAAAACAAGTGGGATATGTTTCATCCAATAGAGACGGGGATGAAGGTAGCATTTCTGATGATATCTATAGAGTTTGGGAAAAATGTGGTGTAATAAATATTGAAGGACTGGTTTCGGATGCAAACACAACCCAACCATTGAGCAATTCAAAAGTTACCTTATTAGATGAAAACAATAATGTAGTTTCACAAACAAAAACCGATAAAAAAGGGAGATACACGTTTGAAAATTTAGTGGATTGTGGCAGACAATATTCCGTTAGGGCTGTAAACAATACAAGGGAATATACACCCACGGAAAAAAATATCAAGACTCCCAGAGGTTCAAAAACCTTGGAACTAAACCTAGAACTTACTCCACCAGATTGTGCAGTGGATGACCTCGGGTGTAGATTGAATCTTTTGCCCATATACTTTGACTATGGTAAGCATTACATAAGAAAGGATGCAGAAGTGGAGTTGGCCAAAATATTACAAGCATTAAAGCAATACCCTCAGTTAAAAATCCATATAGAATCCCATACTGATTCAAGATCTAGTAGCTCTTTCAACATGAAATTGTCTTCTAGAAGGGCACAATCCACCTTAAATTGGTTTGTAAAGAAAGGTATTAGTAGAAGTAGGCTTACCGCAAAAGGATATGGAGAAACACAGTTGTTAAACGAATGTTCCAATGGAGTCGAGTGTACCGATGAGCAACATCAACTTAACCGAAGATCAATGTTTATTATTAAATAAATAATTATTTATATGCTGTATATCAGTTGGTTATATTTTTGGCACGCTGATTGCTCTTACAAGGGTGGATGTAAATATTTGCATCTGGAACTTAAAACCTTGTAGTATGAAAAAGTTAGTACTTATTATAGCAGCGGTTGTTTTTGGAATACCAAGTATCCAGGCAGAAACAACAAATACAACGGTTACCGCACCTAATTATCGATATGGAAATTCTTTCATCTTTATAGAAGATGGGGTTACATTTTCCGTTTATCCCGATGGTGAGTTCGATTTCTATATGGACAATAGGGTAAATGTTGGCGTAGGAGCTAGAATTGGTAATGTCGGTATCACTTTTAACTCCGGATATAACTACAATCCATTTGTTCAGTACGATGATTACGGTGCTGTAATTCAAGTAGAGAATACCCCTATTTATTACGATTACTATGGCCGTGTATCACAAATAGGAAATGTTGATATATGGTACAACAATGGTAGGGTACGGAGAATTGGTGGCCTACATGTTTACTATAATGGTGGAGTTTTTAGTCACTACACAGGGTTTATCAATGTATATAATCGAAGATATGTGTACAGACCTTTTCACAGATATTTTATAAGACCGACCGTTGGTTTTTGCAACGTATACGCTAGACCGTACAGAAGATATTACAGACCTGTTCGATATACATATTATACACCCTATAGATACAATACAAGACGTGCTTATGCAAGAGTTGGTAAAGTCTATAGAAATGATAACAGGTATAGAAGGGACAAAATCTATAGAAATGACAGAAGAGTTTCTGTAAGGGACAATAGCGCCAGAAGGGCCGATTATGGAAGAAGCAATGCAACGGTATCCAAAAATTCCTCAAGAAGAGGATACTCAACAGCAAACCGTTCCAGCAATTCCGTAAAAAGAAATACGGTGGCTTCAAGGAGTTCCAGTAGCAATAATTACAGAAAATCCAACAACGTTGGTCGATCAAGTAGAACTGTGACCACCAATACAAAGGTCACTCGAACTCCGAACAAGAGAACCGTGAGCACAAGAAAAGTGACCAGTAACTCACGAGGGACCACTGTAAAACGCACAAGTAGTAGTACATATAAAAAGCCTCAATCGGTAGCAAGGTCTTCCAATAGAACAACGCTGAACAAAGGCAACTCTACACGCAGAACAGTGTCCAAAAGTGCAAGGCCTAGTGTCAAGAAAAGCACCGTGAGCAGAAAAAGTAGTTCAAGAGCAACGGTAAGCCGAAGTTCTGGCAATAGAAAAAGTAATACAAGTGCTTCAAGGTCCTCGAGATCTTCAAGAAGTAACAATTAGAAAGATTTTTTAGGTTGGTTAGTTGTATGCCCCGTAGCTGAATTTATTCGCTACGGGGTATTTTTTTGAGCCATTTGGACAATATTCCGGATACATCTTCAGAAATATTAAAACGGTACAAAATACCTAAGTACATTACAGATACCAATATGGATTTTAAACCAATATTTATTAACGGATGAAATTGAAACTGCACAAAATCGAACAGTACAATCAATAAGACCAAGGTCGAAAAAACCTTAAATGTCGCCGAGGTAAAAGGCAAAATGCCAAATTTCAGCTTCACAAAAACCAATTTTACCAGATTAAAGATAAAAATAGAGACAAAACTGGCCCATGCAGCCCCTTCCATGCCTAATTTGGGAATCAACAAAAAGTTGAGCAAAATGGTCAAGGCAGCCAAACAGACCCCGAACACCAACACCGTTTTATAGTATTTAGAGTTGTACAAGATAGAATTTATGTTTCCCAAAAGTGAATCCAAAACTTTGGCCAAACCGATCAAGAACACAATGGTGAAGCCATTTCTATAATTTTCGGGAAGCATTAAATATAAGTCGTTGAGGTTTAAAATAATCAAAACGAACAAGATGCCCGAAGCAATGAACAGTGTTAGTGAGGTTTTTTTGTACAAAGTATCCAGACCAGCTTCATTTTTGGTATTCAACAGCTCTGCTGTTAATGGATAAGTAATCTGGTGCATGGCACGAGACGGTACAATAATCACAGTAGCGATATAAACGGACACTCCATAATACGCCACATTTTCTATACTGATGAACTGATTCAGCATCACTTTGTCTATTTCCAACAAAACCAGGGATGCAGATCCTCCCAAAATAATTAAAAAAGAATAGGACAGGATTTCTTTGGTATAGTTCGGAAACTTAAAACTAAACTTGGGCATCCGAAGGGAAAAAGCATACATTTTAATGATCAGTGTCCGCAATAGATACAATCCTACCAGACATTTGAAGAACATATCCAATGAGATCACATCAAAATAAAACAGGACAAGCAAAAGGGACACCCCTACCCTGGCAAAAACCTCCTTCATAAAGTTTCCGAAAACCGACTTTAGATGCACCTTGGTCCAGGAGTAAAATACTTCAAAATAGCCCATCGCTAGTCCCACAAAAAAGACATACCACAGATAATCCTTTACCATAGGGTTTACTTGGGACACCCAATCGCCAATGGGATTGTACCAAATCAAGCCGACCAAGGCAACGGGAACTACCCCGAGCAGCGGAACCAACAACATCAAGGTAAAAAAACCATCTTTTTCGGTCTCTTGATGATTGCTATAAAACTTGATCATGGTATTCTGCACCCCAAATGCCATTAGCGGCATTAATATGGCTCCCGAAGCCAAAATAAAGGTTACCAGGCCGTAATATTTGTCCGGCAGTATTTTGGTATACAGAAACAACGTATTAATAGCTCCAAAAAAGAACCCCAGATACGTTACTACTGTATTTTGTATGGATTGCTTAAGAACAACGCCCATTAGATAAATTTAGCCAAAGATTCCGTTAACGCCCGTCTGTGATATTGCTCCACTCCTTCTGAATTACAACCTAAAGTTCCTTTTTCGTACTGATGGAATGCCTCCAAAAGTACAGTTTTTAAAGTCGCTACATTATTATGCAAACAGAACGTTCCTGCTTTATGGTCCACGACCATAGCACCCGCCTCCCAGCCTTGTGGTCCTATGGCCAAAATAGGTCGCTTGGCATTCAAATATTCGAACAGTTTTCCTGGAATAATACCTTTGGTTTCTTTGGAATCAATCTCCAACAGCAATAGCAATTGTGACTTTTGCTGGGTTTCCAAAACCTTATCGTGTGGAAGATAGCCCAATTGTTCCACATAGTCGGTAAGTCCAAAATCCTTAATGGATTGTAGCACTTCCTCCCCCACTACACCTGCCAGTTGGATATGTAAAGCGTCTTTAAACAATTCATTTTCAGACAACAGTTCCTGTACAGCTTTCCAAAAACCTAAAGGGTTTCTGCCTGTCAACAACGAACCAATATGTGAAATGGTAAACTTTTTATCCAAGGCAACCAATGGCAATTCATCATCAAAACCATTGGTGATCACTTTAATGGGCTTGGGAGTTATGGCCTCAAATTCCAATTTTGTGGTTCTGCTTGTTACCACGATCTTATCTGCTCGCAAAAGAACGCCTTTTTCCAGTGCCTTATGTTTTAAATGGGCATAATTGGTGAGCCGTAAACTTTTGTGGTACCCAATAGAGGTCCATGGGTCTCTAAAGTCGGCGACCCATTGGATATTGTACTTTTTTTTGAGTCCAAGTCCGATCAAATGTAAACTGTGCGGTGGCCCTGTTGTGACAATAGTGGTTATGCCCTCCTCCGCGATTACCTTCGCCAAATAAGAAATGGATGGTTTTACCCAAAGTTTCCTCGCATCAGGAATAAAAAAGTTACCGCGAATCCAAAGCAGCACCTTCTCTATAATAGATGGATCTTTCTCCTTTATAATTCCAGAACTTATGGTCTTAGTTTTCTTTTTGGACAATATTGAGGCCCAACCGTAGGGCTCTTTTATGGGACGTTTCAGTATTCGGATGGAACTTGGAACTTCGTTCACCAGCTTGTTATCGATTATCGGATAGCTGGGATTTTCCGGAACATAAACGATGGGGTCCAACCCAAGTTCGGGCAAGTATTTTACAAATTTGAGCCATCGCTGTACACCTGGTCCGCCCGCAGGAGGCCAATAATACGCTATGACCAAAATTTTTCGCATTAGGCCTCTTCTTTTTTACGCGAGAACAATGTAAAGCCCAGTCCCCCAACTATAATTATGCCAAGCAGGATGTTGGCCACCAAGCTGATCTGACTACCAGTTTCCACCACCTCGGGCTCAAACTTGAATTCGATTTCGTGCTCACCAGCGGGTACCTTGATACCGCGAAGTGCATAGTTTACTTTGTAATGTTCCTGAAATTCACCATCTACAAAAGCATTCCAGCCCGATGGATAATGCATCTCGGAGAATACGGCAAAACCAGTATTGGGGTTTTTAGATGTATATTTTAGGTAATTGGGGCGGTAATCCACCAAATCTATTCTTGCCAACGAATCTGCTGTGTAACGCATCTTGGTCAATTCCGGATATTGCGCCGTGTTCACCACGGCCTGTGTCTTGGAATTAAAATCGCCCAGTTTTTGGATTGCCTCGTTGGCAGATGAAACGGCCACCAATTGATCCACAAACCAAGCATTGCCGTTGGCATCTGGATTTACAGCTGGAAAACTATTGCCTTCCTCATCTTGTTGGATAATATATTTAACATTCAACATATTAAGAACCTGAAGGTTGTTCTGGTACAAATGATACTCGAACAGATCTTGCAGTGCCCGTGGTTTGGCAGCATGGTAGCCACCGATCGATTTATGAAAATAGGAGGTTCGTGAACCATTTAAGCCTTCCTGAGGGTCAAAAACACGATAAATGGAATCGTCCTGCATGATCATTTGGTCTATTTGACTGGCTTGGAACGGTTGGTTTACTTGACGCTGACGTACAAAATCGTCCTCGTTCACGTACCTAAGGTCCACTCCTACCAGATCAAAAAGAATAAGGGCGCCAAGGGCAAATACCAAAACGTTTTTGTTGATTTTCTCTTTAATAAAAAACCACAATGCGGCTGCGGCCAAAAGAACATAGACCAACGAACGAATGGTGTCGCTAACATAAACAGCTTCACGATCGCGTAGGATCATGGACATTAACTCATCTCCAAAGTATCCACGGTACATTTCGTCCCGGGAACCTTCAAAATCAAAGAAACCTTTTAACAATAAGATCACTATGCCCAAACCAGCCGTTATAAAAAAGCTCCATTTTAAAGCATTTAGTTTTTCTTTTTGACCTGTGCTGGATTTAAACAGTTCCCAAACCCCTAAAATACCAAGCACCGGCAAACAGAGTTCCAGTACTACTTGTATGGAGGATACGGCTCGGAACTTATTGTACATGGGAAAATAATCTATCATAAAATTGGTGAGCAAAGGAAAGTTCTTGCCCCACGATAAGAGCAAGGCCATAACAGCTCCCGATAATAACCACCATTTTTTTCTTCCATCAACCAAAAAACCGCCCAACACAAACAAAAAGAAAACGACAGCGCCTACGTAGGCAGGGGCTGCTACAATGGGTTGATCGCCCCAATAAAGTGGTAGGCCACTCGAAAATTCCAATGCTTTGGTGGGGGTCAACCCTTGATTGGTCAAATATTCATAAGCTTTGGAATCCTTGCCCAGGTTCTCACTGCCCGAACCACCAAACAGCCTAGGTACAAATACATTTAGGGATTCCATTACCCCATAACTGTATTGTGTAATGTAATCGTAGTCCAACCCTGTGGAAACGGCTTTTTCACTTCCATCGGGGTTAATGGTGAGTTCGGATTTTCCACGGGTACTCCAATCGGCATACTCCTTTGTAGCCAGCAAACTTGTGGCATTGGTAAAAACGGAAAGAACAACGGCCAAAACCAAAATTCCTACTGAAACAAAAAAGTGTTTTAGCTCTTTTTCCTTAATGGCATAAATGAGATATACCAAACCCATTAGTAGCACCAAAAGCATAAAATAATAGGTCATTTGGTAGTGATTGGCACTTATTTCGAGTGCCATGGCCAGTGCAGTGAGTATAAATCCTAGAATATATTTTTTTCGAAAAACGAGTACAACCCCGCCAAGAACCATTGGAATATAACCCAAAGCATGTGCCTTTGCATTGTGCCCCACGCCAAGAATAATAATCAGGTAGGTAGAGAAGCCAAAAGCTATGGCTCCAAGTGCCGCCAACCTAAAATCAACCTTAAGGCAAAGCAACAGAATGTAAAAGCCTATAAAATATAGAAATAAATAATCGGCGGGTCTCGGTAAAAAACGGATCAGACGATCTAACTCTTTTACATAATTATGGGGATAATTGGCTCCCAACTGGTAGGTGGGCATGCCGCCAAATGCACTATTGGTCCAATAGGACTCCACACCCGTGGCATCCTTGTAGGCATCCCGTTCCTGGGCCATGCCCTTGTACAACGCTATATCGGATTGATAAATAGCTTTTCCCTGTAAAACTGGATAAAAATAGACCAGTGATGCAAGAATGAATAAAGCAATAACACAAATATGGGTGATAATGGCTTTTGGAGAAAGATTCATGGATAGGTTTTGATTCGGCAAATATTAATCAATTTCCTCAAAATCTATGTATTCTCCAACTTTTTTTGAAGGATTGGATCTGCGTTGCGGTTTTTTGGATATGGTGGTCTCCCCTTCCCGTGTTTTTGTATGTCCAAAATCCCCAGGATTTCCGAACTGCTGCTCAAAACGCTCGTTGGTCTTGCGCATGGCGTAATTGAGCAATTTCGGGGCCAACCATTTTAACAGGAATTTAAGCCCGTAGTATACTAATATGAATATTAAAATCGTTTGTAATAAAACCATATAACCTCAGTTATTGAATCAAATTTACACTGTTAGTCCCGCAAACCCATAAAACGTATCTTAAAATAGTATTAAAAACCAGTTATATGGACATTTCCATAATCAAAAAGAAATTCTTTTTACTCGCTTTTTTCCCCACCATTATCTGCGCACAATATACCGATGTGATCAATTCCAACCGCCCGGGCAGGGCCGCAAGTGCCTATGCCGTTGGTAAAAATGTGGTACAGGCAGAAGTTGGGTTGCTGTACGAACAGCAGGACAATGCGGACTTAAACTCCGACTCCAACATTTTTGGCGCCGATTATGCCCTACGTTACGGATTGCTTTTCGAGGAGCTGGAAGTGATCATGGAAGGTACGTTCATTACACAGAACATTACTTATCCGGACTTGGGCATCGAGGGTTCGCTCACCAATTTTTCCAGAAATCGTGTAGGATTAAAATATTTGGTCTTTGACCCCTACAAAGATCCTGCTCGGAGCAAACCCAACTTGTACAGCTGGAGGGCCAACAACCTTTTTCAATGGAAAAACCTGATTCCGGCCGTGTCGGTGTACGGTGGTGCGAATTTTGTATTGGGCGATAATCCGTTCTATCCCGGCGAACCTACAATTTCGTACCGTGGTGGAATCCAAACACAGAGCAGGCTATCCCCAAGGTTTGTATTGATTTCCAATATTGCCTACGATCGTATTACGACCGATACCCCCGAATGGCGATACGCCCTTTCGGTAACCCATGCTTTTCGTGACCCCAGATGGAGTGTCTTTTTTGAGGGACAGGGCATTTCCGGGGACCGCTATTCTGATATTATCCTAAGGACCGGGGTGGCCCGTTTGATCAACCCTAATTTTCAGGCCGATATCCATATGGGATCGGGTTTTAAAAACGACCCTTCCCGTATATTTGTAGTGCTCGGTTTTTCGTATCGCTTGGATTTTCATAAAGATGAACTTATCCCGATCAACGAGCAGCAATCTGGCATGAACGGGAAAATCAAAAAGAACTCCAATAAACGGAAATCAAAAAAGAAGAGAAAAAACCGTGGTTAATCCATGGATTTTTACGTTTTACACCATCTTATTTTTCTAGCGCAAGTAATATTCATAATATTGGGTATTAATTTGCAACTATGGTTACCATAAAACAGGTTTCGTCCAAATCGGACCTTAAACGATTTGTAAAATTCCCTTTCTCGCTCTACAAAGGCTCCCCGTATTGGGTACCCCCTATTATCAATGATGAAATGGAATCTTTTGACAAGGACAAGAACCCTGTTTTTAAAACAGCGGAGGCGCAGTTTTTTTTAGCTTACATGGATGGTAAGTTAGTGGGTCGCGTAGCGGCCATAATAAATTGGTTGGAGGTTAAGGAACAGGGGCTTAAAAAAATGCGCTTTGGTTGGTTCGATTTTGTGGACGACCTGGAAGTTTCCAAGGCCTTGTTGGACAAAGTGAAGGAAATCGGCAAGGAAAACCAACTCGATTACATGGAAGGTCCTGTAGGTTTTTCCAATTTGGACAAAGTGGGCGTGCTCACCGAAGGTTTTGATCAAGTTGGCAATATGATCACCTGGTACAATCACCCCTATTATCAATCTCATTATGAAAAGCACGGGTTTACCACGGAAAAAAAATACTCCGAAAGCAAATTTTTGGCGGCCAATGCGGACCCCAAACTTTTTGAGAAAGCCAATATGCTCATCAAAAAACGATTCGGGCTCCGAGAACTCAACTTTAAGAAAAGTGCCGATATTATGCCGTGGGTGGACAAAATGTTCGACCTGTTCAACGATAGTTATGCCAAACTATCTTCCTTTGTTAAGATCACGGATATCCAAAAGGAATATTTTAAGAAAAAGTACATTGGTTTTATAAACCCGGAGTATATTAAGTTTGTGGTGGACGCCGAGGACAATATGGTGGCCTTTGCCATTGTAATGCCCTCTTTCTCGGAAGCTTTGCAAAAGGCCAAGGGCAAATTGTTCCCGTTCGGCATTTTCCATTTGCTCCACGCCAGAAAACACAGTAAGGATGCCATTTTCTACCTTATCGGCATTCATCCAAAATACCAGAACAAAGGTGTTACGGCCATTATTTTTAACGAGTTCCACCACACTTTTAAAAAGCGTGGCGTTGTGAATTGCATTAGAACCCCCGAACTGGAGGACAATATTGCCATACAACAGATGTGGAAGCATTTTGACCCCAAGGTAATTCGTCGTAGACGCACTTATGTAAAAAACCTATAGTCTCCCCTTTTTCCTCAAGCATCGGTACCAAAATAACAGACAGTATTTGGGCCAAATAGTTACACTGATCGTTTACAAATTTGATTTTGTATTTTAACGGACAGGTTTACCACGTAGCACCCCCTATTTATTTTAAACGAAATAAAATGAAATCCGTAAAACTGGTTTTAGGGACAAAAAATGGGGCGGACATTATCCATATCGACTATAAATCGGACACAACACTAAGTAAACATCTATTAAAGCTGCCGGTATTGCAGCAGGACCTTCTGGATGGTACGTTCTATCTGGAAAACTCCTCAAATAATCTAAACCTTATTTTCAATCATTTACGAAAAATCGGATGCTATGTGGACTATTCAGAGGTGAGACAAAAAAAGAAAGGACTCCCCAAAAATAAAAAGCCGTTCTCTTTACCTCCTTTAGGTCCAAAACAACAACGAGATCTACATAGTTTCAGAAAGTGGTTGATGGAGAAAAGATTGAGCCCAAATACCGTGAATACTTATGTAGAAGTAAGCGGTTTTTTTGTTAGGTACGCCATCCTAAAAAAATCAAAAATCTATTCCAAGGCATTGGTGGAGTCCTTTAATTATGATTTTATCGTGAACGAAGGAAAATCAATTTCATACCAAAACCAATGTATCAATGGTATCAAAAAATATTTTTTGTTCAAAAATATAGCTATGGAGGCCCTAGATCTGGTGAGGCCAAAAAAGGAAAAGAAACTTCCTGTTGTTTTGAGCAAGGAAGAAATACGGTCCATAATAGAGGAAACACACAACTTAAAACACAAAACATTACTGTCCTTGATCTATTCGGGCGGATTGCGAATCGGTGAGGCCATCAATTTAAAAGTGACCGATATTGATAGTGATCGAATGTTGGTCCATATTAAGGGAGGAAAGGGAAAAAAGGACAGGTATACCTTGTTGTCCCATAGTTTTTTGGAAACGCTACGTACATATTATAAACAATATAAACCGAGTAAATATTTATTCGAAGGTCAGCGTTCGGAAAAATACAGTACTAGCAGTGCGCAATGGGTATTAAAAAAAGCTGTTTTTAAAGCGGGAATTAAAAAAGAGGTTACGTTGCATACGCTTCGGCACAGCTTTGCCACACATTTATTGGAAAACGGTACCGACATTAGGTACATACAGGAACTATTGGGCCATAGCAGTCCCAAAACTACAATGATCTACACCCACGTTACTGAGAATAGTTTTAAAAATATTAGCAGTCTGTTTGATGATCTATAAAAACAGTATATTGCATTGTAAGAAAATAACACAACCGGGCTAAACTGAAGAAGCCATGTATAAACTTGGGCATAGTCCTCCATTGTGGGGGTATAAACTCAGTAAAGTTCGGCATATAAACAAGTTGTACACAAGCTCTGAAAAGCCAACCGCACAGTCAAGCACATTCCATTTTGCTCGTACCTCACAAAATAAAAAGAGCTTGCCTTTTCCCACTACCCAAAATTGTTGATAAATATTTAGCTCATTAAGTGAGATATTAAAATATCACTTTATATTTGAGAAATAGAAAACATTCTGAAATGAATCGGATTAAAGAAGTTTTAGATGAAAAAGGTATAAAGCAAACTTGGCTTGCTGAAAAACTAGGAAAGAGTTACAATATGGTAAACTCCTATGTTCAAAACAGAAGACAGCCAAGTATTGAAGATTTATACAAAATTGGAGAAATATTAAATATTGAAGCTAAAGATTTGCTTGTAGAGTCTTTAGAAAAAAAGAGTTAAATATATGCTAGCAACTTACAAGTTAGAAAGAGAATTTTTATCATTACTAGAAGAACCTCAATTGAGATTATTTGAAAGTGAATTTAAAATAAAGAAAGATAAGTTTCTAGGAATTAAATATGATAAGCGTGGTTACACAGTCAATGATAAAATTGAGCAGATAATTGATAGTAAGATTCAAACTATTGGGTTCTTTTCTGGTGCTGGTGGTTTAGACGTTGGTTCCCAATTGGCTGGTAGTAAAGTAATTTCAAGTTTAGACTTTGATAGAGACAGTGTTGCAACAATGAAAAGAAACAAATACTTCTCACACTCAACACATTTTCACAAAGATATCAAAGAAATGAGTGCTTTAGATTATTCTAAAATAATTAAAGAGAATAATCCTGATAAACTAATTCTAGTCGGAGGTCCACCTTGTCAACCCTTTTCTAAAGCAGGATATTGGGTAACTCACAAAAACAGACTTGGAAGCGAAGACCCAAGAAATATGATTGGACAGTATTTAAGAATGATACAAGAACTAAACCCTGATGGTTTTATTCTTGAAAACGTTGAGAGTTTACTTCACCCAAAAAACAAACAAGCTGTCCAAGAATTAGAAGAAGCAATTGACAAATTGGAATACAAGTTTATAATTTATAGAGCTAACGCTCTTGATTTTGGTGTACCTCAAAAAAGAAAACGAGTATTTTTTATCGCTTCAAAAAATGGCATCATTGGTGAACCAACTAAAACACACGGTTCAGAGAAAGAATTGCTTATAAATAAAAATTTAAAACCTTATGAACGAGTAATTGATTGGATTGGAAAGTTTGATGATGATAAATATTTTGAACCTGAAGAAAGTACAGCAGGAAAAACTTATGATGAAGAACTAAAACAAATTCCACCTGGTAAAAATTACTTTGCATTAACCGAAAGAGACGGACATCCAAATCCTAAATTTGAAGCGAATAAAAGATTTTGGAGTTTTCTCCTAAAATTACATCCAAATTTACCTTCTTGGACTATTGCCGCTCAGCCTGGTCCTTGGGTTGGTCCTTTTCATTGGAATAACAGAAGGTTAAGAGTACCTGAAATCGCAGCATTACAAACCTTTCCAGAAGATTATCATTTTGTTGGAACAAGACGTTCAATACAAAAGCAAATCGGTAACGCAGTTCCATCTTTATTAGGAGAGGCGATTGTTAAACACTTAATTTCAAACATATGACAAAACCTAAAATTGTAAGTATCTTTTCGGGTGTAGGTGGTATTGACTTTGGTTTTGAAAAAGCTGGATTTCAGACAATTTTTGCGTCTGATATTTGGGATAGAGCGTGCGAATCATTAAAAGTAAACTTCAATGATTGCGAAGTAGTTTGTGATGATATTGTAAATATTGACTTTAAAGCAATAAAAAGAAAACATAAAGAAATTGATGGTTTGGTCGGTGGTCCTCCTTGTCCTCCTTTCTCTAAATCTAGATTTTATAGAACCGAAAAAGATAGAGGAATTGATGATATTGACGGTTTCACAACCGTATCTAATTATTTTCGTGCAGTTGAAGAATTAGAACCAAAGTTTTTTTTCTTCGAAAATGTACACGGTTTTGTTTTTAAACCTCACAAAGCAGCTCTTGAATTAGTTGAAGAAGAAAGCGAAAGGTTAGGCTATAAAATATTTCATAAAGTTGTTAATGCAGCAGATTACGGAGTTGCTCAAACAAGACAAAGATTTATATGTATTGGTGTTAAAAAAGAGTTAGAAGATTTTGACTATCCAAAACCAACTCATTCCGACCCAAAGAAACCAATAAAAGAAACACTTCCTTGGGTAACTTGTGGAGACATTTTGAATGATATAGATTTTGATTTACCTGAAGATGATAAAATGCAAGCAGGTTCAAAGCACAAAGACCTTTTAAAATTAGTACCACCAGGTGATAATTATTTATTTTTTACAGAAGAAAGAGGTCATCCGAATCCAATTTTTAAATGGCGTTCACGCTATTGGTCATTTTTACTGAAATTATCTCCAAATAGACCATCTTGGACAATTCAAGCAAGTCACTCAAACAATATGGGACCATTTCACTGGAAAAATAGATTCTTAAGAATTCAAGAAATTAAGCGTATTCAATCATTTGAGGATAAACATATTTTTTTAGGCAATTACAGAGAGCAATGGAGACAGGTTGGTAATGCTGTTCCTCCAAAACTCGCCAATGTATTTGCCGAACAACTAATACTACAATATTTTAATAATTATGAGTGTAAGAGACACAATAATTCTGGACAGAAAAGACTTAAGGTATCTACTTATTGATAGTTTAAGACTTTACTCGGACAACGTTGCATTTATTGACGGGAACAATCCTTACAGATTTTCAATAAATAAGAAAACATATTACGTTTTAATTAAAAACGTTCACGAATCTGGTGATGGTAGAGGAAATCAAGATGAATGCCGAATCCAAGTTGCTAAATCTAAAAATTTCAATGCTGCATTAAACTCTGGAAATGATGTTATCGTGTTAGGATATTTTGCTGACGAAAAAGTTTTTACTGCTTGGAATCCTTTTATGATGAGAGATAGATTTAATCAAAAACAAACAATCTCTTTATACTCAAGGTTCTCTGTTCAAAAAGACGCTAAAACCCAAAAAATAGCTGCTTACAGAGACAATAATGGACAATCCGTAATAAGCTTTATTCCTGACTATTTAGGTTTGTATTTAGAAAACTTGAATTCAATCCATTTACTTTCGGATTTAGAATTAAAAAATCTTGTAGAACAATCTGATAATCTTAACAATCAAAATGCAGATGGTGAATTTGATACTTCAGAAGGTGTTCTTACAATTACTCACGCTAGACAAAAAAGAGACCCAAATTTCAGAATTAAAGTTTATGATGCCTACAATAAAAAGTGTGCAATGTGCGGAATAGGTTTGGAATTAATTGAAGCTGCTCATATTGTACCACACTCTCACGAATTAGGTACTGATGAAATTGACAACGGAATAAGTCTTTGTGCTTTACATCATACAGCTTATGACCGTTCATTGATATATTTTGATGAAAAATTAAATATTCTAATTAATGAAAGTAAAATGGAATACCTAGAAAAAGTCGGACTTGACTCTGGAATTAGAAAATTTGAAAAACTTGCTTTTGATAAAATTCAAATACCTGAAAATCATATTCTTCGACCGAATATTGGGAATATAAAAATTGCGAATCAAACTAGAGGAATATTTGATGATTAAGCCAACGCTTAAAGCCATACACATTTGCAATTCGCTACAGCCAAAACTCAAACCCAAAATTGCAAAAGAGTATGTCTTTGCCAACGCTGAATGACAATCTGAACGGAAAAAAGCCAGTGTACAACAACGTATATAAAAAATAGCGGTTTAATCGCTAAAACGAAACAGAATGAATAAATTAAAGGTCTGTTATAATCCGAAAAGTTTGTGCATAAAACCCGCAACTTTTTATATACAAGACCGTTGGCGGTAATTAAAAACAAACTATGGCATTAACATTATCTGAATTCTTTTTTAACGTACCTATATACTCACCTATTCATATAAAGGACGAGGACGAAAAGGTATTTATGCAAATTATTGATAAAACAGTCTCAACTGATTTTGACGGATATAATCCTTTTACAAAAGTAGATTCTACTTTTAGAGTTACTACAGACCTTATTCCAAATAGTTCGTCAACATTTAAGAAATCAGGCGGAATTGAAACGGTTAGAATAAATTGTAAAAGGTCAGATATGACATTTTGGTACTTCATTTTATGGGATGCCGAAAATAAAATACTGACAAAAATTGGACAATATCCTTCTATTGCTGATTTTCATATTTATGAAATAAAGCAATACTCAAAATTACTTCCACAAGAAAAATTAAAGGAATTTACCCGAGCTATCGGTTTAGCTGCGAATGGAGTTGGAATTGGCTCATTTGTTTATTTAAGAAGAATTTTTGAACATCTAATATCCGAGGCTTTTGATTCAGCTAAATCTGAGGATAAAATAAATGAGGCTGATTATCAAAAAGCCAGAATGGATGAAAAGATTGTGCTTCTTGAAGACTATTTGCCGAGTTTTCTGGTCGAAAATAGAGCTATGTACTCGATTTTAAGTTTAGGTATACACGAACTTGATGAAAAAACTTGTCTCGCACATTTTGACACTTTACGAGTTGCAATTGAAATAATTTTAGACGAGAAATTAGATGAGTATAGAAAGAAACTTAAAATAGAAAATGCAAAGAAAAAACTAACTCAATTGAAAAGTGAAATTAAAAAATAACTACCGCCAACAATGTATAACCGCAATTACGGCGGATTCGACTGCGTCCGAATCCACTCGGAATTGCTAACGTCAGTGCTAAACCGAAAATTATTAACTTTAATCCCGTAACTGATGGTTATACGAGACCGTTGTAAACAATTATGCAAAGTCTTCTGAAATTTCTTCTAGGAACTGTATTAATTGCATTAGCAATTATTTGGTTTGTTTATGAGAGAAAACAATTTCTTAAAGAGAGGGAAAACAAAGAATATATAATGATGTCCTACACAATGGAATTCTTTCTTGGCGCTTTCACCCTTTGTGGAATTGGAATAAAACTAATTTACGATTCACTGCAATGAACGAAAATGAATACTATTTCAGAATTTCAAAAAATGTACACGTTCATAGCTAAATGACAGCGATTTTATCTCAATTCTATACTTCATCTAATTTATACTAAAAGTTAAAATAACTGTTTACAACACTGGCTATAATTCATTGTTCCCTCCTGCCTTGAACTAAATTCCCTACTTTTAAGAAAACTATTAACTACTGGAATGCTTTCGTAATGCGGCTCTGGCTCGCTGGAAAATCGCACCGGCCACCGCCGTCGCTCACCAGCCGCCAGCCACAACGAAATCATAGCCGAGAACCGTTGTGTGCAATTTCGACAAAAAACCGAATTGAATGAAAATAAGTGAACATTTTGGACTGAATAAATCCCAAGCAGAATTGGACTTTGTCGATATTGACTTTTCTACAGACACACCTTTATTTTTAGACCCTTTCTTTTTAAGCAAGAAAACTGACAATTGGTCAACCCAAGCCACATTAACTTTGAGGAGTTTTTTTCAGAGAGTAATTGATTTAATAAGAGCTGGAAATGAAAACGAAGCTAAAGAGTTATTTGACCATTTACACGAACCCAATACAACTTGTTTAGGACTTTCAAGAGACAACCCACAAGGAAAAGGAGTTGGTGCAGGAGATACCGACAAAATATATGACAGTCTTTTAAGGAGTAGAGCAATTCAAACAGGATTAATTCAAGACATAGAAGATAATATACTATTCGTTGACAATTTTGGAAAAGATAAACTTTCCGATATGACAACAAATATTATTACGAAACACTTAATAGAATATACACAAAATCAATGTAGACTTCACAATATTCCATTATCTCAAAGTGTAAATTCTGGTTTTTATTGGAACAGTAGAGATATAGAATGGCAATCAGAACATACAGAAATGTTAGTTGTTAATGGTCGCAAGCTATTACTTGTCCCAAAAGGAATAGTTTCATTTTGTAAGGCATATGTTCCTGATAGGTATTACCACCAATTTGTTCTCGATTTTTTACAAAACGAGAATATAAGAATGAATACGGCTTTGGTTCAAAGACGTAAAAATGGTGCTAGATATGTTACCAAAAAAAGCCTGAAAGAAAGAAATCCACCTTCAAAAGATTTTTTAAGAAAATTTACAAGAGAGCATCCCGAAATATTGCAACAATTCAAAGATGAAACTTCAGTTTCATCTTTAGCAAATATTGAGTTTACAGAATTTAATTTTAGAGCAGTAGCAACAGCTCTAATTGAAAGATTAAGAAACATTCCAACTGGTACAGCAAGTGCCAATGATTTTCACAATATAATTATAGGGATTTTAGAATTAATATTTTATCCTCACTTAATTAATCCTGTAAAAGAAAGAGAAATTCACAATGGAAGAAAAAGAATTGATTTAGTATTTGATAATGCTTCGCAAGATGGAATTTTCAGAAGACTTTCGGAAAACCACAATATTCCTTGTCCATATATTTTCGTTGAGTGTAAAAATTATACAAAAGATGTGGCAAACCCAGAACTTGACCAATTAGGTGGACGATTTTCTGTAAACCGAGGAAAAGTCGGTTTTCTGGTTTGCAGAAGTATTGATAATATGCAATTATTTATTCAGAGATGTAAGGACACATTTAATGACGGCAGAGGATTAATAATTCCATTAACCGATGACGATTTGATTCAAATATTGAATATTTATAATGACTGGAATTGGCAACCAATTGAACAATTTTTATCTGACAGAATAAGAGAAATAACAATATAAAAACTGCACACAACAATGGCTATAAGTAATTGCTTGTTATCGCCTACTTCTGAAAATCCTCGCGGATTTTCAGTTTGGTATGTACTTGCAAAGTTAATCGTTAAACCACGCAACTACTCATAGCCGAGACCGTTGTGCGTAATTATGACAAAACTCACGAACTACATACTAATTCCAACTTTTCTAATTATAAATTCTGTGAGTGGACAAAATATGGAATCGAAAATTCAAGAATTTATTGACATAAAACTTATCAACTCTGAACAAGCCAAAGAAATGGCAGAATCACTTTCTCGAGCTGAAAAACAGTTGACAAATGGACAATACATTTACGCACTATTTCAAGCTGAATTTAAAAAACAAACAGGCTATCAATATTCGAGTTTTGGAACCGTAATGGACTTTGGTGACGAGAAACTAAAAAAAGCCGAACAAAATCAAATAAATGAATTGCTTCTTGACTATCTAACAAAGTTAAAAGAGGTTGAACTTATAAACAACAAACAATTTAGTGAGCAATCAGACAGAGTAAACAACAACGAATACGTCCATCTTTTCCAATTTTTACCTGATTTAACCAGTCAAGTCAATTTTGAGGAATGGATGAGTTATAAGAGACTTGACACCTACAGAAAAGGACTTTTTGAAAATGGAATTATTGATAAAAAAGAAAATGACAGATTAAAATCAGACATTAAAGATAATAAGCTAAACTCGCCCTTTCAGCTTATTGATTATTGCGAGAAAGCGAGATTTTTCGATTTATTAAAATACTCTAACGACCCGAAAATTTATTTAGAGAAAATTCATAAACTGACTTCCGAGATTTTACCTGAATTAGACTTTACCGACTTCAAATTTGAGATTAAAGTAGATTCGACAGAGTCTTTTAGTGACTTTATTTCTCACGACTTAATTACTTCCATAAAATCAAACGGAAAAACATACAAACAAAAGAGTTTTATTTCACCTGACGACATTGGAAAAGACAACAATTATTTAGGTAAAATCGATGAACAAGAGTATTATCAAATCTTCAATAAAGTTCTGAAAGATTCTCAATCACCTTACAGATTACATTTAATCAAATCAAGTCATAATCACAAACAAGGAAGTGCCCACCAATATTTTGGAATTGTAGCATTAAAAAAGAATCAACTCAAAATGTTTCGATATGCAGACAGTTATTGGGACTTGAGCTATGAAAGCTTTAAAAATCCTTTGACAACAACAAAGATTGATAATGCAATTAAAGAATATCAAAAGTTAGGTTTATTGGCTCATTTAGATGAAGACCAATTGGCAAAAAGTATTGAGGCAGTTAAAGAAAAAGAGAATAGAAACCTTAATGATGTTCTGATTTCATTCCCAGAAGTAATATTGTCTTTTGATGTAGAGTTAGGAAACTTGGAAAATCCATACGAGGAAATCGTATCTGAATACTCGAAAATCTCTCATCAAGAATTTAATCCAACAAATATCAACGATAACTTTGACTTACAAAAAGAGACTGTTTCATTATCTTTTGATTTCAACAACAAAACTTATGAAACGGAATTCAAAGTTGATGAAGATTGGATTGACACAAGGTTTTTTGAATATATGAATGAAGTAATTGCAGAGAATAAATTGAACGGACAATTTTATAGCTTGTACGGAGATGGTGCAGAATTAATTTATTTGACAACTGAACAATATAAATACATTAGAGATAAAAAACTTTTGGTTTTTGCAGATGAATGGGAAAGCCAAATGGACGATTAAATAACTACGCACAACAATGGCTATAAGTAATTGCTTGTTCTCGCCTACTTCTGAAAATCC
>Ga0160419_100431_pt1 | contig 26892 bp, 32 predicted proteins | sample CelAP2metagpilot_2_FD_108196 | JGI IMG/M metagenome (GOLD analysis project Ga0160419, IMG submission 108196) | Phycosphere-associated microbial communities from Cellana algal ponds in Kailua-Kona, Hawaii, USA - Cellana AP2-4-25 metagenome pilot ... | reverse complement strand
GAAGGGAGGGAGGAAGTGACACGGCTCATGAAGGAAGTGGAAGAAGCGAGAGAGGAAGGGAGGGAGGAAGGGAGGGAGGAAGGAAGGGAGGAAGCGGCACGGCTCATGAAGGAAGTGGAAGAAGCGAGGGAGGAAGGGAGGGAGGAAGGGAGGGAGGAAGGGAGGGAGGAAGTGGAACGCCTGATGAAGAGGATGGAGGAAATAAAGGAGGAAGGGAGGGAAGAAGCGAGAGAGGAAGGGAGGGAGGAAGGGAGGGAGGAAGGGAGGGAGGAAGTGACACGGCTCATGAAGGAAGTGGAAGAAGCGAGAGAGGAAGGGAGGGAGGAAGGGAGGGAGGAAGGGAGGGAGAAAGCGAGGGAGGAAGTGGAACGCCTGTTGAAGAGGATGGAGGAAATAAAGGAGGAAGGAAGGGACGAAGGGAGGAAGGAAGGGAGGGAGGAGGAAGCAGCCAAGTGGGAGGAGAAGATCCAAGAAGCTCAAGCTGCAGGTGAGGTTGCAAGGGAGGAAGGGAGGGAGGAAGGGAGGGAGGAAGGGCGGGAGGAAGTGGAACGCCTGATGAAGAGGATGGAGGGAATAAAGGAGGATGGAAGGGAAGAAGGGAGGGAGGAGGAGCGCGCAATAGCCGTGGCAGCCGCAGAAGCAACGGCAAAAGCCCTGGCGGAACGGGAGGAGGAAGGGAGGGAGGAAGGGAGGGAGGAAGGGAGGCAGGAAGTGCGAGTGGTCGCAACAGCCGCAGCAGAAGCAGCGGCGCAAGCGTGGACTGAGAGGGAGGAGGAATGGCAAAGGGAAGTGCAGCGCGTACAGGAGGAGAAGAAGAGATGGGAGGAGAAGGTTCAGAGGGCGAGGGAGGAAGGGAGGGAGGAAGGGAGGGAGGAAGGGAAGGAGGAGACAGTGGTGCTAAGGAGGGAAATCGAGCAGTTGAGGGAGGTGGTGGTGGAGGGAAGGAGGAGGGAGAGGGAAAGTCTCCATACGTCTCAGCAGGAGAAGACGGCGGCGGCTCTGCAGGAACAGGTGAAAGAGATGGAAGGGAAGATGGAGAGGCTGAGGGAGGAAGGGAGGGAGGAGGTGGCGCTATTGAAGATGGAAGTGGAGGGGCTGAGGGAGGAAGGGGGTCAGGACCGGGAGAAGGTAGCGAGGTTAATCAGAGTGGTGGAAGAGAAGGAGGAGGAGGCGGAGGGTCTTCGACAAGCAGCAGCAGCAGCAGCAGCAGCAGCAGCAGCAGCAGCAGGAGGAGGCGGAGACGGAGGAGGCGGAGGAGGACAAATTGGCATGGAGGAGAGCGAGCAGCAGGAGCAGCAGGACCAGCAGGAGCAGGAGCAGCAGGAGCATGAGCAGCTAAACGAACGAGCAGCAGCAGCAGCTGTGGAAGCAATGGAAGAGAAAGTGCGTGCGCTGGAGGAGGAAGTGAGGAGTGGCAAGCAGGCGCTCGCTGCAGCAGAAGCAGCAGCAGCGGCAGCGACAACAATAACAGCCACAGCAGCAGCAGCAGGAGGAGGAGGAGGAGGAGAGGACGAGGGGGAGGGGGAGAGGAGGACGGTGGTAACAACTCCCTTTCCTTCCTTCCTTAGCAGACACAACAACAGCTGCTGCTGCAGCTGCAATGACGGAGGCGAGGAAGGGAAGGAGGACAAGGGTGGAGGGCAAGAAGGGAAGCAAGCCCTACTCCCTCGTGACGAGTCCACGTTGGCCGGCGTCTTCCTCTCCCTCTTCCTCACGCACCAACAGCTCCACAGGGAACTGTCCGACCTCCTCTCTTCCTCCTCCTCTTCTACTTCTTTGTCTTCCTCTGTAGTCACGTCGGCGCCTCAGAGGCAGCAGGAGCAGGAGCAGGAGCAGGAGGAACGGCAGGAGGGGGAGGAGGAGGAGGAGGAGGAGGGAGAGGAGACAAGGAGAGAAGCTGTGGATTCGCTTCGTCTGCGCTTGGAATTGTTGGATGCGAAGAAGAGAAGATTTGCCAAACGCCTCCAGATGGCTGAAGAAAGATTCAGGTGCGGAAAGAAGAAGGGAGGGAGGGAGGGAGGGAGGGAGGGAGGGAGGGATGGTAGGAGGGAGGGCTTAGCAAGCGCCTGGTTTGTTGGTCATGCGTCGTTATGCGTCCTCACCTCACCCATTCTACCTAACCTCCGCTCTCTGCTCCTCAGGTCCATGACCGAGCGCAACCACGGCCTGCAGACGGACATCACGTCCCAAAGAGGCCGCATCCTCCAGCTGCAAACCGAGAAAGAGGAGCTCGAGGAGAAGAAGCAGCAGCTTGTAGTACTCTTCTCTGTGGCGGTGGTCCTGGGATTAACGGCTCCCGTTACTCGAGCGGTTGTGTGGGTCTTGGCTGAAGCCCCCGTCTGGCAAGGCTACCCTCAAGCCAACTGTATGTAAGCACCCCTTCCTCCCTTCCCCCCTCCCTCCCTCCCTCCCTCCCTCTCTCTCCCTCCTTTCTGTCCATTCTCGCCTCTTGGTTATGGCAAAACTACCCTGCGACACTCATCCCAAAGAAGAGGGAGGGAGAGCGGGATAGAGAGGGAAGAAACAGAGGGAAGGGCAAGTATCGAGTAAAAGTTGTAAATTATTTGACGAGATGTGTGGTGGTGAAGAGGGAGGGATGGGGGGAAGGGGAGGGAAAAAAAGACAATTCTAAAGTAATGCAACAAACATGAAAATCAAGTGAAAGAGGAGACCTCAAAATTCGATGGAAAAGGGGACGGAGAAAGAGTACGGACCGTGAAGGTGAGCGAGGAAGACAGTGCGATGGTGAGAGGAATGGCGGTAGTTCACATGCTGACACCTTCGACAAAACCAAACCAACAAGCCAAGGCACCAGAAGCCATATTTACGGTCTGTCAGTTCTCTCTGTGCATTTTTAATTTCCCAGGGAAAGGGGACGGACAGACCTTGTTATATTTATCGCCCAACTCCCGCGTCTTTCTTTCCCTTCTTAGTCATGTGGAAGCTTATTTTGCAACGACCCTGTCGCCCGACGTAATATATTAGATCGCTTGCTCATTGTCTCCCTTATCTCAAAAATTCTCGCTGCTCGATAGTGGAATGTAGACTTATTGACAGGCTGCGCTCTTTCCCGTCCTCTCCACACCCTCCTATTCCTCCTCTTTCAATCCCATCCATCGACCAAATCCCCTCCTTCCCACCCTCCCTCCCTCCCCTCCTCTCTTTCATGCATTCCCTCCCAGCTTGGCCGTACGCACGTCGTTCAATTGAGCCAGGCCCTTCAGCTGCTCTACTGCGGCTGCGGGCACCTCCCCATCCACGCTCATCAGGCACAGAGCCAAGTCAGCATCTTGCCGTCCCAAGGTCAGATTTGCGATGTTGACCTGGGGGAAAGGAGGAAGGCAGGGAGGGAGGGAGGGAGGGAGGGAGGGAAGGAGGGAATGAGATAAAAGACGCTCTATCATAGACACCATTGCTCTTTCCCAGGTAAACATGCGCGACACGCCTCCTCCGTCCCTCCGTTCCTACGTCCCTTCCCCTTCCTGTCCCCACGCTTAAATCGACCCACCTTGTGCTCCTCCAGCACCTCCAGCACGCCCGAAACAGCCCCGGGCTCGTCCTGTGAAGCAAGAGAGGGAGGGAGGCAGGGAGGGAATAGATTCAGGAGGCATATCGATTTCTCCTTCACACAATGGAAATGGAATACATCCGATACCTTCTTCAAGCACAGAGAAAACAGCCCAAGAGAGGCTTTTATGTTAGTGTAATCTTAACACACAAAACAAGGAGGGTGGGAGGGAGGGAGGGAGAGAAAAACCGACGGAAGGCTTGAGTAGGCATCTCTCCGATGAGTTGTGCTCTAACCCAGCATAACTTTTAAACTTTAGCACCTGGCTATCATGCCCACATGCCCATACCGCCATACAGATTCAGTGTCCACGTAGTCCTCTTCACGTGCTCCCCAAGCACACTATACAGGCTCATTCATCCCCACACACGCATGCTGGAAAGAGAGAGGAAGGGAGGGGGGGAGTGAGAGGACATACCCTATTCCTGAACTTGAGTACGGAGCCATCGTGCAAGTTCAACGCCGGGAAATTCTTGTAGTTGTCCAAGCTCACAAGGCAGGGTTCATTTCCAAAGACAGATCCAGTCACAGAGGTTACCCCTCCCCCCTCCACGTGCGCCTCCACCGTGATAAGGTTACGGTACGGGCTCGCAATGCTGGCCAAGGCCGGCGTCTCCTTCAGTGCCTCCCCCCCCCCCCCCGCCTCTTCCGCCAAAAAGGGCGCGTTTACAATACCCGGCAGTACGCCCTGGGTGTCCTTGGTGGAGAGGAGGCCGACGAGGGCCTGGGCCTTGAGGAGGGCCCGGGCGTCGGCACTCGTGATGCTTATGTCCGTCTGGCCCCAGGTGGAGATGGTGAGTTTCGTGATCTTCCCGAGGGCAAACTGAGATGCGACTCGACCGAGTTGTTGCGCCAGGTCCGCGAATGGTCGGATGGCCTGGTTCTGAGCGATGGACATGTAGCCCACATTGCACACGCCCACGAAATCCTGGAGGGGGGAAGGAAAGGAGGGAGGGAGGGTTATGTCGTGGTTATAATGCTTGGTTGACAGGGGAAATGATTCTGATACCGAGGGAGGGAGGAAGGGAGGAAAGAAGGGAGGGAGGGAGGGAGGGAGGGAGGGGAGGAGGGAAACACCCGTTCCCGACGAACATACTTTGCTCTCGAGAGTATCGCACATCTGGATGGCGATGTCCTTGGCCACGTTGACCTGCGCTTCCTCCGTGCTGGCGCCCAGGTGGGGGGTACAGCTGACGTTGGGGTGCGCGAGCAATTTCTTGGTGCTCTCTCCGGGCGGTTCCTGTGCCCGGGGAGGGAGGGAGGGAGGGAGGGGTGGAAGTTATGAGCACGCGGTCAAAGGGAACCGAAACCGCCTCTTGCTTGCTCTCCCTCCCCCTCCCGCTTTCCCCCTCCCCCCTTCCTTACCTTCTCATACACATCCAGAGCCGCGCCGCCCACGTGCCCTGCCTCCAAGGAGGCCAACAAGTCCATCTCATTCACGATCCCCCCCCGCGCACAGTTGACAATGTGCACCCCTTTCTTCATCTGCGCCAAGCTCTCCGCGTTGACCAGGTTCTTGGTGTCGGGCGTTAGGGGTGTGTGGAGGGTGATGAAGTCAGCCTGCGGCCAGATCTTGTCCAGGTCGCATTTCTTGATGCCCAGCTCCTGTGGATAAATATATATACATATATATATATATAAAAATAAATAAATAAATAAATAAATAAATAAATAAATAAATAATAGATCAATCCATAAATAAAAATAATAATGAATAATTACATAATTAAATAAAGAAATAAGGAAGAGGACATACATTGCATGACTTTATGTCCATTAAAAATATACCAATCAACTGAGATTATCCTCAATCTCTCTCCCTTCCTCTCTTGCTCCCTCCCTCCCTCCCTCCCTGCCACCTTGAAGGACGCCGCGGGTAGTACGGGATCAAAGCCCACCACGGTCATGTCGAAGGCCTGCCAGGGAGGGAGGGAGGGAGGCGTGAGATACGTATTGGCGGATGTTACAGAAAAAGAAAGGCAGAGGGGTGGGATGACTGGAGGGAGGGATGGAGGAAAGGGGGGGCGGGAGGAAGAATGAATTATTCCCTAGTCCCATTTTGAAACACCCAAAGAAATGACTTTAAATGAAAAACCAAAATGTTAAATCTAATTCAAATTACTGAATAAATACGCTAAATATCTACATTCAAGTATATGCAACTCACCTGACCCCACCTGGCGACCTGCTGCCCTATGCGACCACACCCGACGACGGCCAGCGTCTTCCCCGCCAGTTCCGTGCCCATGAACTTGCTCCTCTCCCACTTCCCCTCCTTCATCGACATGTCCGCGCGCGCCAACGACCGTGCAGAAACGGCCAGAAGAGAGAAGGCAAGCTGGGCCGTTGAGACGGTGTTGCCGCCTAACATGAGGGAGGGGACGAAGAAAGAAGGGAATGAGGAAAGGCACCCCTGAGGGGAGGAGGGAGGGGGGCAGGGAGAGAGGGAAGATTGACTTACCGGGAGTATTCATCACCATTACACCCTTTTTAGTGGCGGCAGGGAGGTCGATATTGTCTACACCAACTCCGGCCCGGCCGATGACGACAAGCTTGTCAGCAGCGGCGATCACATCGCCCGTCACCTGAGGAAGAGGAAGGAAGGGAGGGAGGATGAGTGTTGTTCATCCAGGCCTCATATGACTAAAAGGGCATAGAAAGAACGATGGACGGACAAAAGAAGAGGAAATGGAGGGAGGGAGGGACGGGAGGGAAGGAAGGAGGGAAGGAGAGAAGGACATACCTTGGTAGCAGAGCGGACGACGAGGCCGTGATATTGAGGGATTATGTTCAACAATTCTTCCTTCGACAAGCCCACTTTGTAATCAACTTCATGTCCACGCTCCTTAAAGATTTGGATGCACACCTGGGAAGAATGATGGGAGGACGGGAAGGAGGGAGAGGTGATGTGTAAGATGCTCGTCTTCCGAGGAACAAACTACTGCTGCTACCAACCATATTATTAAAGTCAGCTGGACCAAAAAGTGTGATCCACTTCATGTTCTAAAAGACATGATTACATATCTCCTATCCTCTTCTTATTTGCCGTGCTGGAACAGCAACATGCAGCGTTGAGCCTGCAATGCACGCATGTCCGTATGTCCCTTCCCTTGCTTCCACACACTCACATGCATCATCAACTTGCTTTCGCCTGCACGACGCCCCCCACATGGCGTCCAGACAAGGTAACCCTTCATCCCTCTCTCCTTCCTTTCCCCCCATCTCTTCTTACCGGGTCAATGCTATCCGCACACAAAATCTTGGCCAAGGTAGGCCGAGATGCGTGTAGGTGGGCCCTCTGGGTTTGCTGCAGGTAATGCCCGCCGACGCTGCTGCCGCGCTGCAGGGCCCGACGCATCATCATGCTTGTTTGAGCTGATAGGGGAATGTTTCCGTATGCAGGTTGACAAGAGATTAAAAGGGTATGAAAACGAGGAGTGAAAGCAGCTAGGGACCGAAAAAAAGTGAAGAGGATGGTCACATGGGCAAGCAAGGGTGCGCCAGCGTTAGGCGGATGGAGGAGAAGATGAGCGTCGACGGGCGACAGATGAACGAGTACTTCAACAAATCCGAGTGGCGTTGGGGCGTTGTTCCACGACCCTCTCTTTGGTGCTTGGATTTGTGTGTTGGATGTGTGTTGGCTGTATATATGGCTAAATGCAGATACATTGGTATTGCAAGGAGACAGTGTATGCCACTAGCTCAAAGAGAGCATGAGACATGCCGTGTCCCTTTCTCCTCCCAGCCGACCTCCCCCCCCACTCTTCTTATCACTATCGTGTTGTGCTATTTCGCTTCCCGATTGTGTTTTGGAGCAAAACAGTATAATAGGTGCGCCATTTCAAAGGAGACAAAGACAACAAGAACTGTAGTCTGAGGCATCTTACGCCTGGGTGCTGACCAGGTTGATCGCACCATCGGCCACAACGTTGTAGTGAGGGGTCTTGCATTGCTTCCTTTCTTCAATTTTAATTCTAAATTTCCGATTAATTTCCCGTTAGCGGGTCTCTGCAAACTAGTACGTCAGTCAATAAGATACAAGCCGAAGAATCTTCTCGCCAAGTGCCTCACATACAAAATAAGGGAAGGGACGCACCACACTCAGCCCCTCCCACAGTTCCCCGCTGAGCCATCCTGCCGCTCCTGCGCTCAATATCAACCCCCACCACCAGCAATATAGCTATCAACGCTGCTCCTGCAGCTCTTTTCATCAATGATTTCCTCCAAAAAACTCTTGCAAGCTGCCTTCCCTCAACCCGTTACTTGTGAAACGATTGGGATCAGGAAAGATGACCAAGGCGATGACAATGACCAGGACCTGAAGGAGAGAAGGAGGGAAGGAGGAGGGGAGGAGAAGGGGGTCAGATATGCGTCCCATGCGCAGACAAAGAAAGAAAGAGCTTAAGAACGAGGAGAAGACGAGAACCCATTCAGTGAACCCTGCCCTCCCTCTTTCCCTCCCTCCCTCTTTTATCTGACACCTCATTATGACCACCTGGTGTGTATCTCTTCTCATATCTACAGCTACCTCGTCCTCTTCCTCCCTCATCTTCAAATATAGCATCAGGATCAACTGCGAGGAGCCAGGCAGATCCTACAGGGACAAGCCTATGCACCTTCCCTCCCTCCCTCCCTCCATCCCTTCCTCCCGCCCTACCTGAAACCCCACAATAATCGCATACGGGACCACGCCTCCCACATTCACGTCGTCCCCTTCCTCCTTCGCCTCGAGGCAGAGGACAAGGATGGAGAGGGAAGACCCTGTCACATCAAGGAGGGGGAGACCGAGGGAGAGTCCCTGGCTGCTGCGTGTCTTGCACATGAGGACCAGTTGAGGTAGGAACCCCACGGCGAGCAGGAGGGAGGCGATCCCGCTCCCGACAACCTTGATGAAAACAGCGCCGCTTGTGCTGGATCGGACGGCATTGAAGAGGGAGAGCAAGGCGATGACGCTGCCAACAGTGAGGAGGAGCAGGGCGAGGCCCTGGAGGAGGAGGTGGAGGAAGGGGGTGGGGGATGATGTTGGTGGTGCGGGAGGGGAGGAGGGGAAGGACGAGGGGGAGGGGGCGCTGGTGGCATGAGTTTTCAGTTTTCTGACTTGTGGATCCATCCTTTCTTCCCACTTATCGCCCTCCTCTTTGACTACAACAGCTTCGAGCTCTTCAACTGCCATCCCTTGTTCCTCCCCTCCCTCCTCCCCTCCCTTCCCCTTCCGAAACGTGTAAAATTGCAGTTCCAACAATACACTGGCCAAGGCAAAGACTGCCCATTGCAACAACAGGGGCAAGGTCTCGTCTAAGTACAATAAATAGGGGATTATCAAGACCGCGGAGGCATGCCATAAGAGGACGAGGGAGAGGGAGAGGCCCTCGGTAGAGCGACGGGCTTGGTTGAGGAAGATCTGTGGAAAGAGGAGCAAGGCGAAGCAGACCATGGCTATGTATCCACATGTCTGAATGACAGCATTCAAAGGCATGGACAGCCTAGAGATGGACGGAGGAAGGAGAGAGGAAGAAGGAGGGAGGAGGCGGGAAGGGAGGGTTGGTTTTGTTATGTGCGAGTGCCTTTGCAGAAGCAGCTTGGAAAGAAAAATTTGCACAGAGAGAGAGTATATTAAGGTGGGGTCATATCTCTTTGGAAATATGGAGGAGTAGAGGCGCGCATGCGTGCATGGCAAAGGGCAGCGAGAAATAGATACAGAGTGGGGCTTGGCACTTCGCATTGTGTGAGCGAAAGAGAGCTAGGGTTGGGGATCCGTGGCGGCGATTGCGCTTACCTTTGATGCTAGGAGTGAAGGAAGCTACAAAAAATCCTGTTACACGGCAATCTGCATCCGGATCCTGGTGTGTGTGTGAGTTGCCTGTCTGGGGGTGGGGAGGGGGAAGAGATGGAGGAGAGGGTGCGTTAGAGGAGAGAAGTGCGTGGATTGGAGGCCGGCAAGAACACAACAAGCGGGCAAAAATTTGGGCTTGGACATATTATAACCTTGAAAGCATCTTCACACTTAAGCACTGTCATGTCCGAGGGTGGTCAAGGGGTACGCACGTAGTCGCAGAGCAGCGATGTGAAGCCTCGTCGAGTTGCCGAGAGTCCTTCTCAGGAGGGGCAAGCAGGCAGCACTGGCGACCAAAAATAAGAGGAGACACAAATGGAAAGAGTGGTGAGCATTGCCAGGTAGCACATCAGCCGGAGGAAGGTTTCATATCAAGGGGAGAAAAAAAACACATACTACATCCCGTCGGAGGATGATGGGGAATATTTTGGAGCAACGACACGTACCCTGCCCGATCAACATACTAATAGTTTCCCCGGAGGCTTCGGTTGTGTGGCCCTGCGTCCCGCCTCCTCATACATATAACATATAATAGTTTCCCCGGAGGCTTCGGTTGTGTGGCCCTGCGTCCCGCCTCCTCATACATACGACAGACCATCTATGAAAGGCATTGGGACTGTCCTAGATGGGCTTTTCTAGGGCCATCCTACTGTCCTACTTTACCGTGTTCCCATCCCTTCTTAGCAAAACGTGACAACCATCACACCACAAGCACACAGCGCCTTAATCATGCCTAGGCGTCCACTGCCGTTGCCCTCCCTTCTTCTCCTCCTCATCCTCCTCTTCCTCCTCCCCCACTCCACGCTCCCTTCCTCCCAACCTCTTCCCCTATCTGCCGCCTCCTCCTCTTCGAGCCCTCCTCCTCCTCCACCATCACCATCTGCTTACGTGGATTTGCTGCACGACCCATGTTTTGTCACGAGCAACGACATTCGAGATTTCAACATGTATGGTTTCAAACGCTGGCATAACGGAAGCACTTTGGGAGCCTGGACAGGTAGTTCCTCCCTCCCTCTTTCCCTCCCACCCTCTCTCTCCCCTCCTTTCTTCCCAAATCAGGTCCTCACCATTATTCTTACCACCGCACACCTACCAGTCACCTCTGGTGCCGTGGATCAATACCTTGCCCCCGCTGTTGCCCAGAGCGCCGCCGCCAACCCCAGAGGGTACCCCCCCCTCTGGCCCCTTCCTTCCCCCCTCCCTCCCTCCTGCACCTCACTCTTGGACATCAACAGTGATGACGCCGCCAGTATTTCACAAGCGGTGAGAGTGCGGGAGGGAAGGAGGTACCGGCTGAGTTTTTTGTTTGCCGGGGATGCCCTGTCTTTGCATTTGCCCTCTTCAGGAGGAGGAGGAGGAGGAGGAGGAGGAGGGGATATAAGGAGTGGTGGCGCAACTGCAGGAACACCATCAGGAGAAGGAGCAAAAGCAGGAGTGACACCAGGCCCTCCACCTTCCCACCAAGGATTGCCGCCGTTCAAATCGTTTTCGGTGTCGTGGCAAGGGACGGAGGTCGGGCAGGTCTTCATTAATACGCTGGACCCCAGTACGGCGGGCAACGGTTGGGATTCTGCGAGCTACGACGTGACTGCTCTTTCGGAGGAAGAACGACTCAGTCTCGAGGCCATAGAAAGGAAGAAATTTGGTAATAAGGGAGGTAAGAAGCACGAGAAGAAGAAGGAGAAGAAGAAGGAGAAGAAGAAGGAGGAGAAGGAAATTGAGAAGGCGGCAAAGGAGCGTGAGAACCTGATAATGCAGGCACGAGAGGAGGGTGAGAAGGAGAAATGGCTCACAGCCATCATCAACATCACCTCCACCACTAAGGGAAAAAGCAGTTTGTTCCTCACCGACGTCCATCTGTACGACCTCTCCACCCCCCTCCCTACTTCCCTCCCTTCCTCCTCCCCTTCCTTTTCCACCTCTCGTGTAATATTTCTGGTGGTCGCGCTCGGCATGGGGTTGACTCTTTTTTGTTTGTTAGTGAATGTGTTGGCGTCGGCCAAGGGGGGCTGGCGCTGTGACAAGCTCTCGCAGTGGCACAGAATGGAGGAGGAGGAGGAGGAGGAGGAGATAGAGGAGGATGGGGGGGAAGGACTGAGAGGCTTGTATTATTATCCATCGTTGGAAATGCCGAGGAGGACGATGGAGGAAGGGGAGGAGGAAAAGGGAAAAGGAGGGTGGGAGGACAGGAGATGTGATGAGGAGGAAGTACTTTTTCAGAGGGAGCGGGGACGAGGAAGGAGGGAGGGACAGAGAGAGGGGAATGGGCTGCCGTCGGTGAGGCACCAATGGGAGGAGGGGTACGGAAGCACGGGCTCTCGAAGAGATGGTAGCGGAGGAAGAGGAAGAGGAGACGGTGGAGAAAGAGAGACGTGGAAGATTGATGTATAGGAAGGGAGGGAGGGAGGCATTGAGTGATATAAGACGGGTAATATTGATGAGCCCGGAGGAACAACAAGGAGAAGTCGCCAAAGCCAAATGGCAGATGCGATAGATGAGTGACAGAATGATCAGAAGCTCAAATTAAACGGAAAACAAAATAAATGTGGTGTTGACCCACGAATGTCAAAATACAAACATAGAAGAAGAGGAATTACGAAAATGAAAAAATAAGAAGAATCTGAAAATAAAATAAGAGTGAAGGCTAAGCTTGCCAAATTGTTAAAATGCACGCATTTTACAATGCCCTTCGACCGTCTTCTCCCTCTCCTGCCCTGCTCTTTGTGAGCCATGGACACATCTTCTGCCCTGCTCTTTGCGGGCACACACATTTCCCCCCTATTCCTCCCCTATCGCCTCTCCAACCACCTCAACGGACATGCGCATCCACCCCATTCCCCGCCGTAGACACATGAAAACGCGCGACTGCCTTCTCCTCTCCTCTTTCCACCCTCTCTCCTCCGTTTCCTGCCCTCCGATCAGGTGGAGACGGAAGACGGGAGGGAGGGCAACACTTCATCAAGCATTTCCACGAAAATTCTTGTCCACCAATCCGCCGGCCCGGGCACATGGTAATGCAAGCAATCCTTTCCTTCACCCACCAAATGTCCATCCCACCTCAATTCCGTCACCTTATGCACCTTCAATACCATCACCTCTCCCTCCCTCACTCCCTTGCCGAAGGCCTCCATCACCCTCCTCTCCATCCTCTGATTCATCCCCTCGATCAAATGCCACGTAAACCTCTCTTTGTATACCCCCTCATACTTTACCCCTCCCTCCTTCCCTCCTTCGTCCTCCTCCATCGGTCTCTCATATTGCCAGCACTTCGGATGCCCCGCGGCTGTCGTTCTCCAGACCACCCTAGGCGCCTTCCTCCCCTCCCTCTCATCTGCCTCCCTCTTCCCTTTCAAGTACCCAAGCGCGTTTTCTAACAACGAATCAAAAAAAGGATCAAAATGAACATGCAGGCCAAGGTTCAAAACCACTAATTCCGGCTTCTGACTTTCGAGGTAAGGTGTCCACGGCTTGCTCGCCTTCCAATCGATCCCGCTCTTCTCCTTCCCGTTCATTTCTGGATTCTGGTCCCAACCGATGAGCTTCACAGGCGAGGTATACAGAGCGTCATTTCGAATAAAATTCACGAGGATGGGGCCTTTTTCCAAAGAGGAGCAAATCGTCTGTTCCTGCCAGAGGGCTTGATTGGTTATTATTGCTGTGTGGGCAGAGAGGGGGAGAGGGGGAGTGAAGGAGAAACAGTGTTATGAGAATGGGTACTCTGACCCATCTCTTACATTCCTCCTCCCTTCCGTCCTTTCTCCCTTCCTACCTGAGGCATCACCACCCATCATAAGGACCAAAGAGAGGGCCATCGTGAACGACATGGAATCTCCCACAAACAATACACGACGACCCCCATCCCTGCCCCGCATCGTACGGTCCAGCACAAGGCAAGCCTTCGTTACGTTCCACTCTTGCACTGCGCATTGATCGTCGTGTGGTACAAAATCATATTGGTTCCAAGGTAAATGATGCTGCGCCCATCCCTCCTCAAGGGGATAGGTCTTCCTGAACGCTACCTCTGCCCTTGTGAACGCATGGCTTTTCAGGCGCATGTGAGTATGGGGCCGGGAAACATTGGGAGCATACACCCATTTTCCGTGGTAAAACCCCTCGTGGTCAGCACAGGCCCTCCGCCGGGTAAGTGATGGTGGTGATGGTGGTTGTGGTGCAGCTGCTTCAGCATTTGCTGCAACTGGATGGGAGGACGAGAGATGGTCTTGGATGGAGGGACGAGGACGAGGATGGTGCGTGCTTCCTTGAGTGATAAAGGAGAAAGTAGTGTTAAAAAGGGGTGAGACAGCCCCAGACGTGTCTTGAATGTGCTGATGACGGAGGACAAGGAGAAAGACTCCGAAGAGTGCCGTAAAAGCGACCAGACTTTGTCGGCACAGGGCATGGTGTGACATGGGGCTGGTTACAACTAGCTGGCTAATTGAGGCCAACTCGGGCTGTAGAGTGCTGGAGGAGCGTGGAACGAGTGGCTCGTGGGGTCGCGGCCGATGCCCGTCTTGGGGTTTGGGATGGGCCCGCGGAGGCGTGACGTCTATTTCGTGACACGCAGGATGGGTGCCGCACGAGGTCTGTCCATGGGATTGGAAGATAAGAAATTGCGAAGGAGTATGTGAAGTTGCGGCAGGATGGTATGCTGTGCACATAGTTTTTGGTTTTCCTCATTATCATGTACATTTATGTCGTGTGCGTCGCATGGATGTAGGAACCACATGTTGGACGATTTTTTTCGAAAAATGGCCTTATACGAATATTTTTTCGTGCATTCGTGTTATTCGTCTTCTATTTACCATTATTTGTGATTCGTGCATGATTTGTGGAGGAGGACGAATATTGAATTGTCATTCCTGCATGATCCGTAGACCCAGCCAGGACGAAAAATAATATCCTTAGTCCTGGCGGCTGGCGAATAAAACCCACCACCACAAATATGCTCGTGTATCGAATCCACGTCCTGACAAATGTGTGACTGCATTTCTTGCATATCCTCAGGACAGGACGAATGAATGAGACAAATATATATTCGTCCAACAGTGGCAGGAAAAACACCGGCCACGTAACATTTCCGTTGGACTTAACTGTCGTATAACGTATATCGCTTGTCGTTCTGTGTAGTGATGGTTCTTTTTTCCTGCTGTGTATTAATAGGTTGTGGGGCCCCACACCCCCCATGTCGGGCAGGGTTTTAACCAATGCTTGCCCAGGAGACAAGATAAACCATTTTCTTGGCCAACTGCTCAGAGGTCTCTCCCTCCCTCGTCACCGACGTGACAGCCTCCTTGTTCTCAATCAGTTTTTCCAGACTCACCCCCCACAATTCCCTCTTGATGTACAATAACCAGTTACATAGTTGGGCCCTGCGTGTTCGATTCGGGGTGAGCTCCGCAATTTTAAAACCTTTGAAGCCATACGGTGCCAGGAGTTCTTTCAATGGTTGTTTGTACATCTTGGGGACAGACCGAACAAGGGCAGTATTAGCACGCTTTCCTTTTTTTTTTTTTTTTGGGGTCTTTGGTTCTATAGATAGGTTGGCGGCGGCTTAAATACTGCATTCCCCTTGTGCACGCACGCACGCGCTGGAATCACCGAAAGATTCGACAACTTCGAGCCTGGCCTTTCCGTTCTCCCCGAGGGATCATGAGAATGTGCGGCCTGAAAAGCAGGATACCTTCTTCTGCGTCCAATATCGTTGCTATCATGCAAAAATGATCACCTGGCAATTAATTTTTGCCTGGTGTTCCTTTTGGTGTATTTCCAATTGGGTTAGGGTTAGGGTTAGGGTTAGCAGGGAGGGTTAGGGTTAGGGTTACAGGGAACGGGCACATGGGCCGCACAAGCCTCCAGGTGGTTCAAGTACATAGAGCCGGAGCGCCTGCTCATAGGAGTGTGATGCTGTGCATGACATTTTATCGACCTGCTTAAGCACGCGCTATAAAAAACATCTCTGTTAGGGTTAGGGTTAGGGCTAACATCTAACCCTAAGAGAGAATGCAGCCGAAAAAAAAGGTAGTTAGTCACATACCCGCCTGTACTTCAGACTGTATGACGAAGAAATTTTCTTTGACGTGCTTGCCTTCATTTGAGGTTACGCCATTTCTATACTTGACGCCCCTTTCATCTGTTGCTTGTTGTACAGACACACATACATTCCTCAGAGGTCAATCTACGATTATCCCGTTTGCAGTCAAGGCTCCTCCCCTCCCTCTGTTCCTCTTTACCCTTCACTCTTATTCCTATCCTCACGAAACAGGCTGCTGCTGCTGTTGCTGTTGCTGCCTCCCCGGCGATGAGGACAAAGTCGGTCGAGCAAATTGAGCGGCAAAAAAACCATTGTAATCCAATCGAGCCAATAAGTTAGACAAATGGCTGGATTGGTACTGCGCACGCGAATTCTCCCACAATCTCCTCGTAAACTCCTCCGTGTGAAAGGTCAAATTCTTGGCAAACGCATCCATTGTCGGCCCAAACCCACTCGCAACAGCCCGTGCCCGCACCTCGGCCGTCATGTTCATGTAGGGTTAGTAGTAGGTAAAAGACGCAGCCACAGCGTCCTCTATCCCTCATTTTCATTCATCCCCTCATACACAACCAATAATGCGACTTGTACAACAGCAACTGCACCCGCAACTTTTCTTTCCCCTCTTCCTCTTCTGCCACATCCGCGCATTCAATATCTGTGCACCTAAGCCCAATCATCTCATTCTCCACATACAATCTCACATGCTTTTTTCTAGCCTCACTCCAAGCCATGCACTCGGTATACCCCCCCCATTGCCTATCTTCCGCCATCCTCCTCAAATATTCCTCGCTAGTTATCCCTTCCACCAATGCAGTAACTTCCATTGCTTCGGGCGCTTCTTTTAAGCGGGCCACGATGGCAGCACGCACCGCCCGATGCTTCGTTTCTGTCTTGTGCTCAAAGACAGAAAGAGCACGGAAGAGACAGTTCCCATCACGCTATGAAGGTAGGGAAGAATGGATTCGGGAAAATTGAGTGAGCGTGCCAGTGCTTCGTTTTGGTCGTGTATTAAAAGATTCCTAAAATTCAAAAACGAGAGTTGCTGTCACACATTGTGAAAGATTATCGTACGCAGAGGATAGAAGACATGAGCTTGCAGACAGCACAAGTTAGCTTGGCAGGTTGCATTCGAAGGGGAAAGATTTCCCTCCTCCTCGCCCTTCCCGCCCTCCCAGCCCTCTTTCCCCTCACTCACCTGCACCTCCATCATCCTCAACCGATGCTTATCCCGCAACTCCTTCCGAATTTCTTCCAGCCTCTCATCGATTTCCCCCCCTCCATTGCCCCCTTCCTGCCCCGCAAGCAAGGCCGCAACCTCCCGGCCGGTTGGCGAGATCTTCTGCGTTATGGCCCCTTGCAGATGATTGCGGGCTTTTGCGACTAATTCTTCTTCTCCCATCAGCAAAAAACACCTTCTAAGGCCTTTCCCTCCTTCATAGGGAGCAACCAAGATACGCGTCCCTGTCATCGACTCAATTTTTGAGATGATAATATCGTTTTCTATAACACTCTCTTCCTCCATCCCTTCCCGCTCCTTGCCTTCGGTGTTCTGGACGTCCACCTCCATTTTGATCTTTCCCTTCTCTCCAGCAGGACTGGAGTCTACTACTGGTCCTTCCTCCCTTTTAGCTGGGCTTTGCCGACAATTATCCTCTCCACCCGTCCCTGCCATCGCCCCCTCCCTCCCTTCCTCCTTCCTCCCAAGCAGTTGGCTCACGTCTTTGCTATTGAAATACTGGAGGTACCAGAACGAATAACACTGAGGATTGCCTACGAGAGCCAAGCGGAGCATTTGGTCGGCGAGACGAAGGTCATCTGCGGGGGGTTCAGAGGAGGAGGAGGAGGACGAGGAGGAGGAGGAGATAGAGGAGGAGGTGAAAGGCTTGAGGGGTTGCCCCCATAGCATGACCTCCTTCTTTTTGGTGCCGAGGAAGATGGAGCCTAGGCCGGTCACGCGCTGGATTGTTGGCTTCACCATTGTGAGGGTGGATATGTAGATCGTGGAGAACTGTGGAAGGGGAAGGGAGGGAAGGCGGCGACTCAGTACACAACGTGAAAGTTTTACTTCCATATTTCTCCCCCCAATCTTCCAGCTCCTCCTCTATTACCTCGTCAGGAACTGGCCGGCACACTCCGATTGCGCCGCCCACAAACGAGAACTCCAAGCTGTCAAAGGGCAAAAACAATCCCCATTGGGGATCTTCCTCCAAAGGTCGGAAAGACATCGAACTTGTCAATGTCAAACGGCCCTCATCCCCCTCTGGCTGTAGCTGATGCTGTTGCCAATGCAATTCACTACCCACCATCATTTTTCTTGGCATCTTCTTTATTTCACCTTCACTGTCGTCGGCTTCCTTTCCTTTCGTGTCTTCGGCGGGTATGATCCCGAAAGGGGAGACACACCGACGCACCGCAGCGGCGAAAAAGCCTTTGGGACTACCCGGGCTCCTTGGAGGACTTGACGGAAGATTACGAGGAGAAGTGCTACCCTGGGGGCTTTTATTCTTCCCACGACTAAAGTTGGACATGATACTGCGCGGAGAGGTTGGAGGGGATTTGAGCATGGCCGTCCCTGCACGCTGGTCGTTGCGTGGGCTGTTCGGGGCTGGGTTTTGTTGACCGCCTGGGGAGAGGGCGAGAACTTCTTCGTAGGATAAGCCCGTCCGGTCCCGCGAGAGAAGAGGAGCGTGTGGCATGACTGTAGGGTGTGGTTGTGGGTGACGCAAAGAAGTAGAAGCTAGGGAAGTCGCCCCAATCCTCTCTGGCCGATAGACATGGAAAGAATAGGGAAAAGATAGGGGCATTGTCTTATTGCGGACAAATTGCGAACAAGAGATACGGGCTTCCTTTGTCCCACTTTGTGAATAATAGCGCGCACACACAGGAGGAGTCAACGGTACGACGCACATCGACATAAACGGTCAAGTTAAAAAGTCGTTAAAAAAAACTTTACTACATGCAAAGAGAAAGACGATAAGGCGGAAGCTGTTGTGACAGTTGCGGCAGCGGATGCATGTGGCCGAACAATCCTGATGGAAGATAATGAGGGCATGAATGCTTCGGTCTCACAGAGGACAATGAATAGGAGCAGCACGGGGAAGAAGGTCAGGAATGAGGAAACCGACGAGGCTGACGAAGTGACGAAGCAGCAGTCGCTTGTCTTCCGGCCTCATTGACAGTTAAATGTCAAGGTGCTTCCTTCTTTTCTTTTGGGTCGTCTTCTTGTTTTTTTTCTCCGTTTCATACGCCTGATTTGATCGTCTTCTGCTTTTACCTCCTTCATGGTACGTATCGATTCCTATGAGCAGCCGTAGTAACGAGCTGCTGAAAAGTAGTACATACAGAACATCCTTTCTCCTCCTCCTTCACCACCACCATCTTTTCCGTCTCATTATCAATGTTTGTGAAAACCAACCTCCCCAAAATGCCCTTCTTCCATAAACAGAAATATTTTCTTTGGCGAAGCCTCTTCTTCTTCTTTTCCCTTTCTTGTCCTCCCAGCCTTCAGGCACAGAAAGCTTACTCCAAAGCGTCCATCCTTGCAGCCTCCAGCTTCTTCATCGCTGCCAATAGGATGGCTTCCACCTCCTCGTGCGCGGGCTCGACGGATTCCTTGGCCAGGTCCAGAGGGGTTTTCTGGTCCCCGTCCTTGATGGCCAGCAGTTTCTGGATGGAACACAACGTGTGTGTTTGGATTTCGGATGGAAGAGAAAACGGAAGGTAGGGTGAGGACAACAGGAATGGAAGATGAAGGATTGGGGTCGTATTTGCACTCCCCCTGAGAGCGGACTCGAGTCCAACCCTTGACGTAACCCAGAGGGGAATATACTCTCCTCGTGTTTCAAGTCTCGCATTGGGGTCGAGAGGGGGAAAAAGAAAATGAGAGAGGGAGGGAGGGTAAAGGAGAGGTACCCCTCCATTCCGTATTTGCCGGGCTCCAGAGCATCTTTCTCGTCGGTGTCTATTGATAGAGCAGAGCAAAACGTTTCCCAGCGCCAAGGAAAGGAGGGAAAGGAGGGAAAGGAGGGAGGGAGGGAGGGAGGGAGATAGGAGATAAGAGGAGAGCTCACTTCGACGTCGTGGTTTGTGCCGGAAGTAAGCACGGTGGCAGCAGCCACCACCCCCTTCATGGCAGCCCAGTGCAGAGCGGTGCATCCGTCCTCGTCTCGGTGGAACTTGTGGGCGCCGAGGTAGAGGGCGTGCTTGATCTGGCCCTCCGTCACGTCCGCGCGGCCGCACAGGATGGTGAGGGGGCTAGGGAGGGAGAAAGGGAGGGAGGGAGGGAGGGAGGGGGAGGTATCGGTGAGTGAAAACAGGTAGGTAGAGATGCAGGGATTGGTTGTTGACCCTGAGGGAAGAAGGAGAAGGAAAAGAGGGGAGAGCGGAGGTAGGGAGAGCGTACACGTGCGGCTCTTCTTGCTGAGCCAGGCGTGTCACAACAAGACCAAGAATCTCCGTCGTCCCTCCTTCCCTCCCTCCCTCCCTCCCCCCCCCTTTCTCCCTCCCTCCCTACCTGTACTGCTCCCGCTCTGTCTGGTAGTTGATGTTCTCTTGTCTAAGCACCTTCACCAATGCCGCGCAATCCTTCTCCTTGCTGAAAACTTCGTCCATAAGCTTCTCCATCTTCCTCGCCCGTTCCTCCACCCCCTCCTCCTCCTGCCCCTCCTCCTCGCCCTCCTTTATCAAGGGGCCGGTCTTTGGCTTGGGCCGCAAGGGTACAGTGGCGTCATCTTCGCCTTCCAGAAGCTCCCCCCACACTCGCTCCTTGCTCGTGAGAATGTATTTCTTGACTTAGATGGAATGGGAGGAGGGGGGGAGGGAGGGTTGGTGTCATCTTCTCCCTGTAGCTCTCTCCCCACACGCCCCTTGATAATAGGAGTTTATTTGATTTGAAGAGGAAGACAGTAAGGGAGGAAGAGAGGGAGGGAGAGAGGGAGGGGGAGAGGGAGGGAAGGAGGGAAGGAAGGAAGGAGGGAGGGAGGGAGGGAGGGAGGGAGGGAGTGAGGGAGGGGAGGGCTTACATAGGCCATGGTCGAAGAGGTTCATAGGGCCCATGATGGTTTGGAGGAGGAGGACGGGCTTCACCCCCATCTTCCAGTGCATGAAGGAGACCATGGCAACGCCGATAAGGGTAGAGCGAAGGAGGGTGTTCACCTGGTGAGGGGGGAAGGGAAGGAAGGAAGGATGAAGGGAATGAAGAAGGGAGGGAGGGCGAGTGAAAAAAAAAAACACCCGGCGGGGGCCAAGAAATAGAATAGGGAGATGACGGGAGGAGGGGAGACCAGAGGGGAGAGATATATGGCATACCTGCTCTAGCTCATGGTCGAGGTACGTGATTTCTTTCGGCCTGGGGTTGTCGGCGGCGGGCCCCATGCCGAACGGGAGGGGCACTGGAGGGAGGTACATCACTGTGCGGTCGTTTGTGGCGAGGATTTTATTACGGATGTAGAGGTAGAGCAGTAGGAGTGTGGAGGCTTGCACGAAGTAGTAGGAGAAGCGGAGGATTGTGACGAGGTCGTCGGAGTATGTGATCTGAGGTGGGAGGAGGAAAGGAGAGAGGGAGGGGGTGGAGATGAGGACTCTGCGTTCTCACCATTCACCCACTGCACTCAAACAGACGGACAGCCAGATATACCTTCTGGGCCATAAAGAAAAGGGGCAGCATAACCAGCATTTTGCTGGGATTCTGCTTGGCTTGGGACATAGTGGCTGCTATGGTGGTGTTGCTCCTGTGCGATGACCTGTGGCGTTTGGGGAAGGGGAGGGAAGGAGGCCTGAGATGAAGTAAATAAGGCGGAAATACGAGTTACCATGAGCACCGTATACAACAGCATCAGTGGAAAAGTTTACTTCGAACCCGCTGCGCTTGGTTGTCCTGTCCTGGGTGCGTGTGAGCGAATTCTTCGTAGTCGCATCGGGTCGTCGTGGAAGGAAGCAACACGCAGCACCATCATCTTTGAGCGAGCGCGGAACGAACGATGAACGTGTGTCTGCTTTCCACACCCACACCCACACCTCACGCAAACTTGTACATGGCCTCTACCACACAGGCCTTCGCCTTCAAATCCCTGTGGTAGTCTCATCATGGCTGACAATGAGACGAAGACCTCTGCGGCCGTCGTCTCCGCTTTCCCTTCTTCTCAAGACCGAGCATCATCGCCAGCCGCCGCCGTGCCCTCCTCTCACCCGGACTCCACCGACGCAGCCGCGACTGCAGTCGCAGCGGCACCTGCTCAAGAGCAAACAAAGGGAGAAGAGCAATTTTTTGAAGCGGCTGCTGCTGACGCCGCTGCATTAGAGGCCGAGTTTGGGGTGGAAGACTTGCCAGGGCAATTGGAAGGGTTGCGTGTTCTGGAACCCGAAGAACGCTCCGCGACCAAAGCGAAGACCATGAAGGAAAAGGGGAATACGTGTTACGCCGCCGAGAATTACGAGGGGGCCTTAGAATGTTATGGGCTTGCGATAAAATTATGCCCTTACCAGTATGATAAGGAGAGGGAGATGGCACGGGCGAGGCGGAAGATGCAGAGGCAGCGGGAGGCGGAGGAGAGGGAGGAGATGAAGGAGGGGAGGGAAGGAGCAGAGAGAGCGGCAGGCACGGTGGTGGAGGAGGTGGACAGTACAACCACGGTTGAGGGGGAAGGCAAGGAGAACCACTCTCCTTCCATTTCCGGTGCCGCAGCGGCAGCAGAAGCAGCAGTGACCGAAAAGGAGGAGGAGGAGGAGGAGGAGGAGGAGGAAGCCCCCGAGCCCTTCGTGGAGCACAAGGAGGAATGCGCGGTATATTACGGCAACCGTGCCGCATGTTGGGTGCACATGGGCCGCGACCAGGAGGCTGTGGATGACTGCCGTGTTGCTTTGAATCTCAAACCTGGGTATTTGAAAGCATTAATGCGACGGGCACAGGCGTTTGAGAGGCTGGATAAGCTGGAGGATGCCTTGAGTGATTACAAGGCCGTCCTGGCCATTGACCCTACGAATCGTGTGGCTCGTGGGAAGGTACCGGGGTTGGAAAAGGAATGCGCGGTGCGAATGGAGAAGCTAAAGGAGGAGACCTTGGGCAAGTTGAAAGATTTGGGAAATTCGGTATTGAGTAACTTTGGCTTGAGCCTGGATAATTTCAAGATGCAACAGGATCCGAATACGGGGTCGTATAGTTTCAGTTTCCAAAAGTAGATGAGGGTGGGGTTCAGGGAGGGGAGGGAGAAGTGGAGAGGAGGAGGGAAGGGAGGGAGGGAAAGGAGAGAGAAGGGAGGGGAAAGAGATTTCCACTTTGTATGAGGGAAGCGGGAAATCATTAGAGAAACAAGAGAATATGCTTAGATTTGCCTTTTTTTTGGTTGACGCCGAAGTGTGAAACGTAAGCGGGTCGGTTTTTCTTTTTCTTTATATAAATATATATATATATATATATATATATAACATAACCTCCCCAATGGCTTGCTCCCGAGCTCCCAAATGCGCGCAGAAAAGGAACGTCTAGTCGCTGGGTTGTATGCCTCTTGGCTTTAACTTTAGTAGGACCGCCTGATCAACATTAACAACAGCATAAGAGGCAGCACGAGGCAGCATGGACAGGACCTGTGCTAGTGGTGGTATCGTGTGGTCACGTCGTCAAAGAAGACTCGCCCAATTTGAGCATTCAAAATCATCCTCGCCTTCTTCGTTCCCTCCCTCCCTCTCTCCTGCCTCACCTTTCTACACAGCACCATGGACTCCGGGTCTCGCTGGGGATCCCTTCTCAACAGTGCCACCAATGTGGTGAAAGCGGCGGCGGCGCAAGCCGTGGACGTGATGGCGCCCGTCCTCCTCGATGTGCAAGAAGCCGCCGAATCAGAGGGCTGGCGGGAGGAAGGGGAGGAAGGAGCCGAGGGAGGAGGGGATGCGTACGAGCGATGGTTGCGAGGCGAAGAGCAGCAACTACCGACAGCAGTAGTGAAGGCTACCGGAATCGAAGTCCAGGAAATTGAGACGGAGGAAAAGGAGCATCAGCATCATCATCATAAGCAGCAGCAGCAGCAGCAGCAGCAGCAGCAGCAGCAGCAGCAGCAGCAGCAGCAGCAGCAGCAGCGACCGTATGGATCCGCATGGTTGCCCCCTTCAGTCACTGTCCGTCCGCGTGACAGGCGTTCATCCCATAATCGGCAGCAGGGGGGTGGAGGCTTGAAGGTGGACGTCGACCAGGAGGAAGACGCGGTACCTCTGTATGAAGCTGACGAGGAAGAGGAGGAAGGCGGGGAGGACATGGCACAAGCCCAGGCCAATCAAAAGGCGTTGTCACCTCACTATATGGTGCACAGCAGCGGAAACCGGTTGCTCATGTCGAGTTCTTCGCCTCCTCCATCGGCGGCAGCAGACACCCGGAGCACGCCTACCAAGCACTTTCATTTCCCTTCTCCTCGAACCCCTCAATCCCTTTCTCCTCCTCCTCCTTCTTCTTCTCCTCTCCCCATCCACGAGCAACATCACCACCAGCGGGAACTCAACCAGCTTTGTTTCCGCTTGGAAGCTGTCGAAAGCGAACGAAAGGACCTTGCGCAGTCCTTGCAGGAGCGAGAAGCTCTTCTCGAGAGGACCATGAGGGAGCATCAGAAGTTACAACAGCAGCAGCAGCAGCAGCACGAGGAGAAGGAGGAGGAGGAGGAGGAAGAGGTAAAGGAGCTCTGGAAGGCAATAGAAGAGATAGGCCACTTGATCGGCGACCGTGAGGTCAGCACCCACCTCTATCAGCACCTGACCCGGCTCCAGCAACAGCCAGCTTCTCCCAAAGGAAGGAGGGGTGGAGGGAGGGAAGCAAGGGAGTTGCTGCACCATGCGATAAGAGCAGCAGCGGACGAGAAGACCAGGCTTTTCAATGGCCTGGCTGAAGTTGTCGACGAACGCCCCCCACCCCGCGAAGTGCAAGTGGTCCTTCAGAAGCTGCGGCAGACCCTGGAGGGAGGGAAGGAGGGCGGGAAGGAGGAAGGGGAGAAGCTCGTGGCGTTGAGAAAAGTGTGCAGGGAGTTGGAGGAGGAGTTGAGGGAGGCCGTGGCTCCGGCAGTGCTGCAGGCCAAGGAGGAGGAAGCGGCATCATACAGAGCGAGGTGTCTGGCTTTGGAGGAAGCGATGGAGAATCTTCGCACGGAGCAGCAGCAGCTACAGCAGCAGAAGAGGCAACGAAGCGCCAGTATCAGCCCTCGGGAGCGTGAGAAGGAGGCGGCAGACCTCCGACGACGCTGTGCTGCACTGGAAGAAAAGCTAGAGGAAATGAAGAAGGAGGATTCCCGGAGTGTCACCCCGCCTATGGTAGCAGCGCTGAAAGGAGAAGCGGAAGAATTACAGAGGCGGTGCCGCGAACTGGAGGAGGAGTTGCTCATCACACGACAGCAGCAGGCGAACAACAATAACAACAACAACAGCAGCAGCAGCAGCAGCAGTAGCAGCGGTGGCTATGGCGAAGCGGAGGGGTGGCAACGGCGTTGTCGACAGCTGGAGAACGAGCTGCTGGTTCTGCAACAACAGCAGGAGCAGGCGCAGTCGACCAGCAGTAGCGGAGCTGCACCATTGACAACACCACCATCAGCAGCAGCAGCAGCAGCAGCAGCCATGGGCCTGGTGCCTGCCTTAGCGAAGGCAAAGGAGGAAGCAGCGCGCATGGCGGCGCTGGCGCACGCACAGGAGGAAGAAATCAGGCAGGTGAAGCAGGAGATAGAGAATTTACTGCAGCAGCAGCAGCAGCAGCAGCAGCAGCAGCAGCAGGAGGAGGAGGAGGAGGAGGAGGAGAAGGAGGAGGACGGGAAATACGAGGAGCTTGTCGGACTTAGACAGGAAGTGGAAAGCCTGCAGCACCTCCAGCAGCAGCAGCAGGGGAGGGATGAGGAGATGAGGCACCTGAAGCAGGAGGTGGAGTCCCTGCAGCAGCAGCTCCAGCAGCAGCAGCAGCAGGATCTTGCCGCTGCCGCAGCCGCTGCCACGGCTTCAGGCAGCGAGAAGGAAAACCAAAAGGAATACAATTTGCTTGAACAGCAGCAGAAGCGTCTGGCAGAGGAGGAAGCGAAGGTGCGGGCGAAAGACGAGGAGACCAACCAGCTCCGGGCAGTGATAGAGCGACAAAAGCAGGAGCTCCTCCTCCTCCAACAGCAGCAGCAGCAGCAGCAGCAGCAGCAGCAGAAACGACTAGCGGAAGGGGAAGCCAAGATCCGCTCAAGAGACCACGAGGCCACCCAGCTCCGTGTTGTAATCGAGCAACAACGGGGGTTAGTACGGGCAAAAGCCGAGGAGTTGGACAAGGCACGGAAGGAAGGCGAGGCGCATTTGCGTCGTTTGGAAGCGGCGGAGAAGATGGTGAACGGCTTAGTGCAAGAAAAAGACAAGCACCTGCAGGCCTTGCGCGCAATGGAGTTCAAGGCTAAGGAGCAGGGCATGGCCGGCATGCAAGAGCAAGTGGCCGAGTTGGAGGAAGCGCTCGCGACCGCACGAACAGCAGCAGCAGAGGTCGAAAGCGAAAACAAGAATAGGATCCAAGAGCTCCAAACCAGGCTACAGCAAGCCGAGCACAGCGCCCACGAACGCGGGGCACAGCTGGCTGCGGCGCGCGCAGACCTCGGAGTCTTGGGCCGTGATTTCGAACAGAGCGAAACTGCCAAGAACAATCTGCAGAAGGTCCTGGAGCAATTCCAGTGGGAAAAAACGAAGGAGTTGAAACAGATGGAAAATGCGCGCGCCAAACAACGTGCAGCCGAGGAGGCGGCAGCGCAGACACGCTTGGAGCACTTACGAAAAGCCATGCAAGGCCAGGTGGACGACGCTCAGGCCCAGGCACTCCTGGCGGCCGAAAGCGCGGATCGGGACAAAATAAAGACCAAGGCGCTGATTGATCAAGCAAAGAAAGAGAGCCTGTCGCTGCGGAGAGCGTTAGATGAGGCCATTTCACGGTTGCATAACAACGAGTCTGACGTGGTCCCGAGGCAATTGATCGGTAATTTACTAGTGTCTTACTACAGCCAAGGCCGACCAAAGGAAACGCTCGAAATAATTGCGCGAACCCTCGTGTTCAAGGACGCAGATAGGGTGAAGGTAGGACTAAAGGCCCTTAAACCGGAGGCAGAAGGGCTGGAGGGAGGGAGTCCAGAAGTGAGGGGAACGAGGGGTTGGTTGGGAGGGCTGTTGTCGAGGGTGGAAGGGGCGATTAGCTCGCCCAGGAAGGCATATGTCCCGGAGGATGGGATCCTGGAGGGGAAATCACTTGGGGATTTATGGATGGATTACTTGATGAATGAGACAGAGGAGGAAGGGGATGGGGAAGAAGGGGTAGAGGAGGCTCCGCCGTCTCCGCCAGATTTGGCGGCATGGGTCCGGAGAGAGGCGCCAGCAGGAGCAGTGAAAGCAGAGGGGGAAGGGAATTCTGTAGATGATGCTGCTAAATATTTTGGTGTGGGTGGTAAAGGAGGAGGAGGAGGAGGAGGAGGAGGAGTGGAGGAG
>Ga0160419_100429_pt1 | contig 27005 bp, 28 predicted proteins | sample CelAP2metagpilot_2_FD_108196 | JGI IMG/M metagenome (GOLD analysis project Ga0160419, IMG submission 108196) | Phycosphere-associated microbial communities from Cellana algal ponds in Kailua-Kona, Hawaii, USA - Cellana AP2-4-25 metagenome pilot ... | reverse complement strand
TCAGGGGCTACAGTAAGATTTTCCGAAATCTACAGTAAACCCTTTTGGAAGCCCTGTAAGCACTGGAAATTTTTGACGAAAAAATTGACGCAATTTCACTAAAAAACATAATCGCACCTATGGAAAAGCAAATAACAAACGGCAGAAAAAAGAAAGGAAGCGGTGGTTATTCCAATATTACAATAAAGAAAGAAACGGCCACACGTTTTCGAAGCTATTCCAAAAAGTTCGGTAAATCGCATAGTGAAGTATTGGATGGAATGATACAATACTTCAAGGAAAACAGCCTTGACCCTTTTGGAGAGGGAACAAAGATCATCCTTGACAGTATCAAAAAACTGGAGCGTCAGATGATGAAGAAATTCGATAGGATCATCGCCATTATCAAGAACATGGAAAGGACCAGTATTCGGCCCACCTATGAAATGGTGTTGATTCTTTACGAAGCCTATGTAAAGGATGGAAGGAAACCTAAACGTGAACCCGTCAAGATACAGGAAGAGCGAATGGATTTTCTGGAGCCTAGAAACACCGTTCCAAAAGTGGAGCACGACAGAATGCTGCAAGAATTCAATGATTATAAAAAACGCTGCAATGAAATCCTCAACTGCGTTGAAAAGGTGGAGCCCATGATGGGAAAGCCATATCTGAAAATCAATATGGGCATCGGGGATTTTGAAAGCTTAAAGTACCAATTAAGATAAAAGATATGTACCTAACCATCTCGGCACAGAAAATGGGCAGTACCTACAACTCCAGTGTGGGGAACTATGTGGACTATCTGGAAAAGGAAAACGAGGACAGGTTGCCCGAACAGAGGGAGGAATTCTTTGACCAAGAAAATGACAGTGTTAGCCCTCAAACGGTCATTGATGAAATAGATGCCAATACGGCCAAATTAAGGCAGAAAGACCCAAAATTCTATTCCATAGTGGTCAGTCCCAACAAAAGGGAACTGAAGGCCATCGGGAATGACCCAAATCTGCTAAGGGAATACACTAGGAAACTCATGGAGGACTATGCCAAGAGTTTCCATCGCAACCAAGAGGTCAAGGCCGAAAACCTGAAATATTATGCCAAGATAGAGCATGAACGCACCTATAGGGGCTTTGACAAACAGGTACAGGAAAATGCACCCTACAGAAGGGAGATAGTAAGGCTCAGGAACGAGATACGGAAAGTGGAACGGGGCGAAACCATCGGGAATGTCAAAGAACTCGAAAAAAGAATCAAAGAGCAGGAAAGATTGGCCCCACACAAACAGAACGGACAGCTCGTTGCAGCAGGGATGAAAAAAGAGGGGCCACAGACCCATATCCATATCATTGTCAGTAGAAGGGACGTAACGAACACCTATACACTTTCCCCGATGGCCAAGCACAAGGCATCCGAAGTGGAACTGAACGGAAAGACGGTCAAAAGGGGATTTGATAGGGACAGTTTCTACCAAGCGGCCGAAAAGACCTTTGACAGGACAACGGGCTTTAAAAGGAACTATGTGGAATCCTATGTTGGGAGAAAGGCCCATGCCAAGGAGCCGGGGAAGTTTTTTGCCAACGTCATGGGACTGCCCACCAAGGAAAAGGATATGGCCTTTAGGCTCATTAAGACGATGGGAGTGAAAGCACCAAGTATCCCAACCAATAAAGTACAGATAGCGGTCAAAATCATCAAAGCCCTTGGAAGGGGTATTGATAAGGCTAGGGGTGCAGGTGAGGATATGGGCTACTGAGATCCAAAAAGTAGGTTGCGCCCTATCGGGTTTTTGCTTTTCGCTTATCTCCCGGAACACTACAAAAACCCGATAGGATCCATGCGCAAAAGTTGGGGGTAAGATTTGGGGTGCTTGCAGCACTTCATTGCGTTCTGTTCGCCCTTTATTTAGATTATAATTATTGCAGTGATTTCTGCTGAATCTAGTTCCATATTAGGCCCTCTGTATTTAGAGAATCTAACAAAGGTTTTGAAATCCCTATTTCCATACGCATCCTGACGTTCACATCATCTTGATAAAGTGAATCATTTAAGTATAGTGCCATCAGGTAATCGACATAAATATTGTTGCCGTTTTGTGGATTGTCAACTTCTTCAATGGTTTTTAGTAAAAGTGAATCGCTGATGTTTGCGGCCGTATTGATTTTTGCAATCTTAAACTCATTGGTAATCTGAAGGCTTGGCGGTATTTGTTCGAGAGAGAGCAGTGCTAGTTCAAAATCGCCACTGTTTATTGCACTGCGGTAGTTCACCAGTGCCTTATTGGCTTCATGGCGTTTTGGGGAGAATGCTGTGTATTTTGTGTTCAATAGCACTACATCACTCATACTTTTACTGAACCATTCATCATCTTTATAGCTATATATGTCGGTCAGATATGGTTTCCCTTCATGGAAATCAACCCTGTACCTCGTTAAATGATAATATCCATCCTCGATAAGGATATAAGTTATTTCCGCATAGGTATCTATAACATTGGTTTTGATATGCATCAAAGTGGCACCTGAATGTTTGACCCTGTTGATCAAGTCCAAATTGTGGTTTTCAACATTTCCCTTTACCGTAGTTTCATATACATGGTTAAATACCCCGTGACCGATATTGCCCAATTTTCCAATTCTTTGTTTGAACAGGGTATGGTTCCAAGCATTTTTAATGAAATCGAATTCGAAATTTTTAAGAGCATCGTTCAAGTCCCCAACAAATTGATGGACTTCCTTTACCTGTTCCTTTGTCAAATTTTGTTCTTTTCTTGAATCATTACATGACAGAAACAACGTGGTAAAAAGTAGTGATATCGAGATAAACTTCTTGATTTTTAAAAGGATTTGGAGAGTTGTTTTTCTATCGTTTATTTGAACTTTTAATTGAATTAGATATTTATCTATTATGAAACCGACAAAGTTTCTACCTTAACTATTTTCCATTTATCATTTTTTTTTAAATGATAGAGAATGTCTGCTCCACAATCTCCATTGCCAGCACATAAGAATGAGGTAAAGACTAATGCTTCATTAAATTTTGAATTAAAACCAATTGCAGAGATTTGTACCATTCCAATATATGGGCTGCTCACCGATTGGTCGGTCATTATAACTAATTCGTAGCGATTGAAGTCCGATATCATTTCAACATCCCACTCCTTGTAAGTATGGAAATCCTTCATTGAAAAATCAGTTAGATTATTATAAGTAATATAATCATTCAATGATTGGATATCAGATTCTCTTAACCTTGTGTGATTTAGTACAAGAAGGGAATTGTAAGTTTTTGATAAATCAATCCAGCCCAATCCATTTTCATCATCTGTTGTGTTTCCAAAAGAATGGTTTAAAACTTCTGTTATAATTTGATATTGCTCAATTTCAGTCGGTTCTGATTTGCATCCCAATAGGATAACCATGAGGGTGAGAAAAATGATTGGAAAAGTCTTTGAAGTTTTCTTCATCGTTTATTTGAACTTTTAATAGGCATTAATTAATCTATATGTTCTTACCATCTCATATTTAAGTTTTAAAATAAAAAACATTAAATATTGAATTTGAAGTCTCGCTTTCTTCGTTCATATAAATTAAGTCCATCTTGTAGTACGCTTTTTTGGGGATATTCGATTTTTTGAATCTAACATATGTAAAGTTGTCCTGCTCAATTTTGACGGTATCATTGATGAATTGATAATTGCGATTGTCAGTTCCATACATCAGATTTACAGACCAATTTTTATCAGGATTGCTTTTGTATACTAAATAATAGTAATTGTCATCTTCCTTGAGTACAGGAATATCTTTAAATCCAATTTGGAACCAAAAGGGTTTGATGAATTTAGATTTGTTGAACTCCTCTAGTGTTAAAGGATTTTTTAGTAGCTGCCATTTGCTTTCTTCAGGATAATGTGTAATAATGGCTAACTCTGGATCAATGTCAAAGTAAAAATCTGAAACTCCTTGATCGCCAGAAGTACCCCAAGTAGAATCCAGTAAAATCCATTTACCATCCAATTTTATAGCATTCCACGCATGTCTAAAACTATCGTCAGAATCCAATTCCACATAGTGATTCCTCTCATCCCGTATATGTCCTGAGATAATTACAACTTCTATGTCTATTTCAAACATGAACCATTTGTATAGACCAGCATAACCTGCACAAACACCTCTGCGATTTTCGTAAACCCTATAATAATCCTGACTTTCCCAAAAAGCAGTATCTGAAACAAGACCTTTTTCTAAATTTGATAAAAGTTCATGGTCATATACAATGTTGGACCCTATCCATTGATAAAAGAATCGAGCTTGATCATCCTTGGATTCTAGATTTTGTTTGGCGAAATCCACTAAATCCCACATATCTAAATCCAAACTATCAGTTTTATACACCAATGATTTTATCCTGTCATTTTGAGATATGATAAAATTTGATGATAAGACGAATATGAATAGTATCGCTAGTTTTTTTACCATTTGATTTAGCTTTGATCTTTCGAATCGTTTACTTGAACTTTTTCAACTTGGGTTTTATGAGAAATCAGGACTATAAATTTCTTGGGACATCTCAGTATTTTCTACAACAAATTCCAGTGCTTTTTTTGCATTGTTTTCTTTCTTTAAAGAGATAAGTAAACTTCGCTTAGTATGTCTTTCATTTAGAACATATACCTCAAAACTATTAAATGTTGTAGAAAACTCAGGATTTGCCAAGCTCATATAAGCTCCACGTTGTCTTCTCTTAAATTTAAGCACTGATACGGCTTTGGCTTGATCTACATCTATTTTATGCTTATATAATAATTTGCCCCAGGAGAAGTAACCGAAAAAAAAGTCGGAATTATTTATATAAAGCCCCTTTTTTAGGGGAAAAATAATTATGGCAAAAGCTAGAAGAGTGATAATTGCAATAACCCATATCCAAATAGTCATGTTCGAACTACCGTCTTGACTGAAAGAGTCCAAAAACATTATTTGAGGCAAAGTAACAACTAAAGGAAGGAAAGTAATTGCGTAGATTAGATATAGATAGAACTTTGCATTGCCTCTAAAAGCACCTTCCAGAATTATACGATCATTTTTCATTTAATATTATTATCAACGGCCTCATATTATATGCGGAGCAGTTTTAATCGTCTATTTGAACTTTTATTTCCTCAGTACTTCCTTCCACATTTCTGATTCCGCAAACTCTTTTATCGTTTGATTGCGTTTTTCAAGCAATTTCTTCATGTATTTCTCCAAAAACAGACTATCAGCAAGGTTTCCCAAAAATCCTAATGGTGACTTATATTCAAAACAATCAATCATCAAGGTACCGCAATTAGACTTTCTAAAATAATGCTCATGCCTAAAACTTTTAAAGGCACCTTTAACCATTTCATCGACAAAGTAATCAGGTCTTTCAAATTCGACAATTTTAGAAGTCAGGGATTGGTAGAATCCAAAATGTTTAGCTCGCCACGTCACCCATTCACCCTTGCCAATGAGACCGGAAGTTTTGCCTTTTATTGCTTCTTCTTTTGTCTGTTCGGTCGAAATTTTATGCAAATCAATGCTTCTGGATAAATCAAAAACGATTTCTTTCTCGGCCTTAATTTCAGTTTTCAATTCAATCTTCGGCATTGTTCATTTAAGTTTAGAGTTACTTGGGCGTAATGGTTTCTATACTGTACTCAAAACGCAAAACCCTTACATTCCATAAAGTTAGCGTTTGTAAGGCAGTTATTTTTCCATTCTCGCCAGTTACTACCAGTTTATCTTTAAATGATTTGATGAATTTTGCCCATAGTTCTCCTTTTGAGTCTTCTAACAAAAAGTAAAATCCACTATCGCCAATTTTTTGTCCCGATGACTCCAAGATTAGGTCGCCATTCTCACCGACTCTGGGAGTTAAAATGACTGTCGCACTTCCATTTGGTAAAGGAAAAATTGCCTTTATACATGCCTGACCCGAAGGGAGGGTACAAGTTTCATATACTCCTGAATATACTACTTGCCCAGTTGTCTTAAATGATCTGAGCCAGATTGTCCGTTTTAGTTCATTCGTTTTTTTATCGAGCAAATGGATTATTTCACTTTTCAATCCTTTAGAATCCGCAATGTTTTGAATCGGAACATTTAATTGCTCTATTCTTTTACTGAAAATTATTCTCAGTAAAATACCAAAAATTTTGAAGAACGGATTCCACTTGACTTTTAATCGAAGGTCATAATTGGATGTGTTTTCATAAAAATCAATTACACTTTGGGACAGGGCTGCCAATTCGTTTTCAGGTATATTTAGTTGGTCTATTGATTGGATTAACCCCCTTGCTTCTGTTTGGTCATCAATAACCAAATTTTCACTTTCCGCTAATTGCCTGATAAATTTGAGACCAATACCATTTGTTCCACCAAAAGGGCCGAGTAGCCATTGGTGATTTGTTCTGTCAATTCTATGGCCAAAAAGAATGACCCATTGCTGTGTGATCCAATCTTGAAAAGTTTGTTTTTTATGCGGTGTTCCCATTTACCCTAAAATTCTTTAAGTTTTGGGAATATAATTCGATTGGCCCTTCCAAGTACCAAATTCGCCAATAGGTTTAAACCTTAGTGTGGTAAATTCAAAGTGAAAGTCTTTTCGTTCTCTTTCTTTCATAGCAGCCTTGTGTCTTTTTGGTTTTTCCACGGCACTATGTCCATGAACCATGTCGGTCATTTCTTCCTCCGTTTTCCAAATTGAAAAAGTCGAAACAGTATTTGGAAACTTCACAGAAGCTAAGGAAAGTGTGGTTCCTGGATGGTCTCTTACCAGTTTTTCCACAGGCCTTCCCCAATGAATAAACCGCGGTACTGCAAAAGGCTTCATTCTTGCTATGGTCACTGCAACCACGGAAGAATTTGGGTTTTCCAATTTATCTTTATGCTGCGGGATTTGGAATCCACTGAATTTTCCCCATTCCCTTATAAAAGACAATCGTACATGCCAACCTTTTGCCAAGATTTTTCCAAAACTGGTTTGTTCCAAATAATTTTGAAGTGCAATATCATTTTCCCATTGTGCAAAAACCGCTACTTGTCCTATTAAAACTCTGGAGGTTGAAATGATGGGTGAACCCAAGGTCATTACGGTCATATATTCGGAGTGAATCAGTCCCTTGGTGTTTTTGGAAATAGGGCTTGAGCATATTCCTCTTATCGCTTCAAAAAAGGGAATTTCGGCTAAATGATAAGAGAATATGCTCACTTTTTATTGGATCAAAAGTTATATCTTTTATTTGAACTTTGTATTGATTCGTTGCCACAATGAAATATTATGTACTGGCTATAATTTCCGTTTTTAATTTATTTCCGTAATTCAGATTTTCAAAGAAAGTCAATTGTCTCTCAAATAAATATCCATTTGCAATAAAGACCATTTCGTATTCAGTCGTTTTTAAATCCAATCTCATTTGGTCTATCAAATATTCGTGAGGTCTTATTTTAAAGTATCGAGCATATAATTTTAACACTCCAATTTTTAATAAAATCCACATAGGCGACAGAAAAAATGGGGCAATTGTTTCTTTTCCTCTTGTGAGTGTGATTTCGATGATATTTTCTTTAGGGATTGGAATTGCAGTCAGCTTACTCGAATAATTAGCACGTAATAAAATTCCTCCAGTTCTTTTTTCAAAATTGCATCTTGAATCCAGTTTCAGTTTTTCAGAATCAGGATTTTTGGTTTTAAATGACTTCAAATAAAATCCAGTACTTCCAATTGCTTTCGGTTTTCGAAAGTCAATTTCTGCTGTTTTACCTATTTGTTTAATTATTGCTTGTTCGGTCATTCTGAATCCAATGCAATGGTTTATTTGAACTTTGTATAAGCTTTATTTAAAATGTTGTTCCACAAAACTTATAACTTTTTTGAAATTATTGGTTCCAATTTCCTTTTCTCCAATAATCAATATATTTCCCTTCTTTTGATTTACAATCATAAGTAAGTTTGACTTTACAACTTTATAACCTTCAAAGTCAGTCCAACTTATTGACGATGAAGTTAAGTCATCCGTATAGCGGAGTTTATCAGGTAAAAATTCAAAAGTCCCTTTTTTGAGACCATCTGCTTTTTCAAACATGTTTTTTTGCATAACATCCATAAAGGCATTTTTTAACCGTTTATAGAGTTTATTCTTTTGATAAGCGTTAAATAGTACAATCAAGCTTATGAAAATCAAAAGGATGCCCAAATCTTCATTATTAGGAAAAATGAGTAATCCAGTAATTAACAGCAAAAGGGCAACAATCAATGAGATATTAACTTTTCTAATTATGTGGGCATAAATGTATGGAACAGTTAATTCAACTTGATTTAAATAGGTCTTGGCTTCAAATGGAATTTCGAATTTCAAATTGGTATTATCGTTTATTTGAACTTTATCATTCATGATACCAATTATAAATTATTTCGGAAATGTTTCTACTTTGGGATTCAGGAATCTCTAAACCATAAGTACGGATTAGTTCTCCAGAAACAATCCTTTGTACTTTATTTAAATCAATATCATTTTGGAGTTGGTTAAGTAGGTGTTCACTCAATCTAAGAAATGAATCACTTTTCCCAGATGGCATAACATTGGTTTTGTAAATAATTTTACTCAGTTTTCGAATGTTATGGTCATCTATGTATTTCATCGTTATATAGACATTAACCTCGTTTTGCATTGAGTTTCAATAAATATCTTGCAACCCTGCCTAAATTGGAAAGTAGAAGATATCCCACCAATAAATTGACCCCTGAAACAAACCATCTGAAATAATCCCAATACTCTGAAAGTCCCGGAGCCTCAAACGGGCTTAAGCCAGTGGAGGAAATTTCCTTTTTGAATCCTAGGTAGCAATAATGAAGGAACTCTGGCAAATGGTCAAGAATCATAAACCCTGCAATAAAAATCAAAGCTATTTTGACAATTTCAAGACTTCCCAAATTTCCAAACTCTATTCTCTCATCATCAAAACCTTTGTCCAGTTTAAGTACATCGATTACCGTATCTGATTTTTGAAGTAAAAAGATGAACAAAAGAATCATGAATGCAGCCGAACCGAGAATTATGAGAATTGGCCAAATTGCCAATTCATAGGTCAAATAACTTACGTTGGTAGGAATAAAATTGAATACCGTCAGTAATAAAAGGTAAAGGGCAAATAGTCTAATAATAATCCTGAAAAAATCTCTTTTGGTCATAGGTTGGTTAATATTGATAGTGAGTCATTTTATTGAGCTTTTGAAAATAACCTCTAAAGAAATAGTCAGGAAAAAAATGGTTTTTCGGAGCTAGGTTTCAATTTTTACTTCAATTCCGCATATATGACCTTGGTTATCATGTCAGGTTCTATATCTAGTAAGTCTGCAAGTCTAACTATTTCTCCCATAGTGAACTTGTCGGGATGGTTCAGCTTGACCATATATCTACCATAATTAATACCAAGGGATTTTGCTATTCGGGTCGGATATAATTCTGCAAGTGTGTACATCTTTCGAATTTTTCCCGTCTCGAACATTGAACCTATGGAAACCAGTGCTGGGTCTTTATGATCATCTTTTTTTGTCATGGGCGTATTTGTTAACCCTAAAATGACAAGTAATTCATTTATAGTACTGTAAAATATACTTATAATAAGTTAATAATTACGATTAATAAATAAATGATTACATTTGGTAAGTTATCATTAAAATTTTATGCTCGTGATTTCAAATATCGACAACAAACATCTTGAATTATTGAAGAAAGGTTGCTCTTCAACTTTTGCGGAAATCTATACCAAATATCATAGACAGATTTTCTGGCTTGGCAAGAGCTTTCTAGATGATGGTTTTGTTGTGGAAACATTGGTACAAGATGTATTCTTGAAGTTGTGGGTGAATAGGGACAGTTTGGAATCTCCTAAGCACATTTATTTTTTCTTGCGGTTTGTCATGAAAAGGGAGTGTATTTCATACTATACACGCCCTAGGAACAAGTTTTTCAGGAAAGTCCACTCGTTGGAGAGTTTTGAGAATTACCAAGACTATATGGTAGGGTATGACCCCGCTGAAAACAATAACAATTTTAAACTGCAGGAAGGGGAACAGGAAAAGTTCGAAAGTATCAAACGTGTCCTGCCCTTATTGGATGACAGCAAAAGGCATGTGATCAATCTCTGTTTGAAATATGGCTTTCAATACAAAGCTATATCCAAGGCAATGGGAAAAGGTATCAATGAAACCTGTAGAGAAATCAAGGAGGCCATTGAAGATATTAAAAACATCCTTCATCAAGGAAATAAGCTTGATTCTAATAACAACAAGACAGATGAAATCAAGTTCACAGGTGAGATGACAGAAGAGCAGACAAAAGTGCTTAAAATGCGATGTGAACTAAAATATTCCTTTTCCGAAATAGCCGATGAACTTAATCTTTCCCAAAAGGAGGTGCATCAGGAATTCGTGATAGCCTATAGACTAATGGAAGCAAAACATCAATTGCAATCAGCCTAACATGGAAAAGTCAACACTAAAACTCACTCGAAAGATCCAACTTCTGATCGACCTTCCTACAAAAGAAGAGAAAAAAGAAGCTTTGGATAAACTTTACCAGTGGCAGAACAGGTGCTTTAGGGCAGCCAACCTCATAGTGACCCATCTTTATGTTCAGGAAATGATTAGGGAGTTCTTTTATCTATCAGAGGGAGTAAAATATAAATTGGCAGATGAAAATAAAGATGAACAAGGAATCCTGAACCGTTCTAGAATCAACACCACCTATCGGGTCGTATCAGATCGTTTTAAAGGAGAAATCCCCACAAACATATTGTCCAATTTGAACCAGGCCTTGATTTCATCATTTAAAAAGAACAGACCGGAGTATTGGAACGGTGAACGCTCTTTGAAAAACTTTAGGAGGGATATGGCTTTCCCTTTTGACTTGGAGGGTATGAGCGGATTATGCTATAACGAGGAGAAGAATGCCTTTTGTTTTCGTTTATTCCGGATTCCTTTTAAAACCTATTTGGGGAAGGATTTTACGGATAAACGGATGTTGTTGGAGCGGGTAGTGGAGGGCAAGACTAAGTTGTGCACATCACACATCAAGCTAAAAGATGGCAAGATTTTCTTGTTGGCCGTGTTGGAAATTGAAAAGGAAAGGAATGATTTAAGAGCTGAGATTATTGCAGAAGCTTCTCTGTCCCTAGAATATCCCATTGTCGTTAAGGTTGGCAAGACAAGGCTTAGCATTGGTACAAAGGAAGAATTTTTATACCGAAGGCTGGCGATACAATCGGCACACAGACGGGCAAAGATTGGGGCAACCTATTCCAAATCGGGTAAGGGCATCAAAAGAAAACTAAAGGCAGTTGAAAGACTGGGCCAAACGGAACGTAAATATGTCCATAACCGTTTGCATGTCTATAGCCGGAGGTTGGTTGATTTTTGTGTTAAACATAGAGCAGGAACCCTCATACTTTTGAATCAGGAGGAAAAAACTGAGATTGCTAAAGAAGAGGGATTTGTATTGAGAAATTGGAGCTATTGTGATCTGATTACCAAAATAAAATACAAGGCCAAGAAAGCTGGTCTCGAAGTTATAATTGGATAACAAACCGATTGAGGGTGCTTGTACACCCGTAAGGTGAGGTCATTGGCACTCACTAAATGCTAGTGGCATATACAACGCGTGGGCTCTCTTATATTTCAAAAAAAATGATGTCTAATATTGTTAAGCACGAAATTTTGGTATTTATTGGATCTGTAATTGAATGAAAGTGGGTCATTACATTTTTCCATAAATGCTTCTATAAAAAAATCCTATCTTGGGAATTCTCTTACGAGAATCCTCCCCCAATTCTCATTTAAAAGAATCATAAATGAAAATTGAGTCAATAAGAATAGAAAATTTTCGCGCATTCAAGGATGAAATAATTCGATTTGATGACTACACTTCTTTCGTAGGTCCTAATGGAGTCGGAAAATCTACAATATTTCATGCACTTAATTTATTTTTTAGGCAAAGTAAAGACAGTCAAACAGACCTTTTAAAATTATCTGCGAATGATTTTCACCACACCAACGTTCGAAACCCTATAAAGGTTACAGTAACATTTTCCTCATTATCGGATCAAGCCAAAGAGGATTTGGCTGACTATGTAAGACAAGATAAGTTGATTGTAACTGCAATTGCTCATTACGATGCGATTACTGAAAGGGCGGAAGTAAAACAATTTGGTAATAGATTGGGCATGGAAGAATTTCGAAAATTCTTTGAAGCCGACAAAAGCGGGGTAAAAGCATCTGAACTAAAAGAGATTTTTAAGTCATTTAGGGAAAAATATAGTGACATATCTACCGCTAACTCTAAGGCGGACATGATTTCTGCTTTACATGAGTTTGAGAATAATAATCCTGAAAATTGTACTCTCATACCGAGTGAAGATCAATTTTATGGAGTTTCAAGAGGTGTTAACAAACTAGAATCACATATTCAATGGATTTTTGTACCAGCAATTAAAGATGCAACAGAGGAAAGTGAAGAATCTACCAGGTCAGCTTTAGGACAATTACTTGCTAGAACAGTCCGTTCGAAAGTTTCATTTGATGAGAGAATTAGAGACTTAAGAAATAATGTTCGGGAAGAGTATCAAAAACTTTTGGATGCAGAACAAGAAACGCTAAATGAAATTTCAAGTGCGTTACAAAATAGACTGGCAAATTGGGCACATCCAAATATCACTGCTACAATACAATGGAAACAAGACCCTGATAAATCGATTAAGATTGAAGAACCACTTGCGGGACTGAAAGTTGGGGAGAGAGGGTTTGAAGGTGAGTTATCACGTTTTGGACATGGTCTGCAGCGTTCATATATGCTTGCTTTATTACAAGAATTATCATCCTTTGAATCTGAAAATGTTCCTACATTAATAATGGGCATTGAGGAACCAGAGCTATTTCAGCACCCGCCACAAGCAAGGTACTTAGCCGAAACACTTTTAGAATTATCACAGGTGAATTCTCAGATTATTATTTGCACTCACAGTCCTCTTTTTATCCCTGGAGATAATTTTGACAAAATTAGACTTGCGTGTGAACATGGAGTACCAAGTGAAACAAAAATTAAGCAATTAACATATGATGCCTTGGCGGCAGAGTTACATAATGTTGGAGAGAAACTAGTTACTGAAAATGGCATGGTTGCAAAACTATATCCATCATTGAATCCAACTGTTAATGAAATGTTTTTCTGCAAAAAACTAGTCCTTGTCGAAGGACATGAAGATTTAGCTTATATAAGTTCTTATTTGTTGCTAACAAATAGAATGAATGTATTTAGACGTCATGGTTGTCACATAGTCCCAGTAGAGGGCAAGAACAAGTTAATTAAGCCCTTGGCAATGTCCAAATTACTATCTATTCCAACAATGGTAATTTATGATAGTGATACAGATAAAACCTCAGAACAAGAAATGATTAAACATAAAAGGGATAATAAAGCCATACTTGGTCTGAAGGGATATAATGATGAGAATGAATGGCCTGAAAAAACTATAATTCATGAGGATTTAATTGCATGGCAAACAAATCTGACAGTAGAAATAATGAATGAACTAGGTGCAGATTTTAAAAATTATGAGGATGCAGCGGCCTTATACTATGGTAATGCAGGAAGCCTGAAGAAAAATCCTTTAGCTGTTGCAAAGTCATTGGAACTTGCATGGAATGATGGAGTCAAATCAAAATTATTGATTGACGTTATTGATAAGATTGTTGATTTCATTGAGAAATAGAAGATTTTTTGAATTCTTGAGGTAGAAGAGGTTTATGAAAATGTCAAAATCAAGAAAATCATTGATAATTAGAAATAATGAAAAATTGGGAAATATAATGAAGATTTTTATGCAGAGATTAATATGGATGTACTGAAGTATTTTAATGAAACCGTTGAGAGAGCTTTAATGAGATTTACTTTAAACGAAGTCGAAAGGGAGGATTTTTTAAATAGTTTAACTGAAGAATTTTGTATTAATTATATAAGTAAAAGTGAACTAGAAAATCAAGCTAAAGCCAATGAAATGTCTAAGTCTGATTTTTTCAATCAATTTATTATTCCTGAAATACCAGAATATGCAAATGTGAGATCAGGAGATTTTGGAGAAATGCTCTGCTTCATTTTGTTAAGGAACAAAGGTCATAATAAAGGTGTTTGGCTTGTCGGTCCTAGAAAGTGGCGATGGAAGAGCGATAAAAATAAGGCATGCCATGGTTCTGATGTAGTCATGTTCCATCGCAAAGACCATAAACCATCGAGTGATGATGGAATAGAAGTAATAGAGTCAAAAATGAAATCGGTAGCCAGTAAAACATCACCAATACAAAACGCCATAAATGGAGCTGTTGAAGACAAAGTAAAGCGTTTGGCAAAAACTCTAAATTGGGTGCACGACAAGCTTGCTACTGAAAAAAAACCACGACTAAGGGAAGCAATAAACCGTTATAGGTTTCTTGATGAGTACCCTACATACTCTAAAAAGTTTCATGCTGTTGCCTTAATCGACAACAAATTAGTTGAAGATGAAATGATTAAGGAAGTAGTTAAGGATGAGGACATAGAAGTTTCTATTGTTAGTATGCAGGATCTCAAATCCGCTTATGAACAAACTTTTAGTGCAATACTCAATTATTTGCAATGAGTCTTAACCGTAGATTAAACCTTTGGATTGCCCAATCGGAATCTTGGCAAGCATTTAAAGATTTTAACTTACCTCAGGATGACCGGGCTAATTATGCCTTTCTTTTAATATCTGATGATTTTTATATCACCTTGTTTTGCAGAGCATTTGAAATATTAAAGCAAAACCAGTTATCAGAGGATAATAAAAAAGATTTGCTTGCTTTGGGTAATGGTCTGGTTGTTTTTTCCCTAGAAGGTAAAAGAGAAGCATTTCAAGGAGTTAGTTTTCATGACAATATGTTGTATGCTTCAAGCATGTACTATTTATCTGATTTTCCTGCGTCTGCATTATTATTAGCTCGTAAATTTAATCAGGATAATTATCAAGATTCAACGGATAAATTTTTACTAGGATTTTTAACACGGAACATCCCTGCGCAAAACGAATTTGGCGAATTTCTTTTAAGATTTTTGTCCAATGGTGAAGAAGAGCATCTAGTTAGATTGCGGAGAAATTTGGAAATTCAAGTTGCTCTAGAGGAATCCAACGCTGAAAAATACCACTCTTTCTTACTTGCATTAGCATTATTAAACAATTTTGAGAGGGATAATATTTGGTTTGATTTGTTAAAGTATTTGAATGACAAAGAGCATTGGAAACCATTTGTTCAGTATTGTCTTAAACGCCCTGTTCCAGTTTGGAGTTTTTTTCCATCTCAGAAGAACGCAATAGCATCTGGGGTTTTAAGTAATCAAACTGTTTCGCTTCAAATGCCTACAAGCGCAGGAAAAACTGCAATAAGCGAATTAGTTATCTACAATTCGTGGAAAACAAACCCCAAACATAGAACACTATACTTAGCACCTTTTAGGTCTCTTGCTGCGGAATTGAATCAGAGTATGGGTAAGCATTTAAGAAGTCTGGGTATCTCCACCAAAAGTATTTATGGAGGCCATTTACCAAGTGCTGATGAGCGGGAAGCAATTGAATCAGTAAATTTATTGGTATCCACACCAGAAAAAATGTTGGCAGTGGAAGATGTACTTCCACATATTCTTGAAACTTTTGATACTATTATTTGTGATGAAGGACATCTACTGGACGATAAACAAAGAGGTTTAAGTTATGAATTGCTTTTGTCAAGGCTTAAATCTCATAGAAAGCCGGGAAGAAGGTTTGTTTTTATCTCTGCAATTATTCCAAATATAAGTACAATCAACAACTGGTTGGGGGGAGCAGATAAAACTGTTATCGAATCGGATTATAGGCCTACCCAACTTGAGTACGGCTTTTTGCACAAGGCTGCTAAGGGTAATTATGATTTGATTGTTAACCCATTATCTGATTATCCTATACGGTATGATTTGTATAAATATTTAGTTCCTGACTCTTTGAAATATAATGATGGTGGACAAATAAAATCAAAAGGAACAATTAAGGGCATTTCAGTGGCTGTAGCATTGAGAGCATTGCCTTCAGGTGCGGTCGCATTATTTACCACAGAAAAGCGTGGACATAGAGGGGTAGAGGATTTAGGTGAAGAGATTATTAGGCAAGTTGATGAAAATATTAAAGTCAATTACCCAAGAGACTATGCGGAATCTAGTTATATCGAACATCTACGTGGCTACTTTTCCGAAGTATTTGGTAGAGATTATCTTCTCACTCGTTTGATTGAAAAGGGAGCTCTCTTTCACCATGGAGATTTACCACAGGATGTTCGTGAAGTAATTGAAGATGCATTAAGAGAAGAAAAAGTGAAGATTGTTATATGCAATACCACTTTGGCGGAAGGAGTGAATCTCCCAATTAGAACGATGGTTTTGCATAGTACTCAAAGAATGGGGGCAAATAAACGACCGGTTTCCATGTCTATTAGAAGCCTTAAGAATTTGGTTGGTAGAGCTGGACGTGCAGGTAAGGAAACTAAAGGTTTGATTATTGTGCCACATTCAAGGGATCAAGAGTTGGTTAAACAGTTGATTCGTGAAGAAGGCGTGGAACAAGTCAATGGAATGCTATATAATCTCATTAGTATAATAACTGATGTTTTGAGGGAAAAAGGATTTGAACTAAGTAACGAAATCCTTGATGCTCAAAATGAAGGCTTTCTTCAATGGTTAGATTCAATTGATGTTTCGCTGATAGATTTACTTTCAGAAGATACCGACCCAAACAATCTTGAGCAAGCAGTTAGTAATATGCTGTTGAATACGTTGAGCCATCATCAGGCCTCTGAAGAGAAAAAACAAATCCAAGAAAAACTATTTCAATTACGGGCAAATAAAATTAAAGGTTATTTAGAAGAGGGTACCTTTTCGGAGCTTAGATTATCAGGTACTTCACTACGAAGTTTTCAAACAATAACTGAGCTATTCGATTTTGAAAATGAGATATGGTTAAAAGATTTAAATACTCCTTTAGATGAGGATTGGATGGATTACTTGCTTGTCAGGGGATTGTTTCAATCAAATGAATTCCAATTTGCTTTGAATCAGTTCAACAATAGGACAATGAAAGAAGGACATGAGCTTTCTAATGTGGATTTGCTTAAAGCGTTAGAGCTTTGGATGAAAGGTTCCTGGTATAACCACATTGCTCATGAATTGAATACAGAAGTATTTAAGGTTATTCGTTTGATAAATAGCGTATTCGCTTATAACCTTCAAACTCTTGTATCATCTGTTATCCGAATTAAAATGGCGAAAAATAAGGATTTTGAACCACATCCTTTGATATTCCATTGGCCTATGTTGTTACAGTTTGGAATTGACTCCAAAATGAAGTTACTTCTTTATGAATTAGGCTTAACAGATAGAGTCGCAGTGCTTCACCTTAGTAATGTGCTACAAAGTATAGGAGTTGAAATCAACGATGACCTCAATCTGGTTGCCGCAATACTTCAAAATGAAGAATTAATCAAAAACAGTATTTCCCGTGAGGTTCCTTTCATAGCAGTTGACAAAATTGATCGATTTATTCAAATCTTAAAATTCACATAAGCATGAGTTACTGGCATCTTTTAAATTTAAAGGACATTCTATTGCAACAAAATAATATTCTCTTAATCATTTTAAAATATTAAAACTTCGGGTTCAGTAAGTTCAAATAAGATTTGGGTTTTGAATATTTTGAAGAACTAAAATGTCATTTACATGTGCTAGTACAAAGATTCTCTAATACAAGTTCTATGGTCACATTTAGATAACACAATATATATTTTATAGGCTATTTAATGACTTCAAAAACTTTATGAAAGAACAATTTAAGACTATAATGCAGTCTGAAGACTTGAAAGAAATTACAATAGAATTGGTCGAAAAAGTACTTGACAATAGTATTGGAAAAGATGTTATACGAGAAATACCGATATTAAAATCTTTGGTGGCAGTCAGAAACATTTACGATTCATATACTGATGGTATTTTTATTAAAAAAGCAATGAATGTACTTTTTGAATTGGGAGACACGAATTGGAAAGAAAGGGTTGAACTAACCTCTGATTTAGATGATGAAAATAGTTCTGGATCCGAAAAGATATTAATGGCAATAGATAATTTAGAAACTATTGAAAAATGTAAAATTTTTGGTCGCTTATGTAAGTTGAAAGCACTTAATAAGATTGATGTCTATGAATTTAAAAGACTTACGAAACTAATTCAAGATGCCTATATAGATGATTTATCTTTATTGCCAGTATTTGCTGAACGATTAGAAAAGGCCAAAGAAAAAAAGAATACTTTCTATAAGTCGAATGATATTTATATGGAAGAGTTTTATCCCCTTTTAGGGTTAGGGTTAATTTATCAGGAATTGGATGAACAAACTCCAATTGAAAAAGTTGAACCTACAAGTTTTAAAGACCCAGCACCATATTATAAAGGTGGGGAAACGAATATTTTATATTTCACATCTGACCTTGGTAGGCTTCTGCTTTATTTTTATAATGACTTATTTCCTTAAAAAAATCAATAGGATAAATTCTTAAATAATTATTTAAAGTACACTTGAAAACAAGAGGAAATCAGGATAATTTACCAATGCTGGTTTATGGAAATTCTTTCTTCCTGTCCAAGAACAGTTGTTAATTCAAACAGATTAACTAACTTAATACAAGTCTTTTATGTTGAGCCAAACCAAAAGATAGACATTGTAAATGAAAGCTGGGATATTATCGTTTATAGTTTTCTTTTTTTTAGGGCTTTCCTATGGCCAGGATAGCCCTCAAATTATTTCAGAAAAAGTTTCCATTTTATCCAAAGGAATCGATTCTCTTCGAGAATCTCAATCAAAAATGCATCTTGAAATTGAAGATTTGAGAGAAAGCAATACTGAATTGTCGGATTCCTTGGCCATCCTACAAAAAAATATTTCTACTATCCAAAACCAGTATGGAATAGATAAGAATCAAACAAAATTTGGGGCATATATACTTCTGATTGGTCTTTTATTAGAGGTATTTGGAGTAATATTTCTTTCTAGCGATAGTCTTTCAAAAGAAGCAAGAAAGGTAAGACCTGTAAAAGTTGAATATACTATGGGCAATATGGGCGGAAACAGGACATTTGAATTGGAGATAATTACTTTGCAAATAATTGGAACAATTATTTTGGTACTGGGATTTGCATTCCAATTCATAGGTACTTTACTTGTACTCATAAGTGATATGATTACAAATGCAATAGGAATTGGAATAATCCTTCTTGGAATTTTTCTTTTTAGTTGGGTTGTTGTTAAACAAATTGGCAGGGAGGATATTTTTAGGAAATTGCGCTCTACTTTTCAAAACTTACTTGGTATAATCATGTTTCGAGTGGAAGGTTGGTTTCATAAAAGGAAAAAGGTTATCTGTGAATCTTGTTATTTTGTACTACCTATTTCGGAATCAACAATTGAGTATCTAAAACCAAAAAAAATGGATGATTTGAATTGTCCCAGACATTTTCATATTGGTCATGGTAATTGCATCGACCCTATATTCGATGTCAACAGAGAATTTCCAAGCGAAAGATTTGAAATCATATCCAAACCCTTGGAAGAATTTTTCGATTCTGATTTTGAAGAAATAAAACAATTGTTAAAGAAAAGGACAGATAATGGAAGGGATTGGGATGATGAATTCAATCAGACTGTTAATAGACTTGATAGAATAAACAACTACAATGCGAAAACTTGAATTAAAATCTAATATGGCAGTCAGATGTCATAGGAGTAGATTACCGAGATGAAAAACCTATAAGCTTTAGTATTAATTCGGATAGATTCATTAAATTTATCAAGTAAAACATCCATAAGTTTTGCCTCTGAATGTGCCGTTTTGTAGACAGTTTAGAGTTCGGTTAATCAGTACTAGAACACATTATAAAGTGCTGACTGTAAGGTAGTTGAAAATACTGCTTTCTTCCAGTCATCCCGACAAAATGGGTTTTAAAGCAATCCATTAAAAAGTCAATCAAATGATTTTCAAATAATTACGTTTTTTATAATCTCATTTGATTGGCTTTAATATCAAAACAAAAGTTACCTATTCGGTTACCTATTTTAGGCCGAATTTTTTCACTACATTGGTAACTCATTAGCGTTTGACTTTCGCTTCGATTTGACTTTCGGAAACAAATCGAGTATTCACCTAAAGCGAGGGTCTATGGGCACTTCAAGAACTTTCAGTATTCATTTTTGGCTAAATCTGGCCAAGAAAAAAGGCGATTTGGCACCTATTTATGCACGCGTCACCATTGACGGAAAACGTGCGGAAATCAGTCTGCAAAGACAAACATCGGTTACCTATTGGGACACCAAATCCAAGAAAACGACCTCCAGAACGCCTGAAGGCAAGGCATTGAACACCTATTTGGACCAGGTCTACGCTAAATTGTTGGAATGTCACAAACAATTATCATCTGATTTTGAGCTTGTTACGGCAAAATCAATAAAAGCTAGATTCGTCGGGCAGGACGAAAGGCACAAATCCCTTCTTGATTTGGTAACCTACCATAATCAAAATATGAAGGGAGTTCTAAAGCCCGGCACCCTGAAGAATTACTATACTACGGAAAATTATATCAAAAGGTTTCTAGTCCATAAAAAGAAAACAAGCGATATTTTTTTAAAGCATCTTAAATATAGCTTCATTATAGATTTTGAGCAGTATTTGCGTAAAGGACCTTCATTGCAGAACGCCAACCCATTGAACAATAACGGAGTTATGAAACATTTGGAGCGACTTCGTAAATTGATGAACTTCGCTATGGACTTGGAATGGCTGGATAAGAACCCGTTTGCACGCTATAAGCTGAAATTCAATAGGCATAAAAAGGAGTATCTATCCAAAGAAGAACTCAAATTTTTTGAGGAAGCAGAATTGGACAACAAAGGTTACGACATAGTAAGGGATGTTTTTGTGTTTGCCTGTTACACGGGTTTATCCTACACGGATGTGAGACAATTGAATGAAAACAACATTGTGCAGGGTATTGATGGCGATTACTGGATATTTACACAGCGTGAAAAGAATGAGCAGCCTGTTAAAATTCCTTTATTGGACAAGGCACTTTCTATTTTGGATAATTACAAATCCTATTCGGAATTGAATAATGGGAAGCTACTTCCGGTGTACTCCAATCAAAAGATAAATGTGTACATAAAAGACATTGCTGCTTCTTTGGAAATTTATAAGCATCTGACATTCCACTCAGCTCGACACACTTTTGCGACAACGGTAACCTTATCGAATGGTGTACCCATTGAAACGGTGTCAAAAATGCTCGGGCATACAAAGATTTCGACTACACAGGTTTATGCTAGGGTTTTGGAGCAGAAGATTAGCAATGATATTCGAGATTTAAGGAGTAAGCTTGAACAAGAAAATAATCAAGAAGAACATGGATTTAGAATCATTGCAAAACATTAGATAGCCTTAAGTGATATATAAATTTTCTTAACCCCTAGAAAGAGGTTTTTTTATTCATACAATATTTCCGAAAGCTAAACGTCGCAAAATATTTCTCGGAAAAGGGACGGCATAAAGCCACTTCTTTTCCCTCTGCTGTTTATTCCGTTTCCTTTCCGCTCCAAAATTTTGTCTTCCGTTTGTGTTGCCCTCAAATATTGTTTAATCTAAAATTTCATTATCATGGAAACAAACACAAAATCGAACGGAGTTTCAAAAAGACAAAATGCAACCGTTAAAAAGGATGTACAGAAGAAACTTACCGAGGAAGCCATCGGTAAAACCGTTGTGCATGAAAAGCAACAAGAAAACAAAAAGACAGTGGTGAACCTGGACGACCGTATCCAAAAATTCGAGAAACTTCGGGGACTGGCCACACAACGTGAACGGCTCACGGAAACCTTGAACGAGCTGACCAAGTTCAATTATAACCAGGATGGTTCCAATTCTTTTTACATCAGGGATTCACGCAGCCTAGAGTTCAAGACCACCAATTCCAATCTGATAAAGTTGGTCACTACGCACTTACAGTCCACCTTGGAACAACGTAAATCGGAAATCGAGGAACAGATTGTACAATTCGAACTTTAACCTTAAGAGTCATTCAATTTGAAAGCCTGCTCCAAAAGAGCAGGTTTTTCTTTTTATTCATACCAACTGGATATTCTAATCGGAAAGCCAAAGCTTTGGTTTTCTTTACAGAATTATCGAACAAAGCCTACTTGGGGCTTTGCTCGACAATCCTTAAAAACCTAGCTCCGTCTTGTACATTTTAAGGGGTTTATAATGGATAAAGCCTTTATCGTTTTTCGGGACGTCGAAAAACGGGCACAGTATAACCAATTCCAATCCAAACCCCATCCCCTTCAGTCGCTTAACTTCCCATACGCTCCCTTGTGGACGGCTTTGGAAGAATTGCTAATACTCTTATGGAACTTGTCAAGACTTTACAAAGTTTCAGTGAAAAATAAGGTTTCCACTGCCTTGTTTTTAGCCCGTTGGTAAAAACTACGTCGCAGACACTCCTGATTTGTTCCCTGAAAGTCTTGACAAAACCCACTCTATCCATTGGTGCCATGCACGAAAGAAATCAAACAAACACCCCTTAAAATTTAATCACGATTGAATGGAAAGGGAAATTATTAATCTTTTAAATATTTAGTTATGAGCAGTATTAAAAATCATGTACAGTTGATTGGAAATGTTGGCGTTGAGCCAACCATTACGAACCTTGAAAGCGGAAAGAAAGTAGCCCGTTTGTCATTGGCGACCAATGAAAACTACAAAAACGGAAATGGCGAAAAACAGACCGATACCAATTGGCACACCGTTGTCGCTTGGGGCAAGGTAGCCGACATTATCGAAAAGTTTGTGGACAAGGGCAAGGAAATCGGCATCGTGGGCAAGTTAAAGACACGCACCTACACTATGGACGATGGCAACCAACGCTATGTTACCGAAGTGGTAGCCGATGAAATCCTATTGATGGGTAACAAGTAAGAAAAGTAAAGAGGGCACTAAAACCAGTTTTCAATTAGTGTGTGCCCTCTTTTCATTATCAATCTTAATCAGAATAACAATGAGAAGCAAAGTTAACGAAATACAGATAAGTTACCGAGAGAAAATCGGGACATTAAAATCCGAATCTATCAAAAGCTCACAGCACGCTGCAAAATTGCTTTTTGAAACTTGGGACAAAAATACCATAGGGCTATATGAGACCTTTAAAATCCTGTTGTTGAACAACTCGAACAAGGTCAAAGGGATTTATCCTTTATCCACAGGAGGAATCACAGGCACTTTGGTAGATATGCGCATTTTGTTCGCCATTGTGCTAAAGACCCTCTCCGTAGGGATTTTACTTGCACATAACCACCCAAGTTATAAGACAGAACCCAGTGAAGCGGACAAAAGGCTGACCGACAAAATCAAACAGGCAGCACAACTTTTTGATGTGAGGGTACTCGACCATTTGATTATCACACCTAACGGGGACTATTATAGTTTTGCCGATAACGGATTGTTGTAACCTTTAAATATTGAAACCATGGTTCATTTAAATTATAACAACCTTGACGACGAAACCCAACAACGGTTGCTATCGATGTCAAAAAAGGACATCGAAAAGCGGTTTGGGGAACAATTAAGGAACTACGCTAGGGAGCATTTTGCAAATTACCAAACCCTGTTGGAAGAAGAAGCGATACGAAATCTATACAATTACAGGTATATCTTCAAAATCTGAAACACCAAATAACACCAAACAAGCCTATTGATTATGATGGGCTTTTTTGATGTCCAACAAGTTGAAAATCGTATCTTTAAAGCGTTGGACAACAACATTTTTTTGGTCATTACCAATCCCGGTTATCGGGTGATTTGACTTTCCTTGAATGACCAAATCCAGAGAGAAATAACGTAAAAGGCAACTGGCTTTTTAAGTCAGGTTGTTCGGAAAATTTTGGTCCCTGCGGGACAAATTTGGAGAAGCAAGAGGGTAACACGCTGCGCAATGTTTCAACAAGTCTCTTGTTTTTAAAAATCTGATTTATAAGGAATTAAAAAATAATTTAGTCAAAATAATATTTAGGGCATTGGTTTTTTAGAGTAAAAATGTGTTCAGCGCAGAAAAACCGATGAATTTTTAGAGTAAAAATGGATAACGGATACGAAAAAGAACAATTTACCACCATCAGTTTCAAGGTATCGGTTGCGGATAAATTTCGATTGTTCAGCAAGAAAATGGGGACATCCAATTCCATGACCTTACTTATGATGCTGGACTTTTTTGAAACCAATAACCTGTCCCCAAAAGAGTCGATTGGTCCAACTGTCCATACGCTTGAAAACCTCATTAAAAAACGAGTAAGTGCGGTCATTGCCATTCTAAGGGATATGGAAAAAAGTCAGACACGACCCACCGTGGCCATGATGCAATCGTTGTTTCAGGAAGCAGAACCCAAAAACAAACCGCTATTGGTCGAAAAGAACAGTGTTGAGGAAAAGAAAGTGAGATTTCAGGAAAAGAGAGACAATGAAAATCAAATATAGGACAGCATGTACATAACCATTACACCCCAAAAGTTAGGTGGCTCATATTCACAGAGTGTCGCTGATTACGTGGACTATCTGGAGAAAGAAAACCAAGGTCTGGAGCAACAAGATATGGAGCATTTTTTCAATCAATATGGCGATGAGATACCTGCTAAAGAGGTGGTCAAAGAAATTGATGGCAACTCGGCAAAACTGAAAAAGACCGAACCCAAATATTATTCCATAACCATAAGTCCGAGCAAATATGAACTCAAACAATTACAAAACAGTAGTAACGATTTAAAAGCCTATACCCGCGAGGTGATGAAGGACTATGTGGCATCGTTCCATAGAGAAATCAATGGCAGACCCATTACCATTGATGATATAAAATACTATGCGAAGATTGAGCATCAACGAAAGTTCAAGGGAACCGATTTTCAGGTAAAAGAGAACCAACCTTATGCCACCAAAATACTCCAGTTAAAGCAAGACATCCGAAGAATTGAAACAGGTAAAATGGATGGCGACATTTTAAAATTGAAACACAAAATCAATCAACTGGAAAGAGAAGCTCCCCACAGACAAAACGGAAAGCGGATAGTACAAGGCATGAAAAAAGAGGGTAACCAAAGCCATATCCATATCATTGTAAGCCGAAAAGATGCTTCCAATTCCGTGAGCTTGTCCCCTGGGAGCAAATACAAAGCTTCGGAAGTGGTCATGAACGGGAAAAATGTCAAAAGAGGTTTTGATAGGGATACGTTTTTTGCCAAGGCCGAAAAGACCTTTGATAAGCAATTCGGGTACAAACGGAACTATGCGGAAACCTATCAAGCAAAAAAGGATTTTATCAAAAATCCAAAACGCTATTTTTCGGTATTGATGGGATTACCTGCCAACGAAAAGGCAACAGCATTTAAAATTTTGAGCAAATCGGGGGTACCCATAATAAACATTCCGACCAATAAGGCACAATTGGCCATTAAAGCTTTTAAAAGACTTAAAAGAGGGGTTGATGTTGCCCTAAAATCAAGCTCCATTGGCATATGAACTGGTCATTGGCACATATCATTCTATATCTAGTAGTTCCGGTGGTATCCATATCCACTGTACTGTATGTGTTCCTGTACGGTGACCAAAATGATAGGGCAGATAAAAAATACCGGGTTCGCTTCAAGGTCAAATCGGGCAAGCTCAGGATTGACAATATCAAGCGTGGCGTATCCGTAATAGGTTCGGCAGGGAGTGGAAAAACAGAAAGTGTGGTCTATAATTTTCTAAAACATTTCAGCAATCATGGTTTTTGTGGAGTGATTCACGATTATAAACATTTTGAACTGACAGAGATTGCCTATCCCTTGTTCAAAACTACCAATATCCCATTTTATATTGTTTCGTTTGATACCATTTTCCATAGGGTAAATCCCATTGCTCCCTGCTATATGGAAAATGAGGAAAGTGTCAATGAAGTGTCGAGGGTATTGATTGAAAACTTATTGGAGCAAAAAGAATCGGGCAGTATAGGGACCACCAAGTTTTTCACCGATGCTGCAGAGGGTTTGGTCAGTGGATTGATTTGGAAACTTAAAACTTCCTATCCTCAATACTGTACATTACCTCATTTAATTGCCATTTATCAACTTTTGGACACCGATAGCCTGATTGCTTTTTTGGAAAGTAATGTAACGGCAAGGGCCATGGCAGATGCCTTTATCAGCGGTAAGGATTCCGATAGGCAGACCGCAGGGGTAAAAAGCACTCTGGCCAATGCCTTTAAAAAGATAAGTACACAACGTATTTTTATGGCATTATCGGCAGATGAAGTACCTTTGGCTATCAATGGTCAGAAAAAACCAGTTGTTATCTCTGTAGTGAACAATCCCAAATACGAATCGGCTTATTCTCCCATTATAGCCACTATAGTCCATACGATAACCAAACAAATGAGTGTGCGAAATGCAAAGCCTTCATTTTTGATGATGGAAGAAGCACCTACCATTCGGTTACTGAACATGCACCGAATCCCGGCCACTTTACGAAGCTATGACATCGCTACTGTCTATGTCATGCAGGACAAAATCCAGAATGATATGATGTATGGGGATAAGGCCAGTAAGGCGATATTAAGCAATCTGTCCTATCAGTTCTTTGGTAAGGTGAACGACCCCGACACCGCTAAATATTATGAACGTTTTTTTGAGCTCATAAAGCAGCCTACCAAAAGCATCAGTAAAAGTAGTGGACTCAGTTTTGAAAGGCGAATCACCAAAGGGGAAAAAGAAGTTTCCAAACGTAGGGCCGATATTTTCTTCAGATTGAAACAGGGAGAGTTCGTTGTATTCGCTGACGGTAAAGATAAAAAGGTTCGGTTT
>Ga0160419_100427_pt1 | contig 27060 bp, 19 predicted proteins | sample CelAP2metagpilot_2_FD_108196 | JGI IMG/M metagenome (GOLD analysis project Ga0160419, IMG submission 108196) | Phycosphere-associated microbial communities from Cellana algal ponds in Kailua-Kona, Hawaii, USA - Cellana AP2-4-25 metagenome pilot ... | reverse complement strand
GATCTGATCCCCGGCATGCCGGTGGAGGCCTATCTGCATACGGGCGACCGGACGGTGCTGGCGTATTTGCTGCACCCCGTGACGACGCATTTGCGGCGGGCGTTCCGGGAATGACGGGGCGCAAGTCCCGATATCACTAGATCCGCAAAAAGCCATGAGCTGACGCAATGCTAGTGCATGTCCGATAGCGACCTCACCCGCAAATGTGTCTGTCGCGGTATGCGGCCAGTTCACCCATCTGCCGCTTGTAGATGCGAGATACATCGCAGGTTGATAGTGTTCTTCCTTGGATAGGTCAGGATTGGGAGATGAATGGAGGATATGATAGTTCAGCAACCATATAGTTCAGCAACCATTGTGTCAGTGCCCACAACCCAGGAATCCGGGGCTCTTGATTGCTTGACTTTGAATGAGCTATTTAAGCTGTTCTGCCATTATCCTGCAGGCGGGCACCTCGGACACAAAGAGTCACCTGCCCAATATAAGTGGCCAGTTTGAATGATTAGCCCAGGTTCCATTGGAACGATGGCTCCTGAGGCAAGTGGGCGGTTTTCTAGGGCACTGTGCTTTCGTTTACTGTCTAGGGATGTGATGGGTTCAACAATTTACAAAGCCAGCGATGGCTGGCCGCCCGTCCCTGAAGCTTGGACACATCAGATCTGCAGCAGCGGATCGAGCACCAGCCCGTTATCTGACATCGCATCGATCTGCCCCTGTGCCCAAGCCTGCTGAAAGCTGCTGGCCGTCTCAAAGCCGGTCATCGGCGCATTTTCCGCGTCCTCTGCATCGGCAAGATCGGCAAACAGTGGGTTCAGCGCGCTGGGCGTGGCAGAGGCTGCCGCAAGTGCGATTTCTTCAGCTGTGGCCGGGCGGGTGACCAGTAGATTGTCGATCACCCCTGCTGCACTGTCATGCCAGGGGTCACCAATGATGAAGTCGCGTTTATGCGCGTCAGCGGTGCGCCCGCTGTGGGATTTTGACGCCATGACCTCCCCATCCACAAGGATCTGGGCCACGCCTTTTTCGCTGTCATAAGTGACGTTGATCCGGTGCCAGGCGGTGTTATCTAACACCCCGGCTTCGGTGCGCATGCGGACTGTGCCTTCGTCGGTGATCAGCTTGAGCCGCAGCCCGCCATCGGCGCGCATGTTCAGATCCAGCACCTTTTGCTGGTTCAGCAACCCGCCATCGCCGCCATTTTCGTCCCGGCGGAAGTCAAAGCCGATGTCGAAATTTTCCAGCCCGAAAAGCTGCGTGGCGCTGTTGTCGATGCGGAAGGTGGTATTGCCGCCAATCTGGAAGCCATTGCCTTCTTTGCCATCAGTGAAGCCCGCACCGTTGGTGCGGTCGTTGATCTGGCTGTCATAGCCAGAGGCATCCGTGCCACCGCCCGAGAAATCCATATCCAGTAAACTGTGCAGCAGAGGTCCCTGCGGGGCGGGGCCCGGCTCAGGTGCTGTTTGTGATTCATTCACCACAGGGGCAGGCTCCGCTGCAGGCTCGGGGATTGCGGGAACCGAGTCTTCCACGCCTGGTGCGACGGCATAGACACCTGCCACCTCAGGCTCTGGATCGGGCAGGGTGATCTTCAGATTGTCGATCACCGCGGGCAGGGTGTCATGCCAGGGATCACCCACAACAAAACCCCAGTATAGCGCGTCTGCCGTGCGCCCGGTGAGTGCCCCGGAGGCAACACTGGCACTGTCCACGAGAATCTCCACCTGGCCCTTGTCACTGTCATAGGCCAGATTGACGTTATGCCAGTTGGTATCGCTCAGCACACCTGCGTCCGTCCGCAGAAAGACGGAACCTTCATCGGTATTCAGACCCAGTATCAGGCCCCCATCCGCACGCACCGCCAGATCAAGGATCGTATGCTGGTTGAGCAAACCTCCATGGGCATCTGCACTGTCCTTGCGCAGATCCAGGCTGATGTTGAAGGCATCCAGCCCGAAAAGCTGGGTATGTTCTTTGCTGATCACCAGGTCCTTGCCATCGCCGAGTTGAAAACCCTTGCCTTCTTTGCCGGTGACAAGGCCTGTCCCGTTGGAGGTGTCCTTAATCTGTGCATTGTAGGAAGAGGCGTCCTTACCCCCGTCCGAGAAATCCACATCCAGTAGGACATTGGGTTGGGTTTCTGGCTCTGGCTGCGGCGTTTCGTCAATGGGCGGGGCCGCGACCTCTGCGCTTTCTTCGACATCTTCAAAGCTCATGCCGACTGCGCCGCCCAACATGATGACATGCCCGTCAGGCTCTTCGATGACGGTTACACCTTCGTCGAGTGTGGTGGGGGCAGGCGCAGGGGTGACATCATGTGGCAGGCTCATGGAGACGCTTTCGAACACGCCCGTGGCATTCTCACCCCAGGGGCGGCCAAGCTCCAAACCCCAAGACAGCGGTCCGGTGGTTGCACCGGTGGCACTGCCACTGGCCAGAACCACACCATCCACCAGCAAGGACAGATCACCCGCCACACCGTCATAACGCACGCCGAGGTCCTGCCAGTCGGTGGTGTTCATCGCGCCTGCGTCGGTGGTGATCTTGAAATCTCCATCCGAGGTGCGCAGCCAGAACGACAGTGCGCCGTCCTTTTCGATATCAAGCTTGAAGACGGTGTGAATGCCCAGCAATCCGCCGTCTGCCATGGCGTCGGTCTGTTTAAACCGCAGATCAATGTTGAAGGCCTCGCGCCCGAAAAGCTGGGTGTTCTCACGTCCCAGCGAAAGGCCGGTATTGGGGTTCAGATAGAAGCCCTTGTCCTCGGCCGTGGGAACGAAAGCCTGCGCGTCAGTACCTGTCACTTCAGCCTCAATCCCGCGTGTGGTGAGGTCTTCGGCACCATTGGCGAAGTCAAAGGCGAAGAGATAGGGATCGTCGATTTCAATGCTACGGGTGGTGCTCAGGCTGGTGCCATCGGCATTGGTGATGACCAATTTCACCTCATGCAGGCCGGGTGTTTCGAAGATATGCTCGATGGTGGCGCCTTCGATGACGCTGCCATCTGCAAAATGCCAAGCGGCACTGGCGCCTTCGGGCAGCATACTGGCGCTGGCGTCCAACGTGCGCGCAAGGGCGTTTTCGGTGATCTTGATCGTGGTAATGACCGGGCCCAGATTGCCAAGTGCGTCGCCTGAAAGCGAGCTCATCGGTGCTCCGGCTGTGCCCCACAGTGGGCTGTCCGTGCGAAGCTGCAGATCGCCCAGACCGGTGTCGCCCAGACCCGACAGGTTCACGATGTGATTGTTTACATACATCGGGTCCGTTGTGTTGTCATAGACCAGGACCGTGTTGCCCTCAGCAGAGATCTGGCCCAGATAATCGGTGCCGATGTTGTCCGTCCCGGTGACATTCTTGGAATTGGTCACCTGATAGCGCGGTTCGGTTGGTGCGATCGGGGAGCCATCATCCCGGAACATATACGCATTTTCACTTTTCAGAAGCGTATTTGACTGGATCACCAGACCATCTACGTGCCCCACGGCAATGCCGTGGGGTGCGCCATTGTGAATGACGTTTCCGATAATCGCAATATTCTTGAAATGACCGTTTTCAGGGGCAGAGCCACCACCAAAGTCTTCGTTCAGGATAAAGATACCCTGCGAAAGAGCACCATCTCCGGCATCAAGCAGGTTGTCTGAGATCAGCACATTTTCAGTAACAGACTTGGCATTCTTTCCCCAGATCTGGATCATATCGGAATGGTTGATTGATTGGGTGGTGCCCAAGAAATCGTGAAAGTGGTTCCCCGTGATTTCAGCATTGCGGAACCCAGCGCCCTGAATGCCGTCTGCTTGCAGCTTGCTGATGTCATTGTCGGCGATCACCAGACCGTCCAATTCCAGCACGCCGATCCCACCTGCAAAGCCCGAGATCGTATTGTTGGTGACAGCGATATTGCTGGAATCTCGCAAGAGCATGGCGCTGTTGGCTTGAAGGGCACCATTTGTTGCGCTCACGAACTCCTCTGCGACACCCTGCATTGTATTGTCCGCCAAGGTGATGTTGTCAGACCCGCTAACATAAATTGAATGCGGATTGCCCGCTTCCTTGCCCTGAATATACAATTCGCTGATCGTGACATGCGAACTGTCGCGTAGGTCCACACGATCCACCACCGGCGGTGCCGAGGGATCAGCCGCCGTGATCGTCACCGGCCCACCTGCACTGCCCAGATCGCGCGCGCTGATCTGGTAAGGACCGCCTGCTGCGTCCAGCTTGATGGTACCCCCGCCCAGCTCGTCAATCCGGCTCAGAATATCCGTCAGCTCTGCGTTTGAGCGCACAGTAAAGGTTGTCATCGGGTATGCTCCTGCATTCAACTTGCCTACAATTCCACGTGTTACCTCCCACCCTCACCCGGCCGCCGACGGTCAGAGGAGTGGGTTTACAAGCCTCTTAGGTGCCTTTTCTTCGTGGTTCTGATTTGGTCGAACTGTGGCAATTTGCGGACAGGTGGCTAAAATCCGCTTATAAATTAGCCTTAAATCAGGGGTTTGGCGACCTTACGCCGGGCGCATGACCAACGCATGCAAGCTGGGTACCTGCACAGGGGTGGCGTAGCTGCACGTAATGCTGCGCGTCACCGTGGGCCCTGCGGGCTGCACCGACCAGTCGGCGTGGATGGCTATGTTGCCCGCGGCAATCGGCGCGGTGCTAGTGGTGTCCAGATCAAAGCTGGCGCTGGTCGCAAGTCCTGAAAGACTGCCGGAGGCCGCAAAGACCAGATCACCAGCTGCCGCGTCCACATCCAGGCTCAAGGCCGCACGGCCTACGCTGTTGGATTGTCCTGCCACAACGAAAATATGTGATGTCGGTGGCGGCGGGGCCCATCCCCTGCTATATTCCTCTGTCGCTTGTTCATAAACATCCCGATCCTGATCATAGCGCATCCCTTTGACTCAAGCGATCCGGGCCTACGGGTGAAATTTCAGGCCTGTCGGATCAGGGCGGCGGGTTATACGCCAGCTTTGGGGTCTGTTGCGGTCTGAAAGAACGGTGTGGGCAGCGGTGTTTCAGGGCCGCTCGATGGCGCCCAGATCGGGTTTGGCGCCGCGGGGCCTGCCAAAAAGATCGCGCTTTGGGGCATGGGTGGGGGCTGCAGCATCCACCAGCCCGCCATCGGCCTTGGGGGTGAAGTCGCCGTCGTAAGGGGCTTCAAGCCGTCTGGCGGGGTAGCGTTCGATCAGGTTCTGGCGGTTGGTGAGGCTGATGCTTTCCTTGGCAAGGGTGAACTTGGGCGCGATGTTGTTGGCCACGACCAACCTGCGGGAGGGGCGCTTGTCCCTGTGGTTGAACAACCCGATCCAGGGCCGGTCTGCACCAACCTCATTGCGATGCAGGACAGTGTTGTTGGTGATGACACTGTTGATCCCGCCATAGACCGAAATGCCGTGATAGGCTGATACAACCACCAAGTTATTGCGGATGCGCAACCCGTCGAACATGCCATCAAAAAGCCCGATCCCCTGCAAGGTGCATGTCAATGCCGGTGCATTCTGCCCGCGCCATTCCAGGATGATGTTGTTCTCTATAATCAGGTTTTTCAGCGTGCCGCGGCCCGGGCGTCCATCTTGCCCCACTGACCAGGCCTGAATGCCGTCGTCATGATTGTCGTCGATCTTTATGCAGTCCGAGATGTGATTGCCACGTACAACCACATTGTCGGTTGTTACATTGATGCCGTCGTGGCTGAAGCCGCGGATGACATTGCTTTCGATGCGTGCCTCTTTACCAGTGACGCCGATCCCGCCACCCAAGCCTGTGAACGTGCTATTGAGCACGGCACTATGTGTTCCACGCAGCAAGATACCTGCCTTCTTGATGCTGCGCCATGTCTGCACCGGCCAACTCCGGTAGCGAGCAGCATCCGCGCGCCCCCGCACATCCAGATTGCGAAAGATGATCCCATCGGTGCTGGGGGTGGCACGGATGAGATGGCCCTTTCCTACCTGCTTTTCTGGCCATACCTGCAGCCCGTCAAAGATCAGATTACTACTTTGATCCACAACCAGCTGTGTCATGCGCACCTTTGCACCCGTTGCCGCGCGGATGGTGACTGCTTTGTTGAATCGCGCGCCCTTAATGGCAACATCGCCGTGATTTCCAGCCAGCAGAACGATCTCATCTCCTCCTGATACGGCACCGGCTTGCAGCAAAGCACTTAACGAAGGCCAGGCGCCATTCCGACTTTCGCTACCGGGCGGGGTGATTTCATGCACATCTGCGCCAAGCGCTTGCGCAGGCAGCAGGCATGACAGCAGGATGTATAGGCCTTTTGCAACATCTCGCATCTGTCTTTTCATCAAGCGCTGCATCCTGTTTTCCTTTCAGCAAAAGGCCGCGAAGCCACCCTGAATTAACCGCATTTTCTATGAATAATGGCAAGCAGCCCTGGTCTCTCTGGTGTGTGATGCCTTGCCATAGAATGCGCGCGCAGGATGTGGCATATCAAACTGTCGGATCACGCGGAAAGGCATCATGCTCCCCTATACACGTTTTCCTCCCAAGGGTCCTGCTGAGCCTGCAAGCACGCCTCTGCCTGAGCAGACGGCGGCAGCTCCGGCTGTGGAGGCAAACCCGCGCCGGTTGCATGTAACCGGCGTGCAAGAAAAATCCCTCAATTGGCTGGTGTCGCTGCTGATGTGGAGCCTGATCCTCCCTGTGATTGTGAACCTGGGACCTTTGCGGTTGAGCCCCAACCGTCTGATCCTCGTTTTGACCATAGTGCCGCTGGCGGTCATGTGGCTTGGTGGCGCGGCAGGGCGCATCCGGACGGCGGACATTTTGGTAATTTTGAGTAGCCTGTGGTTTGCTATCAGTCTGGTTGTCTATGGCGGCGCGCCTGCAATCGAAACCGCAGGCATCACCGGCATCGAAGTGTTGGGACCCTACCTGATGGCTCGCTGTTTTATCCGCACCGAAGCGCAATATGCAAAACTGATCCGCACCTTGTATTGGATCGCCGTCGTGCTTGCGCCCGTCGCAGCCATCGAAGCGATTACCGGCATCCGGGTACTGCGTGCACTGTTGGATCCGTTTTTCGTGACATTTCCCTATGGTTACAACATCAGGTGGGATCTAATCCGGGCTCAGGCCGGATTTGAACACCCTATCCTTTTTGGATGTTTTGCGGCGTTCTTGTTTTCGCCGGTTTATTTTTCCCTGCGCATGCGTATGTCGGCGGTCAAAGCATTCATCGTTGCACTGCCGATACCTGTCGCAACTTTCTTTGCGCTCTCAATGGGGGCGTATCTTGGGCTGATCATCCAGTTCATGTTGATTGGCTGGGCCTTCGTGACACGCAAACTGACCGCCCGCTGGTACATTCTGAGCGGGTTGATCCTGTTCGCTTACTTGTTCGTTGATGTTCTGTCCAACCGCACGCCGTTTGAAGTCTTCATCAGCTATCTGACGTTCGATACCAGTACCGCCTATTGGCGGGTCCTGATCTTTACGTATGGACTTCAAAATGTCTGGGAAAATCCGATTTTCGGACTTGGGCTTGGTGATTGGTTTCGCCCCTATTTCATGTACAGTTCCAGCGTGGATAATTTCTGGCTGTTGATGGCCATGCGGCATGGCATTCCTGGATTTGTCCTGATCACCGCTGCCTATGTTGCCGTAATGACAGCACTCATACGAAGCAAGCCGTCACAAACGCCTGTTCAAGTCCATCGCCGTGCATTGGCGTTTTCGCTGATCGGTCTTGGGGTTGCGATCATTACTGTACATTTGTGGAACGCGACTTTTGTGTTCTTCATGTTCATGTTGGGCGCAGGGGCTTGGATGTCCGATGCGCCGCAGACCGAACACAACACGAAAAGCCCCAAATCAGCGCCCAGATCTACAGGCGGTGATGTCAGCGCTTCCCCGGTGCGTCCACATGCAGACACCGCCCGGGCCGCCACATCGCCCGCAGCGTCGGGTCGAACCCGCTCACCCGCAACACGCAGATCATCAACACCCCCTTGAAAAAGAGGACGGCAATAAAGGTGGCGCAAGCGGCTCCCATCATGCCGTAGATTGGGATCAGGGTCAGGTTCAGGGTCAGATTTACCACCAAGGCGGCAAGGGAGACCATCAGCACCAACCGCTCATGGCCCAGTGTGATGAGAATAACGACCACAGGCCCGCATAGGATACCAAGCATCTGTGCGACTACCAGCACCCGCAACACCGGCGCTGCAGGCAGAAAATCAGCCCCAAAAAGACCCATGTAAAGGTTAGCCCCCAAGCCCAGCACGACACAGATGCCGCCCCCCAACAGGGCCGCAAGCTGTGCGCCTTGCGTGATCAGCCGTTGTCCTTCGACATGTGCAGCGTCTTGATCTTCTCCGGCGAGCGTGCGCGACAGCATCGGCCCCAGCACCTGCATCGCAACACTATTGGCAATCAGCATCAGATCTGCCCCCCGTGAGGCAGCCCGGTACCGCCCCACATCCGCCGACTCCGCCAGCACCCCGATCATCAGTACATCCAGATTGGTCTGCATCTGGCTTGCGAAAGTCATCACCAGCAAAGGCAAAGACGCCGTCAGCCACAACTTTGGTGTGAAGTGTCTGCCGCCTTGACCGGCCCCCCCGGCAGGCAACTCTGCCAGCGCCCGCCGCGCCAGCAGGATCATGCACATCAGCACCGCCATGCCGACCATCACCGACAGGCCAAACACCTCCGCCGCCCCCAGCTCGACCCCCAGATAGATCGCCAGACCCAGAACACTCAGAAACACCACCTGCCGCAGCAAGGTCTCCATCAGCTGCGATTGCACCACCCGCTGAAACCCTGCCAGCAGGGCCGAGACGTTCAGTATCAGCGCATGTACCGCGATGCCCGCCACCAGCCAGCCTGCGGCAATCGGCAGGACCAGCCGCCCGCTGCCTTCCAGCCAGAACAGCACCGCCGCCACAATCCCGCACAGGGTCAGGATCAACCCGAATTGCAGCGTCAGAAACCCGCACAGCAACCCGGTCTGTTTGCGCACCACGAAACGCGGCAGTTCGCGCACCGACAGCTGTTCCATCCCCAGGCTCATCAGAATACCGGTGATCACCACGCAGGTGAAAGCGTAGGTATAGACGCCAAAAGCCTCCACCCCCAACAGCCGTGCGATCACAACAGAGCCCAGAAACTGCAAGCCAAGCCCGGCGATGCGGATGCCGAAATTGCCGCTCACACGGCGGCGGAACGAAGACATGGGTTTGGGCGTGTCTGACGGGTCGTTCATCAGGGTGTTTTCCTCATTACCCGCCGGGTTGTGAACACTTTATTAACCATAAGCGCCTTTGCTGACCCCGGACAGAGAGGGGACCGCGCTGCCTGTGGCGCTTGAAACACCCTCCAGACAACTTGGCAAGGGAATGCGCGTTATGGTGCAAGGGACGGACACCCGGATTTTCGTGATGGGATGCTCACGCGGGGGGACCACCGTGGTGCAGCGCAGGCTGGCGGAGGGGCTGAACCTCTATACCCTGCCGGAGACGCAGTTTTTCTCCAACCTGCTGGGCAACGCCGAAGAGGGGCTCTTTCCCCAAACTGCACGGCCTCGGCCCCCTGTACGCAAGTTCGCTCCGGTGTGCGTGACAAACTCGGGCGCAGCACCGGGCGGGAACATGTCCACCTTGAAGGAATCACCCTGCCGCGGGCGCGCAAATGGGCGTGGGTGCAGCAGCGCACGGCGCAATTTGTGGCCGGGCTGGACCGGGCGGCGGTGGCCGGCGGGCACATCGGCTGGCTGGAGAAATCACCGACCCACATCCATTACGCACCTGACATCCACCGTCTGGTGCCGGAGGCCTGGACGATCCACGTCATCCGCGATCCGCGTGATACCGTTGCCTCCATCTGGGATGCTGCACAGCGGTACGGTGATCCTTGGGGCGTGATCTATGACCGGATTGAGCGGGCCGTGGGCAAATGGAACGCGGCCACCCCTGCCTCTGCCGGGATGATGGGGGCGCCCCGCCAGATATTCATGTCCTACCAGCAGTTCACGGAAAACCCCTGTGCAGCTCTAGACATGATTGGTCAGACAATTGACCTGCAGGCAAGCCCTGCACTCTCCGGCACCACCCAGATCGCCACTGCGTCAGAGCCGTGGAAAGCAGATGCGCTGGGCGCACCGATCCATCCCGCCCGCTCCAAATGGCGAAGTGCGCTGAATGATGCCGAACGGACAGCGGTTGAAGCACAGCTGTGCCCGCAGGCGATGGCCTTTCTGGACAGTTTGACCCGGTAATCCTCGGTAGAGGCTCAGCGCCATGTTGCATGACCCCATCTCCCATCCCGATCTGGCGCGTGGTGCTCCATCCCAGCGTTGGGATGATCTGAGCTTTTCCGTCATCCTGCCTGTCTACAACCGCTCCCATAGTATTGGGGTCGCACTCACCTCCCTGCTGGCGCAAATCCATCCGGCAGATGAAATCATCGTTTTGGATGATGGCTCAACCGATGATCTGGAGACCACTCTGGCGCCATATCGCGCGCACATCCGGCTGATCCGTCAAGCCAATGCCGACGTGGCCACCGCGCGCAATGCAGGCGCTGCGGCAGCACGGGGACGCTGGCTGACGTTTCAGGATTCCGACGACCTGTGGGCGCCGGATCATCTGGCCACCGTGGTGCGCGATCTGACCCATGCGCCCGGTGATACCGTCGCGCATCTGGGTGATGTGACTTATACAAGCGACACATATGCCGAGCAGTTGGTCGACATCAAGAACCGGACCTTTCCGCAGACCCACACCACGCGCGTCGAAGACCCGCTGCAGCTGGTGATCTCCGGTATGACTTTGCAGGGGGCGGCTGTCTGGCGGGACGTCTTTACCCGACTGGAAGGCTTTGATGCGGGCATGCGGATGCTGTCGGACACCGCATTCTTTTGCCAGCTGGCGCTGGAGGGGCCCTTTGCGGTGGCGGCCATACGCGGGCTGCAAGCGCGCTGTTGTGGTAGGCCGCCCGGTGCCATCCTTCGCCACTCAAAGGCTGGATCAAGTCCCAGATCGCCGCTATCATGGGTGCTCCCGGCTACCGCTGGGCTCTGTCCGACAGCAGTCTGGACCGCAGCTAAGAAAGAGCGATGTGCGCGACCCTGATGATGTGCTGGCCGATCTGTGTGTGATCGCCCTTGTGAACGATGATGCGAGCCTTGCACATAACCTTGAGACCTCTGACCTGCTGACCCGCCAGGGCGTGCCGCTGCATATCGAGCGTGGGGCGGCTTCGGCCTCCATCGGTTACAATGCCGGTCTGGATGCCACGACGGCGGGCATCGTGGTGCTGGCCCATCAGGACGTCTATTTCCCCCCCGACTGGCATGTGCATCTGACCCGCGCCATTGCGGATGTGGAACGGATCGACCCCGATTGGGCGGTGCTGGCCCCTTTTGGTATGTGTGCCGAGGCGGACGCGCATATCGGTGATGTCTGGTCCACCGGGATCAGCCGCCGGGTGGGCGAACGGGTCAGCGCGCCCCGTGCGGTGCAAAGCGTGGACGAGTTGGTGATCATCCTGCGCCGCGCCTCCGGCCTGCGGTTCGATCCCGCGCTGCCGCGCTATCATCTTTATGGCACCGATCTGGTGCAGATGGCCTGGGCGGCGGGCAAGGGCGCCTATGTGGCGGCCATGCCGGTGGTGCACAACGATGATTTCAAAGCGGCTTTGGGCGCGGATTTCACAGAGAGTTACACCTTTGTGCGGCGCAAATGGCAGGCGGTCCTGCCGCTGCGGACGCCTGTGTTGTGGGTGACCAAGCGGGGGTTTGGGTTGGTACGCTACCGGTTTCGGGCTTGGCGGGGGCTGTCGAAACGGCAGGCTCTGGCGGGGGATACGACCCTATCACCGAAAGTTTATGCGGTTCAGTGTGGGTGGGAAGAGGCGGGGTGAGCACCTTGGCAGAACGTCCATTTTCATGCGGAATTTCCGTATATGCGCGTAAAAGTAATGATTTAGTAAAATGTCGTTTAAAAACATATTCTTGATATAATTTTTGTCTTAATAAGGCCTTTAAAAAACCTGACACTCAGAGCAAAAGAAGTGCGATCCAATACTTAGCATAATCCGCATTACTGGTGACATTCCTGCTTTACGGGGCACATTCTAAACTGGGTTGCGAAATTTCCCCTATCTTGCTGGAAAACTATGAGTTCTCCGCCTGGCGGCACCTCAAGGCAGGAATTGGTGCAGATGCGTGGTTCTGCGATCCGCAAGCGCCCTGGCAGAAAGGGTCTGTTGAGAACCTGAACAAACGCGCGCGACGATACTTGCCGCGCGACACCCAGCTCGCGGCGCACACCAACCGAGGCGTTCAGAGAAGAGATCATGAAACTGAGATAGCGGAAACTGTCGCAACGAGGCTTGAGCCATCAACCAACTTCTCTTCGAAGCCGCCAGGCAACAATTCGACTGTTTGTCCATGCCTGTCCCGGCATCTCGACATATCGATATGTGAAACCAGACAGCCAGATCACAACAATGGCCAGCAAAAGTGTTGCGATGTCCATCATCCAAGGCGCCCCAAAATCTATGAGCATTGGTGTGCCTTCCTGCATTTGATTGGCTGAATATAGGTCCTGTCCTAAAATTCTCTCCAGCATTCGCACCATAAGGCCAACCACATTCAGGATCAAAGCATGGATCATGTAGATGGAATAGGATCTATCCCCCAGAATACGAAATGTCTTCAAGGACAGCAGACGTGACACAACCCCGCCTTCAAAGGTGAAGATGAGGATAGCCAAAACAAAGGTCAGCGGCATGAGCATTCTGACGATTTCATTTTCAGCGTGGATCGTCTGCAAGACGATCAAAACCACCACGCCTATTTCCACGCCGGTTGCGGCGCGTAAACGTAGATGGCGCAACTTCAACCACAGCAAATAGCACAGATGGCCGAGCATGAAATAACAGATGCCACGGAACAGCCCGTAATTGACAAACGCACCAAACCCAAAATCGACCCAGCCCTGCAGAGCGGCAAAGGCTATAAGCCCGCTCAAAGAAGCCAGCCAGGGGATCCACCTTAGAGGGGCAAGGCAAAGTACTCCAAAAAGGGCATATGCCCAGAATTCCGCACTGATGCTCCATGCCGGGAAATTCAGCCACAATACCGTTTCGTTGCGAAAGGCTTGGACCAAGAAGATATTTTCGATGGTGAATCTGGTAATCTCAACCTTGGTATAAGGAACATCTGCAGCAAATATACCGAGCGCGGCTACCAATGCCTTAATCAGAACAAGCAGGACGAAACCAACCAGCACGACCATATGCAGCGGCCACAACCGACCGGTTCGCCGCAGCATGAATTCTGGCAACGCATAACGCTTACCGGTCTTTCCCATATAAGATAGAGAAATGACAAAACCGCTCAAAACAAAGAAAAAATCGACGAATATATCGCTGTTGCGCACAAAATCCATGTAGAAGAGATGGCTCTGCATATCGGTGTGTAAAAGTACAATCATAAGGGCGAAAACCCCCCTTAGACTGTCCAAGACGTTTAAACGCATTTTAAGGCTCTCAATCATTACGTAGCATTCGCGGAGGTGTTCTTAGCCTCAACTAAAGGACGTTGCACCTTTTATAACCTAGGCATCGATCAGAACATTGGTCATCTGCATGCCAGCCCCATCGCAGCATGGCAAAAGAAATTACCGCCTGCATTCAAGCCTCGACGGGTTCACCCTGCGGGTCTAGTGTCAACGGTCTAAAAAGATCCAAGCCCGGCGCAGAGCTGACATGTAAAAACAGCCGTAAAGGGGAGAGATCACAGGTCTGTTCCATTGCTCGGCTGCACCATACAACGGTAAACAGAAAAACCACCTGCCCGGCGTATTACAGGACCTTAGCCATGTTGACGATCTTACACTGTATCTCGGCCTATCCAGACCCTATCGCAACGGAAACGCAGGCTTCTTCCTTGCTGTTGGAGCTCACGGCAGATTGCTTCACCCACAGTGTTTTCAGTTTCAAACGCGCGCACTGGCGCGGTGACATCACCGCGCTGGCCTTTGACGATGCCGCAGGCAAGGACCACCGGGCCATGGTCTATGGCGCACCACCCAAAGGGTTGCGGCTGGCGCGTACGATGAACCAACTCGCCACCTGGATCATTGCCGATGCGCAGGCGCGCGGGCTGAAGCCCGATCTTGTTCATGCCCACAAGGTCACGATCGATGGTCTGGTGGGCGCGCAGGTGGCAGCGCATTTTGGCGTGCCGCTGGCGCTGAGCGTGCAGGCCAACACCGACACGCGCATCCTGAACGCACGCAGGGATTTACGCGCCACCTTCCGGGATATCTGGCAGGAGGCCGCCGTCATCTTTCCCTTTGCCCCGGTGGCACAGACAGCCGTTGAGGCCCTGATCGGAAAACGTCAGGGAACGGTCCAGGTGCTGCCCTGCCCGACCCGCGCTGACAGAATTCTGACCCCCACGCCCCGGACAGCGGAGGCGGCCCCGGTGATCCAGACCGCGTTCAACCTCGCCCATCACGGCAACAAGAACATCAAGACCCTGCTGGAAGCCACGGCGCTGGCCGCCCGAGAGCTACCGGACCTGCGGCTGGATATCCTGGGCGGCGGCGATGCGGAGGCGTTTTTCAAGATCTCGCAGATGTGCGCCCAGATCGCACCCGGACACGCGCGCCTGTTGGGCGCAAGAAAAGGCGATGAGATGCAAACGCTCATGAACCGGGCCACGGCCTTTGCCCTGCCCTCCCACCGCGAAAGTTTTGGCATGGTCTATGCCGAAGCGCTGCTGGCGGGCACGCCGTGCCTGCATTCCAAGGGGCGGGCGATTGACGGCTTGTTTGCTGAAGGCACGGTGACGCTTGGGGTTGATCCCTCAAACCCCGGCGCCATGGCCGAAGCGCTGCTGCGGCTGTGTCGCGAAGAGAGCGCCTTCAAGGTCCGACTGGCGGAGGCCCAGGCCGCCGGGCATCTCGACATCCTGCGCCGCCACACCATCGCGGAACGCTATGGCGCGCATCTGCAGGCCGCGGTTGACGGGGTCATGCCGGATGTTGCTTGACCGCCCCCGGCTGGCGGACCTGCAGGCGCTGGATGTGGATCTGACCATCATTGGCGGCGGGCCTGTGGGTCTTGTCTCCGCCCTGGCCGCACGGGCGGCGGGGGCGCGGGTGCTGCTGCTGGAAAGCGGACGCATGGACCGTGACCCCGCGATACAAAGCCAATCCGATGACACCATCGACACCCCCGACACCCATCATGCAGGCCCACTGACCACATCACGCAGGCTGGGCGGTGCGGGGCATCTGTGGGGCGGGCGCTGCGTACCGTTTGATCCGATTGATTTCAGGGGACGCCCCTGGCTAGCGGGCTGTACGGAAGACTGGCCTGTCACAGCCGCGGATCTGGCCCCCTACCTCGCCCCGGCACTGGATTATCTGGGCGCCGGAGAGCCCCTGCTTGAAGACCCGCTGCCTGCGCCGTTGAACACACGTCTGGACGCCGACACGGCCTTCACCGCCCACCGGCTGGAACGCTGGACGGCAGACCCCCGGATTGAGCGACGTCACATGGCGCAGCTGCGCGCAGACCGGGACCTTTACGTCGCTTTGGGGTGTTCGGTTTGTAGCGCGAAACATACCAAGGACCGGATCACCCATCTGGACGTCTGGACCGAAGCGGAAGGCCGCGCCGCCGCCCTGCCTGTAGGTCAGGTGATCCTAGCCGCGGGCGGGGTGGCTTCCACCCGGTTCCTGCTGGCGTTGCAAGCCAATCACCCGGCATTGTTTGGGGGCGCGCAGGGGCCGCTGGGGCGGTTCTACATGGGCCACGTGAACGGCCAGATTGCGGACATCACCTTTGAGGATGCCGCTCTTCAGGACGCCTTTTGCTATTACACAGACGCCGCAGGCAGCTATATCCGCCGCCGGATCACCCCCAGCGAGCAGACCCAACAGGATCACCAGCTCAGCAATGTAGCCTTTTGGCCGGTGGTGCCTGAAATCTCGGATGCGCGGCACCGCTCGGGTCCGCTGTCGGCTGTCTTTCTGGGGCTGTCGATGCCCTGGCTGGGCCCGCGCCTGATTGCGCAAGCCATCCGGCTCAAGCACATCGGCCCGCCGCCATACCGCCGCCTGCCGCACCTGCGCAATCTGCTCACCGATCCTGTGGGCACGCTTGGCTTCGTACCTGCGTTCATCTGGCAGCGCTATGGCGCGCGCACACGGGTGCCGGGGTTCTTTCTGCGCAATCCCGCACAACGCTACGGGTTGGAGTTTCACGCCGAACATCTGCCAAATGCGACGAGCCGGATCACGCTTGATCTCACCCGCCGCGACCGCACCGGGCTGCCACACGCACGGGTGGATTTCAGGTTCACGCAAGACGATGCCGCTCCCATCCTGCGCGCCCATGAGGCCCTGGAGGACTGGCTGAAGCGGCGGGGGCTGGGGCGGCTCAGCTATCGCTACGGGTCGGAAGTGCCTGCCAAGGGGATCTTCGAGGAAGCCAAACACGGCAATCACCAGATCGGCACGGCGCGCATGGGGCATGACGCAAGCGATGGTGTCGTGGACCGCTGGGGCACGTGCTTTGATCTGCGCAACCTACATATCGCCTCCACTGCGGTGCTGCGCAGTTCTTCGCAGGCCAATCCAACGCTGGCGGCCGTGCAACTTGCCCTGCGCACGGTGGCGCATCTGCAGCAGACCGGCGCGTTGAGCGGACAGGAGACACCCCATGGATAGACACATCCTTGCCGGTCTTGATGCAGAGATTTCAGCCCTTGGATTTGGGGCCGCTTCCCTTGGCAGCCGTGTGGGCGCGCGCGCAGGCCAGCGTCTGGTCGCGCAGGCGCTGGCGCAGGGGATTACGTGGTTCGACCTTGCCCCGGCTTACGGCGCCGGGCAGGCAGAGGAGATCTTTGCAGCAGCGATCAGGGGTCAGCGCGACAGGGTGCAGATCTGCACCAAGGTTGGCCTCGCCCCCCCTCCTCAGCCTCTATGGAAACGCGCCGTATTGCCGGTTGCCCGGCAGGTCGTGCGCAACATCGCCCCTTTACGTGGTCGCATCCGCAAAAGCGGGATCACCAGCAACCGCCCCCTGCCGCTCACCCCTGAGGTGCTCCGCGACAGTCTGGAACGCAGCCTGAGGCGGTTGGGAACGGACCACGTGGACCTCTATGCGCTGCACAATGCCAGCCCGGAGGCGCTGGCGGATGAAGCGCTGCTGCGCACGCTCGAAGACCTGCGCACCAGCGGCAAGGTGCGCGCGATTGCCGTGGCATCAGATGGCACCGCTGCCGAGGCCGCCCTCGCGCAGGCCCGGTGCGTGGATGTCGTGCAATGTGCCTTGCAGGTGGCCACCCCCGCATTGGTCAGCCGCGCAGCACAGGCGGGCATGGGCGTGATCACCCATTCGGTCTTCGGTCTGAACACCTCCCCCGAAGACATCACACAGCGCATCGCCGCCTCCCCCGATCTGCAGGCCCTTCATGCGGCCGCAGATGCCCCGTCCCCCGCCGCCCTGAGGCTGATGGCCGCGCGGCTGCGCAACCCTGGCGGCGTGACCCTGTGCTCGATGATGTCATCTGCACATCTGGCCGCCAACGCAGCGGTCTTTGCCGCGCCGCTTTCTTCGGAGACGACCGCGCTTGCACAGGCGCTTTTCCCGCAATAGGCGCGGCGGCGGGTCGGGCGATTGACTTTTTCCAGCCCGCTTTCAATAAACCATTGGCAGTTCCGGTATCGGCGGTTGTAGTAGGTTTCATGTCTTTTCCCGCCCTTGGCGTTGTTATCGTAAGCTTCAATGCGACAGATGTGATCCTGGACTGTCTCGACAGCCTGCTCGCAGCCCCTGATGTCGTGTTGCACATTGTCGTTGTCGATAACGCCTCCACCGATGGATCCGCTGATCTGATCAGAACCTGGGCCGCCGGACAGGCGGGTGCCCGACAGACCCCTGATCTGCTCTTCCCGGTGCCCCACCGCAAAGAGGCCCTCCCCTTGCACGACCGGGTGCCCGACACGTCAGAGCACGCCACCGTGACGCTGCTGGAAGCCGGGGTGAACGGCGGTTTTGCCGCCGGGGTGAACATCGGTCTGGCAGCCCTTCATCAGATCCCCGGGCTGGACCGGTTCTGGGTGCTGAACCCCGATTGCATTGTCCCGCCGCAAACGCCTGCACATTTTGCCACCTATCAGCCCCCTGGTGGTGCGTTTTCCCTGATGGGGGGGCGGGTGCGCTACATCCATGACCCGGATCAGCTGCAAAGTGACGGTGGCGTGGTCAACCGCCGCAGCGGCGTGACCAGCAACGTGAACCGCGGCTGTAGCCACGCCCGCACGCCGCGTCCTGATCCAGGCCATCTTGACTTTGTATCTGGCGCCAACATGGTCGCTTCCCGTGCCTTTTATGATCGTGCGGGCCCGCTTCCGGAGGATTATTTCCTCTATTACGAAGAAGTGGACTGGGCGCTGCGCCGGGGCGATATGCCACTGGCTCTCTGCCCGGAGGCAGAGGTCTTTCACCACACCGGCACGGCCATCGGATCGGCGACCAGCGCCAGGATCGGCTCCCCTTTTGCTGTCTATTTCATGTACCGCAGCCGCATGCGTTTCATGCGCCGTCATGCTCCCCGCTGGCTGCCTTACGCCCGCGCCTATGCGCTGGCCAAGGCGGGGCAATTGCTGCTCAAAGGTCACTACCGGCATGCAGGGGCCATCTGGTCTGCCGTCCGGGGCGGCAGGGTGCCGAAAGGTATTCGGGCGCGCCTGTCGCCCCAGGCGGCGACACGCGCCTTTTCGAGCCTGCCTCACAGTTAACCGGTTTGCGCCATGCAACACCAAGCGAACGGATCAAAAGGGTTACCCATGATCAAACGTCACATTTTGAATGCTGCCCGCAACACCGCGCGACGTTTGCCCAAACCCCTGCGTGCCCGGATCAAGCAGACACAGCTTGTGCGCAGGTTGATCCGCAGACGCGAAGATGCAGAGATCGCCGACGATCTGTCCTTTGCCGAAAATTCCGGCTGGACCCGCCTGCCCGATTGCCCCAAAGCCCTGCTGGATCCCGGCGGTGCGCAGATTGGGGATCTGATGTATGTCATCTGCGGTTTTGAAGACATGGCGACCGTCAGCACCGACATTCACGTCTTTGACATGGCGCGCAAGACATGGTGCGACCCGATCCCGGTGCCGGATGATTTCCCGCATTCACACAGCGCCGTCTCCACGGATGGGGAGCGGTATATCTACGTGGCAGGCGGCCAGCATGGCGGCAATTGCAGACCGGCAATCACAAATGTCTACTGTCTGGATACCCAAACCGCGACCTGGCATGCGCTACCCACCCTGCCTGCGCCGCGCTATGCCGGAACCATGCAGCTGTGGCGCGGGCGGTTGCATTATGTCGGCGGCGCGGATGTGGATCGCTGGACCCCGACGGTGGATCACTGGAGCCTGGGCGTCTCGGACGGCAAAGCGCTGGACTCCGCCTGGCAAAGCGACACCCCGATCCCTATGGGTGGCATGCACCGGGCCTCGGCTGTGGTGGCCGATCAGCTTTATGTGCTGGGCGGCCAGCAGGGTGATTTCAAAGCCATTGAAAACGATCCCGATTATGCCTGCACCGGTGAGACACAGGAAACCTATCTGCATTCCGCCTTCCGGCTGGATGATCCGGGGGGCACATGGGCACAGATCCCCGACATGCCCATTGCGGTCTCTCATTGCGACTTTTCCTGCATGGTCGTGGAGGGGGTGATCTATCTCTATGGCGGGCAGACGTTCAAACACCCGCAGGATTTCTATCTGCGGCTGACCGATACCATTCAGGCTTTTGACCCCAAGGCCAACCGCTGGTCGATTGCCGGATATCTGCCGTGCCATCTGAAAATGCCCATCATGGGCCGGCAGGGGGATGATGTCTTCATCACCGTGGGGCAACGCGGCAAGGGCAATACCGACAGGCCCGGCGCGCTCTCTGCGCTGACCTGGAGCGCGCCACTGCCGCGCGTGGACACAAGCGCGCATCCGGTCAAACTGCCTGCGCTGACGGGCAAACGGGTGCTGCTGGTGTCACATGCGTTTTCACGCTCCGGCGCGCCGCTGGAGCTGTTTGAGCTGGCCCGCGCGATGATCCGCAGCGGTGCGGATGTGCGCGCGGTGAGCCTGAGCGACGATGCGGTCTGCGGCAATGTCACCACTGATTTCAAAGTGCCCGTGGTGCCTCCTGAAACCGCGATGGCACAGGCGGCAGAGGCCGATCTGATCGTTGTGAACACCACGAGCTACCGCACACGGGACTGGGTGGAAGAAGGATTGAAGGCAGCCCCGGAACTGGCCCGCAAGATCCTGTGGTGCGTCCATGAAATCGACGTTGAAACCTACAGGCCCGCAGCAGATATGCTGCCGCATGTGCACATGGCCACTTTTGGCAGCAACGCCTGTCTGCAAGCCTGGAAACAGCTCTGCGATGTGCTGCCTGCCTGCCATGTCGTCCATCCGGGCCTTGAGCAGGAAACCTTTGATCGCGGCCTTCAGGACAAGCACCTGTTTCAGAGGGCCGGCCCTGACGTCCACGCACCCGCTCCCCGCCTGTTGTCCCGCGCCGACATCCGGGCGGCATTGGGTGTCACGGAGGATGATTTCCTGCTGCTCTCCGTTGGGGGGTATTCCAGAAGGAAGGGACAGAAGCTGCTGCTGGACAGCATCGCAAAAGCCGCCCGGACACGCGATTTGCCCGTGAAACTATTGCTGGCGGGCTTTCACTCTGATGCGGAAAGACAAGAGCTTCTGGATACGCTCGGTGAGGACGGCAAACAGATCCTTGATGCCCGCCGCGCCTATGTCTTCACCCCGCATGTGGATGCGCTTTATCTGGCCAGTGACGCCCATATCATCAACGCACAGGGCGATGATGGCCGGGGGGAGACTTTCGGGCGCGCCACGGTGCATGGGATGGCCTATGGCATGCCCGTTCTGGGCACCGCCGCAGGCGGCACGCTGGAGATCATCGGCGACGGGGTTGAGGGGTTTCTCTACCCGGTGGGGCCTGCCGGTCAGGACGTCATGATCGAGAAGATAGAAGCCCTGATTGCAGACCCTGCCCTAAGAGCCAAGATGGGCAAGGCGGGCCGCGCACGCGCCTACAGTCAGTTCCGCAAGGACGTCTATATCCAAAAAATGGATGAGATCTTTGCCACCCTTCTGGCGTGATCCGACCGGTTCGTTCGGATCTTTGTCCCTGCTTCTGCGCTTCTTCTGCAGGAGTTAAATAGATGTTATTAGGTGTTAAGGCTTTGAAATAGAGCGTAAACCTTTGGTGTCTCTTGATTTTTCCAAAGGTGCGGTGGGTGAAATATCGAAGATCGGTGTGTGATCTATCGAAAAAAGGTGGGTGAAATATCGAAAACCCTTTGACTTGCGTGGGTGAAATATCGAAAAGTCGCCTCAAGTGGGTGAAATATCGAAAGGCGGACTGCGCGTGGGTGAAATATCGAAAGACACGCGCCATTTTGGCGCTGACCACGAACGTCCGCCCCTGCTGCCCGACCGCCATCCCGAACCGGATGTCTTTGTCTGCGATGTCTTTGATGCCGTACCCAAAGGCGATCTGGCTTCAATGGAGCATCCGATCTTCTCGCTCTCCACCAAGCCCGATACCCGGCTCCGCCGCTACGAACAGGGACCGCATTTCGTCGAAGTGGCGCCTTCGGTCAAAGGGCTGGCCACGGTGCATGACCGCGACATCCTGATCTACTGCATCAGCCAGATCATCTCGGCCCTGAACGAAGGGCGGCAGGTGGACCGCACCGTGCGGCTCAAGGCCTATGACCTCTTGAAAGCCACCAACCGGATGACCAACGGGCAGGCCTATGACGGCCTGCGCGCCGCGCTGGAACGGCTGCGCGGCACCACGATCTCCACCAACATCAAGACCGGCGGCACCGAAACGCTGGATGTCTTCGGCCTCATTGAACGCGCGCGCATCGTGCGCGAAACCCGCGACGGGCGCATGCAGGAGGTGGAGATTGTCCTGTCCGACTGGGTCTTCAACGCCATTGAAGCGCGCGAGGTGCTGACGCTCCACCGCGATTACTTCCGCCTGCGCAAACCGCTGGAGCGGCGGATGTATGAGCTGGGCCGCAAGCATTGCGGGCATCAGGCCACCTGGTCCATCGGGCTGGACCGGCTGAAGGAGAAATGCGGTTCCAACTCCACCCTCAAGGAATTCCGCAGGCTGGTGAAAACCATCGTCACCCAGGACCTCAAACACCACCACATGCCCGACTACGCGGTCACTTTGGTCGAACGCGACCATGACGTGGAAAAGGTTGTCTTCACCAACCGCCGGACGATGAAGACGCTTGGCAGCACCGCCACGCCGCCCCCGCCCCTGCCCGGCGAGGTCTTAGACGCCGCCCGCCAGATCGCACCCGGCTGGGACGTACATGCGATTGAAGCGGACTGGCGCGCGTGGTGCGCAGAGAAGGACCTCAGCCCGCACAGTCCGGGGCAGCATTTCCTGAAGTTCTGCGCCAGCTGGGTGGACCGGCGGGGGGAGCCTTGACGAGACATGCCCATCCCCCCTGCCACATAAACACCCCGTTATCTGCCTCAAAACCGCGTGATTTTCCCCCATAACCTTGCTATGCAGCCCCTTGGCACGTTTTCGCCCTCTTTTAGCAAGTACCCAGGTCGCCCATGTCAGAGATGTCTTCACAGACCACCACATCGATGCGCCTGCCCTTTCTGGGGCGGTATGCCGTCAATCCGGCCGGGTTGATCTGGTTCATCGCGCTGATCCTTGTGGCGCTGCCGATCTTCTGGCTGGGGCTGCAATCGCTGGGGGCGGCGTGGATCACGCCGGAGTACAGCCACGGGCCGCTTATTCCGCTGATTTCGCTCTATCTTTTCCTGCGCGAACTCAGGCAATCTCCGCCGATTGACCGCACCGCAAAGGTGAACCGCGTGCCGGGCATCATCGTGATGATGCTGGCGCTGGCGCTGGGGATCTTCGGCAATCTGGTGAAAATCCCTGACATCGTCACCTATGCACTGATCATCTGGACCGGCGGCGTGGTGCTGACAGGCTTTGGCTGGGACCGGGGCAAGAAACACCAACTGCCCGTCCTGCACCTGATTTTCATGCTGCCGCTGCCGCAGTTCGTCTACTGGAAGCTGACAATCGTGTTGCAGCTGATCTCCTCGGAGCTTGGCGTGTGGTTCATCCAGCTGGCCGGTGTGCCGGTGTTCCTGGAAGGCAATGTGATTGATCTGGGCGTCTACAAGCTGCAGGTGGCAGAGGCCTGCTCGGGGCTGCGCTACCTGTTCCCGATCCTGAGTTTTTCCTACCTCTTTGCGATCCTCTATCGCGGGCCGTTCTGGCACAAGGCGGTGATGTTCGCGATGGCCGCGCCCCTGACGGTGTTCATGAACTCCTTCCGCATCGGGGTCATTGGCGTGCTGGTGAACAGCTACGGGATCAGCCATGCCGAAGGCTTTCTGCATTTCTTCGAAGGCTGGGTGATCTTTGGCGCCTGCATCGGGATGTTGTTCCTGATGGCGGTGCTGTTGCAGCGCCTGACGCCCAGCCCGCTGGGCCTGCGCGACACGATTGATCTGGACACCGACGGGCTGGGCCATGAAGCCGCGCGTTTCCTGTCTGTGGGCACCTCGCGCGGGGTGATGGTCGGCACGCTGATGTCAGCGGCGATCACGGCGGCGTTTGTCTTCACCCCGGCCCCCGAAAGGGTGCTGCCGGACCGGGATAACTTTGCGCTCTTCCCCCGCAATGTGGGGGACTGGCGCTCCTATACCATCCCGCTGGAGCCGGAGATTGCCGGCGTGCTGGGGGCCACGGATTACATCAACGCGGTCTTCACCAAGGGTGGCAACACCGACACCTATGTGAACTTCTTTGCAGCCTATTATGACAAACAAACCGAAGGGTCCGGTATCCATAGCCCTGAGGTCTGCCTGCCCGTAGGCGGCTGGGAGGTTTTCTCCATCGATCCCACGCCGGTGTCTTTCCCGGATACGGTCTACGGCACCTTCAACGTCAACCGTGCGGTGATCGAAAAAGGGCTGAGCCGGCAGCTGGTGTACTATTGGTTTGAACAGCGCGGCGCGCGGATGACCAATGATTATCTGGCCAAGATCGACGTGGTCTATGACAGCCTGACCATCGGGCGCACGGATGGGGCGATGGTGCGTTTTGTCACGCCGATCCTGCAGGGTGAGAGCGAAGCGGATGCGGATGCCCGCATGCAGGGTTTCATGGCCGATCTGCTGCCCCGCCTGCCCCGGTATATTCCCGAGTAAATCACGGACACCACGCGGGCGCGGGAGGGTCGCGGGTCTGGTGTGTGTGGGTCATGGGGATGGTGCGCAGTGAATGCGCACCCTACGGCACCGCCGCCCCCTTGCCTTGAGGACCCCCCTTGCGCCACAACATGACCCATGGACCCCCTGCCCCCTGCCCCCTCTCCACGTGCTGACAGCGGGCATTGGGTGCTGGTGCTGCTGCTGGCGCTGACGCTGCTGCCGGAGCTCTTGCTGCAACTGGCAGACGCAGGCCTGCTGGGGCCGCTGTTTCTGCGCAGGCTGGCCTATATGCTGGGCGCCTTCCAGCCCGACCTGCACGCAGGTCCCGGACCGTTCTTTCCCTTCCAGACGCTGACGATGTTCTTCACCTACGGGTTCCTGCACACCGGGCTGCTGCATCTGGCGATCAATGCGGGGGGCCTGTGGGGGCTGGGGCGGCTTATTCTGGCGCGGCGGCGGCCGGGGACCTTTGTGCTGCTCTACCTGATGTCGATGATCGGCGCAGCGGAGGTCTTTGCCCTGCTGGGCCCTGCCGGAGAGACGATGGTGGGCGCCTCTGGCGCGCTCTTTGGGCTTTTTGGGGTCTATGCCGCGGATGCAGGGTTTTTCACCCCTGAGAGCCCGCAGGGCGAGCCTGCGCCGCCACAGGTGCTGCGGCTGGCGGGGGCGACGGGGGCGCTGGTGCTGTCGGATGTGCTGAGCCAGCTGGTGCTGGGCAGCCCGGTGGCCTGGCAGGCCCATGCAGGCGGATTTGTGACCGGCGCGGTGCTGGCGCTGATCACCCCGCCCCGGACGTAAAGCGCGGCACCTCGTTTGCGTTAACCCTGTCCTCAAAAGCACAGGCCCGCCGGGGCTTCCTTCCTAATTTGGCCATATTTATCGGCTTTGATGGCCTCACCCCGTTCTACAGGAGTGTGTTATGATTGTCGGCGTTATGATGTTGAGCGTGATCGCGGCCCTCGGGGCGGCACTGACCTCCCTTGTGCTTGGATATGGTCTGGTGGCGACCCTGGGATTTTACATGCTGGGCGGGTCCTTTGGCATGTTGTCGGTCCTGCTGATCGCCTTTGCCCGGCAATATCAGCAGACAGAGCCCCAGCTGGTGCACAGCAACCCCTGACCCCTGCTCCGCCCATGGGCGGATAGACGCCAAAATAATCGGGGATCGGCACATTTATGCCATCCCCCCACACCGCATAGCGGGTGATCCCCCTTCCCCGCAGGCACATTTTCCGGTTCTTTTGATGCGCCATAATGCGCTGAAATACCGTTATTTTTCAGAAAATGCGTCAGGTCTTTGAACAAAAAGACAGATGCTTTCCCTTGCGTTAAGACCATTTTAACCATGCCGCACCACCACTTTGACGTGTGGCTTTGCACTGGACAGCCCCCCCATCCTGCCTATCTTCAAAAAGTGCGAAGACCGTTTTTGGGCAACCTGAAAAGGACCGAACAGGGAATGTTTGTGATTGGCTTTCTGACAGCTTCTTATCTTGTGGTTGCACTGCTGGCTGCGGTGATGACCTATGTTGAACAACAGCAGACCGGCGACCGAAGTATGCTGATGAAAACGCTGGGTTTTCTGGCCTGTGCCTTCTGGCCGATCACCTTCCTGACCGTGGCGGTTGCCGCCCAACGCAGCACCGCCTGATCCCTTTTGAACGCGCTTGAGACACCGGCCTAGCTGAGCGGGGTCTCAAACCGTTTGCGGCAAAAGCCGATGAACGCGGCATCGGCATTCTGGGGCGCTGTATCGGTCCAGCTGCGCCACTGCTGTTCCAGCATATGCACATCCCACCCCGGTGCCGCCCGGCGCGCATGGGCGTAGGTTTCGGCCTGCAACGGCGGGATATGCACCTTTGAGACCGGATCAACCGCCACCACCGTTCCCCTGCCCCGGAAAATCACCATATCGCGCGCCTCATCATAGGCGACGGTGTAATCGGGCAGATGGTTGTGGGTCGCTATATCACGCAGGGTATGGCGAAAGCGTTTGAGCTCCGTGCGGGCGCCTGTGCGTTTAAGCAACTTCTCCAGACCAATCTCGAACTCGGGCCGCGCCCCGCACATCTTGCGCGCGATCTCATAGACCCGGCGTTCAATGGGTTTGCGCAGGCGAAAGTAATCGCGGTGCAGGGTGAGGACGGATTTGCGCCGGATGGAGTTGAAGATCCATTCGGAGATCTGGATCTCAGCCGACAGGATGCGGCCCTTTTCCTCTCCGTTCTTGCGGTTGATATGGGCGCTTTCAATCAGGTGGAACCAGCCCAGACGTTCCTCATCCCCCACGGGGACCGGATCCGGCCCCTCCCCTTCGGTGGTGATGTTGGTCTTGATCACCGTGCCCATCAACCGGTCGAGCGCTTCGCAGAAAGCCTCGTAGTCCTTGCCACCCGTGCCCCGGTTCACAAAGATCAGCAGATCACGCGGATTGAACTGGATGCGGCGTTCCACCTGCTCGCCGCGGTTCAGCCGGTGCATGATCTGGCTGACCACATAGATCAGGATGTCCTTGTCATAGATGGTCGCCTGCCCCTTGGCCGACGGGATCACTTCGAGCCATTTGCCGTCATGTTCATAGCGCCGCACAGCCGTTTCGGGCTTTTTCGACAGCACATAGAAGGGATGTTCCATCTGCGGGATCAGATCCTTCAGCACCGCATCTGCCACATCGCAAATGAAGAAATCCGCCTGCGGATGGCGGTCTGGTAGAAGCTGATCCAGGAGATTCGGGGTTTCAGGAACCATGGGGCACATTCGGGGTATTAGG
>Ga0160419_100425_pt1 | contig 27183 bp, 29 predicted proteins | sample CelAP2metagpilot_2_FD_108196 | JGI IMG/M metagenome (GOLD analysis project Ga0160419, IMG submission 108196) | Phycosphere-associated microbial communities from Cellana algal ponds in Kailua-Kona, Hawaii, USA - Cellana AP2-4-25 metagenome pilot ... | reverse complement strand
CGGGTCATCGGTAGGGCAAATCTGCGACGCTGGGGGCAAAATCTGCCGCGCCGCGAAGCGGTTTCGCCGAAATTGCCCAGGGCTGCGTCACGTGCGCTTGAAATAACCCGTTATTGCTGCGCTCACGTTCCTAGACCTGTGCAATTTCGGACTGAAACTGGTGAATTGTGCTGAATGTCAACAGACCCTAGAGCAGCACCCCTCAAGGCTCTGCCGTATGACGGTGCATGACCAGATTGAACCCCTCGTCCTCTGAGGGTGCCACGAAATGCGCGGAGACGGCCCGGAACTGCTCCTCCGTCGCGGCAAACGGGTGATCGCCTTGGGCGTTGCGGGCACGCAGCCGCGCGATGCAGACCGCATCGGGGACATCCAGCACATGCAGTTTGTGATCGGCCGTTGTCTGATCCAGAATGCCCCGCATCCAGTCACGCGATGACACCGTGTTGGCCTGAAAATCCAGCACAACCGACAGCCCTGCGTCCAGCAGGGACACGACATGGGGGGCGATCACCTTGCGCAGTTTCGCCATGCACCGGGCGTAATCCGTGACCGAAAACATCTCATCGCCATAGAGGGCCTTGAGCCACGCATCCTCCGCAATCACAATCGTGTCTGGTGCGCTGGCAAGCTGCGCGGTCAGCGTGGATTTGCCTGAAGCAATCTTTCCGCACAGCAGATGCAACACGGGTGCCGGATTGCGCATGAGATCATCCCCCTATCGACGGACAGAACATCATCAGAAATGTGCCCTGCGCCCCGCGTGGATTTCAAGACCGGACAGACGCCCTGTCGGCGCGCAGGCGTGCAGCAACCGTTGCGGATTACTCCGCCGCTTCGGGCTGGTCTCCACCGTCTGTGGTCTGCTCCCCTGCTGCGGGCTGGTCGCCCTCCGGCTTGGGCTTGGGTTTGCGGCGGGGCTGGCGTTTGGGTTTCGGCTTGTTCTCCGGCGTTTCCACCAGACCGCTTTCCTCCGCCTCATCCGAGGGGGCTGCTTCCTTTGCCTCAACAGGGGCATCGCCCTGCTGTGGCTTGTTGCCGCCACGGTTGCTCTGGCCGCCCTGATTGTTGCTTTCGCGTTCCTGACGCTCCGCCCGTTCGCGATCCCGCTCTGCCTGACGTTCGCGGTTCTGGCGCTCCTGCTCCTCGCGGCGGGCATCAATCTCCCGCTGCGCTTCGGCAAGCAACCGCGTGTAATGCTCCGCGTGCTGCTGGAAATTCTCCATCGCAACGCGGTCATTGCTCAATTGTGCATCGCGGGCCAGCTGATTGTATTTCTCAATCACCTGTTGTGGCGTGCCGCGCACCTTTCCCTCCGGACCGGAGCTGTCAAAGACGCGGTTGACGACATTGCCGCCCTGATTCTGACGGTTGCGGTTATTCTTCGACCGGGACCGTGATCTGGTAGACTTCATGGAACGTGATCAGCCTTGTATGCTGTTGAGTTAAACGCGCCGGGCTGGCGAGCAGCCGCCTCTTGTCACCCGGATATCGCAATATGTTGGGCATAACGCCGCGCGGGACCGTCAGAGACATCCACCGCTGCAACGCCTTTGAATAAGCACGCCAATGCGGGCGGAGCAAGATAAAAACGTGCCGTAATCCTCAAAATGCGGCAAATTCGCATTATTTCGCCCATTCAGGCCGGCCATTCGGCGCAGACCACCCGCGGTTTGCCGCCCAGATCGTGGCACAGGCTCACCCCGCCCCAGCCGGCTTGTGTGAAAATCTTCTGCACCGCAGCGCCCTGCTGCCAGCCGATTTCAACCAGCACACGACCCGTTGCGGTCAGATACCCCTGCGCCTCCCGTGCGATCACGCGGTAGACGCTCAACCCGTCGCCTTCATCGGTCAGCGCCATGCGCGGCTCATGATCGCGCAGTTCCGGTGCAACGCTGTGCATCTCGGACGCGGCCAGATAGGGCGGATTGGCGACAATCAGGTCAAACCGCCCCTCGACGGTCTCAAACCAGTCTGACTGCCGCACCTCGGCCCGGTCCGCCACACCATAGCGCACCGCATTGGCGCTGGCCTGCAAACAGGCCGCCTCGCTCAGATCAATGCCTACGCCGGTTGCATCGGGGCTTTCGGCCAGCAAGGTCACCAGAATGCAGCCCGATCCGGTGCCCAGATCCAGCACCCGCTCAAACGGCTGCGCCAGGGCGCGCTCAATCAGCGTTTCCGTCTCTGGCCGGGGGTCGAGCACATCGCGGCTGATGGCAAAGTCCCGGCCGTAAAAGGCGCGCACACCGACCAATTGGCTGACCGGCACCCGCACGGCGCGCAAGGCCACCAGATTGTCAAAGCGTTCGGCAATCTCCGGCGCGATTTCCTCAGGCGCGATCAAGGTCACCCGTGCCGCATCCACAGATGCCGCATGGGCCAGCAACACCCGCGCGTCGCGCGCCGGGTCCGGCACGCCAGCGGCCCTGAGCCGCGCGGCAGCAGCGGCCATCGCCTGTGCTGCCGTGGGCGCGCTCACCCGTTCATCTCCGCCAGCGCCTGCGCCTGTGCATCCGCCGTCAGCGCATCGACAATCTCATCCAGATCGCCCTGCATCACCGCATCCAGCTTGTAGAGCGTCAGGTTGATCCGATGATCCGTCATCCGCCCCTGCGGGAAGTTATAGGTCCTGATCCGCTCCGACCGATCGCCGGAGCCGACCTGCGACGCCCGATCGGCAGAGCGTTCATCGTCCATCCGCGCCCGCTCCGCGTCATAGAGCCGTGCGCGCAGCACCTGCATGGCAATTTCCCGGTTCCGGTGCTGGGATTTCTCGGAACTGGTGACCACCAGCCCGGTGGGCAAATGGGTGATGCGCACCGCGGAATCGGTGGTGTTGACGTGCTGTCCGCCCGCGCCAGAGGACCGCATGGTGTCGATGCGCAGATCGTTGGGGTTGATGTCGATATCCACGTCCTCCGCCTCCGGCAACACCGCCACCGTGGCTGCGGAGGTGTGAATGCGCCCGCCGCTTTCCGTGGTCGGCACCCGCTGCACCCGGTGCACGCCGCTTTCGAATTTCAGACGGGCAAACACGTTCTCCCCGGTGATATGCGCCACCACTTCCTTGACGCCGCCCAGTTCGGTCAACTGGTTCTCGATCAGCTCGAATTTCCAGCGCTTCGCTTCGGCATAGCGTTGATACATCCTCAGCAGATCGGCGGCGAACAACGCGGCTTCATCGCCGCCGGTGCCGGGGCGGATTTCCAGCATTGCGGGCTTTGCGTCTGCCGCGTCCTTGGGCAGCAGGGACAATTGCAAGGCCGCCTCTGCCTCCGGCAGGGCCGCTTTCAACTGCGGCATTTCCTCACGCGCCAGTTCCGCCATCTCCGGATCGTCCAGCATCGCTTCAGCCTCTGCCAGATCGCGGCGCAACTGACGGTAGCTTTCGATCTGTTCAACAACCGGACGCAAGTCCGCGTATTCCTTGGCAATTCCGGCAAAATCCGCACCGTCGCCGCCCGACGCCATAGAGGCTTCGAGAAACTGAAAGCGTTGCAATATCTGCTCTAGTCGGTCTGTGGGGATCATGGATGATCGTGTCGCTGATGCAAAGGCTTTGGTCAAGAGGCGCTTCGTGGTATATATTCGACCCATGAAACGCTTTTTGATCCTTGCGCTTTTGATCGCCCCGCCCGCCACCGCCGATGTCATGGGACCCGGCGGCAAGACGATTGATTGCTACTGCACCGACAAGAACCACAACCGGATCGAGCTGGGAGAGACGATCTGCCTGCAAGTCGATGGACGGATGTTCATGGCGCAGTGCCAGATGTCGCTGAACGTGCCGATGTGGCGCGAAGTGCAGGAAGGATGCCTGAGCAGCCAGTGGGCGCCCTTGACATCTGACGACACTTCTCAGTCCGGCTGAGCGGCCTCTGCCGTCAGCCCCACACGTTTCACCCAATCGCGCACGCGCGCCTTGTTGACCCCCAGATCAGCCTTGCCATACCGCAGGCGCGCAAAGATTTGCAGCGTGGATTTGCCCGTCGCCGGGATCTGCGTCAGCGTCACCGTGGTGACATCCGGAAAACCCAACACCTTGGAGCGGGTCACATAGGTGATCTTCCCCTCTGCCGGGCTGCCTGCCAGCACCCGCGTGCGCGGCGTGGCAAGGGCTGTATCGTGGAGCTGCTGGAGCACATCCTCACCGCTGCCGTCCAGAACATATTGCCCGACAAAACGGTCCTTGCCCGGATACTCCCCCGGTCCCATGACGGGCAGCTTGGGATTGTGCCACTTTTGCGCATCCATCGGCGACAACCGGACATGGGCGGCAAAGGCGGCCGCACCAACCAGCACGACAAAAATCAATGTTCCCAGCATACCCAACCTCATCCTTTTACAACAACTCTGCCCCAGGCGTGTCAGCGATACGCGACGCCGGGCAGGATGCACAACATCTCATACAGGATGTTCGCCCCCGTCAACGCCGTGTTGCCGCTGGGGTCATAGGGCGGTGATACCTCAACAAGGTCCCCACCGACCAGATTAACCCCACGCAAGCTGCGAATGAGCTGCAATGCCTGCATCGACGTCAGCCCGCCAATCTCTGGCGTGCCGGTGCCGGGGGCAAAGGCCGGATCAAGGCTGTCGATGTCATAGGTCAGATAGGTCGGATGATCCCCGATATCGCGGCGAATCTCCGCGCCCAATGTGCTCAGATCGCGGCCCCACAGCTCGGCTGCCGGAAACTGCTGAAAGCCCCAGCCGGCGGCTTCGGTGAAGTCATCCGCGCCATACCCCGTGCCCCGCAGCCCCACCTGATAGACCTTGTCAGGCACCAGCAACCCTTCTTCATAGGCGCGCCGGAAGACGGTGCCATGGGTCTCCCGCTCCCCGAACATCTCATCGTTCACATCCGCATGGGCGTCCACATGGATCAGCGCCAGCGGCCCGTGCCGCTTGGCCATGGCCCGCAGGATCGGCAGGGTGATCGCATGATCCCCCCCAATTGCCAGCGGCATGGCGTCATAGTTGAGGATCGCGTCATAACTCTCTGCAATGATGCGCAAACTATCAGACAGTGAGAATGTGTTGATCGCCAGATCACCAATATCGGCCACCTGCAAACTGTCAAAGGGCGCGGCCCCCGTCGCCAGATTATAGGGCCTGAGCATCGCGGATTCAGCGCGCACCTGTTTCGGCCCCATCCGGGTGCCCGACCGCCACGACGTCCCGATGTCCATCGGAATGCCCAGCACCGCCACATCCAGCCCCTTGAGGTCATTGACCGCAGGCAGGCGCATGAACGTGTTCGGCCCGGAAAACCGCGCCAGGTCATTCCCGCTGATCGGTTGGTTCTTCCCGCTCATGAAGACCGCATCCTATGTCCCAGCAAACACAGGATTTCTGTCGCCACATGGGCACCTGCAATTGCCGTGGCCCCGGTGGTGTCAAAGGGGGGTGAGACCTCCACCACATCGCCGCCCACGATATTGATCCCCGCCAGATCGCGCAGCATGATCGCCGCCTGCGCTGACGTCAGCCCGCCCCAGACAGGCGTGCCCGTGCCCGGCGCATATGCCGGGTCGAGCGCGTCAATATCCCACGTCAGGTAGCAGGGCCGGTCGCCCAGCACTTCCTTGATCCGCTGCACGGTGGCCACAGGCCCGTTTTCATGCACCCAGCGGGCATCCAGCGTCGTGACCCCCAGCGTGTCCTCATTGGTGGTGCGAATGCCCACCTGCACAGAAGTCGCGGGATCAACAATCCCCGACTTCACAGCCTTGTAGAACATCGTTCCGTGATCAATCCGCGCCATGTCGTCATCCGGCCATGTGTCAGAGTGAGCGTCGAACTGTAACAGGCTGATCGGCCCATATTTTTCGGCATAGGCCTTGAGGATCGGAAAGCTGATGTAGTGATCGCCCCCAAAGGTCAGGCTGGCCGCACCTGCTTCCAGAATGGTGCGGATATGCGCGGTCAGCGTGTCCGGAAAAGCCGCCACATTGGCATAATCAAAGGCGAGATCCCCGTAATCCACAATGGCAAACTCCGACAGAACATCGAAATCCCAGCCATAGGGCGGATCAAACGCCTGCAAGGCACTGGCTTCCCGAATGGCGCGCGGCCCCAACCGGGTGCCGGGCCGGTTGGTCACCGCCTGATCAAAAGGCACGCCCGTCACGGCGATATCCACTCCGGTCAGGTCCTTGGTGTATTTGCGCCGCAGGAAGGAGGTGGCCCCGCCAAAGGTGTTCTCGAAACTCGGCCCCTTCAGGTCGTCGCGGGTGAACGCCTGATCAACCTGCTTTGCTGCGTCCTCCAGCCCCATCGCTCAACCTCCCGCCACGGGTTGCGCGCGTTCCACCATACGCGCAAAGAACGACGCCCCTATCGGCGCGATCTCATCGTTGAAATTGTACAGCGGATGGTGCACGCCCGCCCCTTCGCCCTGACCCAGCATCAGATAGGCGCCGGGACGCGCTTCCAGCATGTAGGAGAAATCCTCCGCCCCCATCACCGGGGTCTGGTTCGGCTCCACACCCGCTTCCCCGGCAACCTCGCTGGCCACCTCCACGGCAAAAGCCGCGTTCTTGGCGTGGTTCACCGTGGGCGGATAGCCGTACTCGAAATCCAGTTCAGCCTTCAGATCATAGCTCGCCGCATGGCCATCCACGATGGCCTGCATCCGGCGCACGGCCATCGCCTGCACCTCCTTGTCGAAGGTGCGCACCGTGCCGTTGATATAGACCTCCTCCGGGATCACATTGTCCGTTGTGCCGGTGTGGATCTGCGTGGTTGAGATCACCAGATTGTCCATCGGGTTGAGGTTCCGGCTCACAATGGTCTGCAAAGACTGCACAATCGCACAGGCCGCCACGACCGGATCCACGCAATCATGCGGCCGCGCCCCATGCCCACCCTTGCCCGTCAGCGTAATCGTAAAGGTATCGGCCGCTGCCATGATCGGACCAGGATTGGTGTGAAACCGCCCGAACGGGAGCCCCGGCGCATTGTGCAGCGCATAGACCTGGGTGATCCCGAACCGGTCCATCACCCCTTCCTGCACCATGATCTCGCCACCGCCGCCCACCTCTTCTGCCGGCTGGAAGAGCAGCGCCACCTTGCCCGAAAAGTTCCGCGTTTCCGCCAGATATTTCGCCGCCCCCAGCAGCATCGCCGTATGCCCGTCATGGCCGCAGGCATGCATCTTGCCGGGGTGGGTGGAGGCATAGGGCACCCCCGTTTCCTCCTCAATCGGCAGCGCGTCCATGTCGGCGCGCAACCCGATGGTGGGGCCGTCACCCTGCCCTGCGATGATCGCCACGATGCCGGTCTTGGCGACCCCTTCGTGCAATTCATCCACGCCGAATTCCCGCAAACGGTCGGCCACAAAGGCAGCCGTCTGATGACACTCCAGCCCCAGTTCCGGGATTGTATGCAGATGTTGCCGCCAGGCGGCCATATCTGCGCTGAAATCAGCAATGCGGTTGATGACGGGCATGGGGTGGACTCCTTGAGACGGGTTCTGCACCCTGCCATCTGACACCAGACAGGACCAAGCTGCAATGGCTGACACATCTCCCAATGACGCGCTGATCCATGATACGGACGCAGGCATCGAACGGCTGCTTGAAATCATGCGCCGTCTGCGTGACCCGGACACCGGATGCCCCTGGGACATCGAACAGGATTTTGACAGCATCGCCCCCTATACCATTGAAGAGGCGTATGAAGTTGCCGATGCCATCCAGCGCCGCGACTGGGCGGAGCTGGAAGGCGAGCTGGGCGATCTGCTGCTGCAAAGCGTCTACCACACCGCCATGGGCGAAGAAGCTGGTCATTTCACCTTCCAATCGGTGGTGCGCAACATCTCCGACAAGATGGTCGCGCGGCACCCGCATGTGTTCGGCGATGAAAGCCGCGACAAATCCGCCGAACAGCAAACGCTGGATTGGGAGGCGATCAAAGCCAGGGAACGCGCGGGCAAGGCGCAAAAAGGCACACTGGAAGGCGTGGCTCTCGGCCTGCCGGGGATGACACGGGCGGTAAAACTGCAAAAACGTCTGGCGCGCGTGGGGTTTGACTGGGACAACACCGGCAGCGTGCTGGACAAGATCGTTGAGGAAGCAGCCGAATTGGTCGAAGCCCGCGACACCCTGACCCAGGACGCGGTCGAAGCGGAATTCGGCGATCTGTTGTTCGTGATGGCCAACCTCGCCCGCCATCTGGACGTGGACCCCGAAGTCGCCGTCCGGCGCACCAATGCAAAGGTAGAGGATCGCTTTAAAGCAATCGAACAACGCCTTGCTAAAATTGGCAAAACCCCCTCAGAAAGCACGCTCGAAGAAATGGACGCCCTCTGGAACGCCGTCAAGGCAGACGAAGGCCCGACATGACCCACACCCCTGTCTTCCAAATGGTTCAAGAAACCCCTCCGGAGGATTGAAATCTCTTTCACCACATCCCCGCGCGCACAGCGGCTGAAACAGGCCGACCAACACACCATCGCCCCTCACCCCCCTTTCCAACATCCCCGAACATGGCCTATCTGTCAGGCTCCCCGCCAAAAAGGACACCGCCCCCGTGACCCCCCGCAAGATCATCATCGACACCGACCCCGGACAGGACGACGCTGTCGCCATTCTGCTGGCGCTGGCCAGCCCTGAAGACATCGAGGTGCTGGGGATCACCTGTGTGGCTGGCAATGTGCCGCTGGACCTGACGAGCAAAAATGCGCGCATTGTCTGTGAGTTGGCAGGCTTTCCTGATGTATCGGTTTATGCAGGCTGTGACCGTCCGCTGGGCCGCGATCTGGTCACTGCCGAACATGTGCACGGCAAGACCGGCCTCGACGGCCCTGACCTGCCCGATCCCACCATGCCCCTGGCCGACGGCCATGCGGTGGACTTCATCATCGACACCCTGCGCGACCATGCCCCGGGCACCGTGACACTCTGCCCGCTTGGCCCGCTCACCAATATCGCCACCGCCTTGCAAAGGGCGCCCGACATTGCCGGCCGGATTGCCAGGATCGTGCTGATGGGGGGCGGCTACTTTGAAGGCGGCAACATCACCCCCACCGCTGAATTCAACATTTACGTCGACCCGCAAGCCGCTGACATCGTGTTCAAATCGGGCGCACCTATCGTGGTGATACCGCTCGATGTGACGCATAAGGCGCTGGTCACCAAACCCCGCAACGATGCCTTCCGCGCGCTCAACACGCCCGTTGGCATTGCCGTGGCGCAGATGACCGATTTCTTCGAACGGTTCGACAAGGAGAAATACGGCTCCGCCGGCGCGCCGCTGCATGACCCTTGCGTGACCGCCTATCTGATCAACCCGGATCTTTTCACCGGACGCCACATCAACGTGGAGATCGAGACGCAATCAGAGCTCACCATGGGCATGACCGTCGCCGACTGGTGGCGCGTCACCGATCGCGCGCCCAACGCCACTTTCATGGGCGACATAGATGCGGACGGTTTCTTTGCCCTGCTGACGGAAAGGCTGGCCCGGTTATGAGCGCCGCCCTCACCCTTGCTGCGCCTGAACATCTGGACCGCCTGCTGCCGCTGGTCACCGCCTTCCATACCGAAGAAGGCATCGTGATGTCTGATGAGGCGCGCCATGCGGGCCTGGCCCCCCTGCTGGACGGCATCCCCCACGGCTGCGCCTATCTCATCGGGCCGCCCCGCGCACCCATTGGCTACATCGTCATTACCTTCGGCTGGTCCATCGAATTCGGTGGCTTGGATGCCATCCTTGATGAGCTCTACATCCGCCCCGGCGTCCGCGGTCGCGGCATCGCAACCGAAGCGCTTCTGACCCTGCCCAATGCGCTGGCGACAGGCGGCCTCAAGGCCATCCACCTTGAAGTCGACCACGACAACACCGCCGCCATCGCCCTTTATCGCCGCGCCGGGTTTGAACCCCGCGAGCGCTACATGTTCATGTCCCGAAAGCTCTGACCCCATGCAGATCCCCTTCGACAACAGCTACGCCGCCCTGCCCGATGCTTTCTATACCCGCCTCACCCCCACACCGGTGAAAACCCCGCACCTGCTGGCGTTCAACACGGATCTGGCCAAGCTGCTGGGCATCAAGGTGGGCGATCTGCAAGAGGCAGCACAGGTCTTTGCAGGCAACGCCACCCCCGCCAACGCAGCCCCCCTCGCCCAACTCTATGCAGGGCACCAGTTCGGCAACTGGAACCCGCAACTGGGCGATGGTCGCGCGATCCTGCTGGGCGAAGTCATCGGCACCGATGGCACCCGCCGCGACATCCAGCTCAAGGGCTCCGGCCCCACGCCTTACAGCCGCATGGGCGATGGCCGCGCGTGGCTCGGTCCGGTGCTGCGCGAATACCTCGTCTCCGAAGCGATGTACGCCTTCGGCATCCCCACAACCCGCGCCCTTGCCGCTGTCAGCACGGGCGAGAGCATCTGGCGCGAACAGGGTGGCCTGCCGGGTGCTGTGCTGACCCGCGTGGCCTCCAGCCACCTGCGTGTCGGCACGTTCCAGATTTTCGCAGCACGGGGCGAGATCGAAAACCTCAAGACGCTCACGCAGTATGCCATCCAGCGCCACTACCCGGATGCCAAAGGCCCCATGGACCTGCTGCGCGCCGTCTGCACGGCGCAAGCCGCATTGATCCCAGCTTGGATGGCTGTGGGCTTCATCCACGGTGTGATGAACACCGACAACGCCAGCATCGCAGGCGAGACCATCGATTATGGCCCCTGCGCCTTCATGGATGCCTTTGCGCAGACCCGTGTGTTCAGCTCCATCGACCAGATGGGGCGGTATGCTTACGGCAACCAGCCCAACATCGCGGTGTGGAACATGGCGCAGCTGGCCACCGCGCTGATCGCCCAGATGGAGGACCGCGACGCTGCCGTGGAAGAAGCCACTGCCATCATCCACGCCATGCCGGACCAGATCGAAGCCAATTGGCTGACGCGATTTGCCGCCAAGATCGGCATCTCCACGCCGGTGGAGGAGGACGTCAAACGCCTCGAACATCTGCTGGCACTGATGCAGGACGACGGCGCGGATTTCACCAACACCTTCCGTGCCTTGGGCACGGATGCCGCGCGCGACCAATTCGTGAACCGGGAGGCCTTCGACGCATGGCACAGCGCCTGGCAGGCGCGTCTGAGCACCGAGCCGGACCCGCAAGCGCTGATGGCCCGCAGCAACCCCGCTGTCATCCCGCGCAACCACCGGGTGGAAGAGATGATCCAGGCCGCCGTCGCAGGCGACATGGCCCCGTTTGAACGGCTGTCCAGGGCCCTCGCCACGCCCTATGCGGAGACCGACCCCGACCTGCACCGCCCGCCCACATCGGACGAAATCGTGCCCGCCACTTTCTGCGGCACCTGACGCGGTCTAGGGCCGGGGTTTCCGGTTGATCAGGTAGATCCCGCTGGCCACCAGCGCCAGCGCGACCCAGATGGACACGGCCACCTCTTCCGACAGCAGCAGCCAGCCCAAAATCACCGAAAACACCGGCGACAGAAAGCTGAACGACGCGACGGAGGACGCCGGATAGATCTTCATCAGCCAGAACCACACCAGAAACCCAAAGCTCGCCACGGCGATGATCTGGAACAGCAGCCCGAAGATGTGGATCGGGGCCAGATCACGCACAAAAGGCCCCATGAAGGGCGCAATCAGCAACAGGATCGGGCCAGAGATCAGGACCTGCATCAGCAATTGCTGCGACGGTGCTACCTTCGACATCTCCGTCAGCCGCAAACACAGCGCGATCCCCGCCCACATCATCGCAGACACCAGAGCAAGAAGATCCCCTGTCCAGTTCCCCCCCCCGCTGTCGCGGTCGAGCAAAGCCACGCCACCGCCCGCCACAGCCAAAACCAGCCCCAGCATCTTGAGCGGGGTCAGCCGCTCTCCGGGCAGCAGGAAATGCACGGCCAGCGACAGCCACACCGGCATGGTGTAGAAAATCACCGACGACCGGCTCACCGTGCCCAGATCCAACGCCAGAAACAGGCAAAAGAACTCAGCCGCAAACAGCACTCCGGCAAGGATGCCACCGGGCCAGGCGGATCGTGGGATCTTCAGGCTGATGCCGCGCAGACGCATCCACACCAGCAGCACGATCACCGCCCCGACAGAGCGGATGCCTGCGGCAAAGACCGGGCTGAACCCATCGGTGGTGACCTTCACCACCACCTGGTTGAACGCAAGATGCAGCGCAAAGGCGATCAGCGCGACAGCACCGAATAAGTCCACGTGATCCTTGCGTTCCATCGCGCCACAAGGCGTGAGGCCAGCGGCCTTGTCAATGCGCCCGACATGCGCGGGACCGGGCCGATGCGGCAACTGCGGGTTTTTTCCCCTCGTTGTGAGGTCAAAACATGTCATGCTGTCGGCTGACTCGTTTAAGGGGGGATGTTCCATGAGTTTGATGAAAACACTGGCCAAAGTGGCCGTTGGTGTGGCTGTGGCCAAGGGTGCCAGCGCGATGATGCGCAAAAGCCAGAGTGGCGGCGGCGCAGGCGGCGGTCTGGGTGGCCTGCTGGGCGGCCTGACCGGCGGCATGGCCGGTAGCGCGGGCAGCGCCCAACGCCATGGTGGTGCACACAGCCCCGGTGCGGGCGGCGGCCTTGAGGACATGCTCGGCGGTCTGCTGGGCGGCGGCGCGGGGGGTGCAGCAGGCGGCATGCCCGGTGGCCTTGGCGGGTTGCTGGAACAGCTTGGCGGTGCCGGTGGCGGCGCGGGCGGTGGCCTCGGCGGCCTGTTGGGCGGATTGGCATCCGGCGGCGGTCTGGGCGGCCTTCTCGGCGATGCCGCAGGTGGCGCGGTGCAGCAACGCCCCGCGGACAACACCCGCAGCTTTGGCGAGGTGCTGAACTCGCAATTCGATTCCACCCCCGAACCCGCGATTGAACCCTCCCGCGATCAGGAAGCCGCAGCCGCTTTGATGCTGTCGGCAATGATCCAGGCCGCGAAATCCGACGGCACCTTTGACGAAGGCGAGCGCGACAAGCTGCTGGGCCGTCTGGGCGATGTGGACGCGCAGGAAGCCGCCTTTGTGAATGAGCAGCTGCAAGGCCCCGTAGATGTGGACGGGCTGGTGGCGCAAACCCCCAAAGGGCTGGAAGCGCAGGTCTATGCGATGTCCCTGCTGGGCATTGATCTGGACACCCAGCAAGAGGCGCAGCATCTGCACAAGCTGGCGCAGGGGTTCGGCATGAGCCCACAAAGCGTGAACGCGATCCACGAACAGATGGGCGTGCCGTCGCTTTATACCTGATCAGGGTTGAGCTTTAAGCGATTGGGAAGGCGCATCCGTGATGGGTGCGCCTTTTCATTCGGTCCGGGTAAACCACCGCAGGTCACGCGACCGGCTAGCCCGCCTTGTGCAGCCGCGCGATCACAAAACACAGAACCAGCGCCAGCCCAAAGGGCGGCATCCAGATGCCCGCAAGCTCTCCGGCGAACCAATCGCCCAGATCGGGGGTGCGGCAAGGCGCCCCCGTCGGGTTCATGCACATCACACTCAGATAGGCGGCAAACATCAGCGGCACCGTCATCAACAGCGCCACCAATGGATAGAGGACAATCAGCGCCGCGCGACGCATCAGGCCGCGCGTTGACCGCCGCCGCCGCCGCCACCGCGACGCCGTCTGCGGGCACCACCGGGCTTGCCGCCGGGTTTGGCGCCAGCGGCCTGACCACCGCCACCGGGACGTCCACGTCCGCGACCACGGCCACCGCCGCCTTTCTTGGGCTTGTCAGGGATCTCCGACGGCTCCCATGCGCGGCCAGAGGCCACGGGAATGCGGATGCCCATCGTCTTCTGGATGGCGATCAGTTCTTCCATCTCATCGGGTGCACAGAAAGCCACCGCCGCACCATCCTTGCCCGCCCGTGCGGTCCGGCCAATGCGGTGCACGTAGTTGTCGGGCACATTGGGCAATTCGTAGTTATAGACGTGCTTCACATCCGGAATATCCAGACCGCGTGCGGCCACATCCGTGGCCACCAACACCTTGATATCCCCGGATTTAAACCCGGCAATCGCGCGGTCCCGCTGGCCCTGGCTCTTGTTGCCATGGATCGACGCCGCTTCAAGCCCGGCTTTGACAAGCGTCTTCATCAGCTTTTCACAGCCGTGCTTCGTGCGGCCAAACACCAGCGCACGCTCTTCTTTGTGCGCGCTCAGCAGCTCAATCAACAGGTTCGTCTTCTCCGCCTTGGCGATGTAGTGCAATTCCTGCGTGACCTTATCCGCCGCCTTGCCCGGAGGGGAGACCTCCACCCGAATGGGCCGATCCAGATAGGACGCGGCAATCTCATTCATCAGTTTGGGCATGGTGGCCGAAAACAGCATCGTCTGACGCTCTTTCGGGATCAGGCCGGAGATCTTGCGCAGGTCATGGATGAATCCCATGTCCAGCATCTGATCCGCTTCATCCAGCACCAGAAACCGGGTTTCGCCCAAAACAACCGCCCGGCGGTCGATGAGGTCCAGCAGACGCCCCGGTGTCGCCACCAGCATGTCCACGCCCCGCTCCAGCCGCTTGATCTGCGGATTGATGTTCTGCCCGCCGACAACCATCTGCGCCTTCAGCGGCGTGTTTTCACAAAACCCCTTGAGGTTCTGCATGATCTGCTGCGCCAGCTCCCGCGTGGGGGCCAGCACCAGCGCCCGCACGGTGCGCGGCGCGGGGCGCTTGGGGTTCTCCAGCATATGTGCAACCAGCGGCACACCAAAGGCTGCGGTCTTGCCCGTGCCGGTCTGCGCCAGCCCCATCACATCGCGCCCGTTCAGCGCATGGGGGATGGCTTGTTTTTGAATGGGCGTGGGGTCTGCAATGCCCATCGCCTTGAGACGTTCCACCAGTTTCGTTGGCAGATCCATCATGTCGAAATCGCTCATAGTCTCTTTCCGGCGCAGCCTCTGGCCCGCCTCAATCTTGTCGCGCGGCGCACCTTCGCGCCGCTCATGGGTTCGCCAGTCGGATCGCAAGCGCCGGGCCATCTGCCCAACACCTGTCCGTGGCGTCTGGCCCCACGCGTGATTTTGGGAACAACAGCGGGCCTTATGTCCGGTCTGCGCTTACGCCTTCTTTGTTAACAAAGGCTGGCACCGGTCTGCTCACGCGGCAGAGGCATCGCTTGCATGGTACATGGGGCGCGGCAGCGCATAAGTCAACGGGCAACAGACGGCCCATGCCGTGGTGTGACAAATAAACGTGCCTAGCCGCCCTTTCGAAACCTCGCTAAATTCGCTGCAACGACGACAGGCTGATCCATGAGTGCACCCATCATCAAACGCTGCGAAGAGAAAGGCCTGCGCATGACAGGCCAGCGCCGGATCATCGCGCAGGTCATTCAGGACAGCGATGATCATCCGGATGTCGAAGAGCTTTTCAAACGCGCCGCCACCTTGGACGCGGGCATTTCCATCGCCACAGTCTACCGCACGGTGAAGCTGTTTGAGGAGGCAGGCATCCTCGACAAGCTGGAATTCGGCGACGGCCGCGCGCGGTATGAGGACGCCGAGCGCGACCACCACGACCATCTGATTGACATGAACTCCGGTGCGGTGATCGAATTCGTGGATGCCGAGATCGAGGCATTGCAGGAACGCATCGCCCAGAAACTGGGGTATGAGCTGCGCGGGCACCGGTTGGAGCTTTACGGCGTGCCGATCAAGAAGGACTGACCGGGTCTGCCCCCGCGCGCCCAAACCTCCCAAAACAAGGACATTCCATGGCCGCCACCGACCGCCCGCTTCTGGCCGTTCTCATCGACGCCGACAATGTGCCTGCGCGCCATGCCCGCAAGATCATGCGCGAAGTCCAGTCCATCGGTGAACCTGCGCTCCGGCGGGTCTACGGCGACTGGTCAAATGACAGCCTGAAAGGGTGGAAAGACCCCATTCACACCCTTGGCCTCGTTGCGCATCAGGAAACCGCAAATTCACGCGGCAAGAACGCCACCGACATCGGGCTGGTGATCCATGCGATGGACATCCTCCACTCGGGGCGCTTTGACGCTTTTGTGATTGTATCCTCCGACAGTGATTTCACCGCCTTGGTGAACCGCCTGCGCGAGGATGGGCTGACGGTCTATGGGATCGGGGAGGCCAAGACCAACGAGGCGCTGCGCAACGTCTACAACCGCTTTATCCTGATCGAGAACATTCCCGATCCCGATGAGACACCGGCGACACCTCCCAAGGGCAAGGCCGCAAAAGCTCTGCCGCTGTTTCGCGAAGCGCTGGAGAAGATCGACAGCGAAGATGGCTGGGTCAACCTCGGCCCGATTGGTCAGGCCATCCAAGCGCGCCATCCCGACTTTGACAGCCGCAGCTTCGGCTTTGCCAAACTCAGCGCGCTTGTGGCGGCGCTTGATGCGCTGGAAACCCGTAAGGATGGAAACAGGCTGCTGGTGCGGCTCAAGGACTAGGGCCGCCTCGGGAAACGCCAGATTGCCCTCATAGCGCCGCAAATCACCCACTTCTGCGGCTATACTGTGGAAAATGTTCAACGACTCGCGCGGGTGCTATGGAACTTCTGATCCTTCTTGGTCTTGTCGGTGTGGCCGGTGCCTTTGTCGGGCTGACCGGTGATGATGATGACGACCCGGCGCCGGAGGAGGATTCGGACGTCCTGTCCCTGACCGGCACGCCCAGAGCAGAAGAACTTGAAGGCACCGAAGGCGCTGACGCCATTGATGGGCGCGGCGGGGACGATCTGGTGCAGGGGTGCGGTGGCAATGACCTTATTGATGGTGGCCGGGGAGAAGATACGCTGGACGGCGGCCTCGGTGACGACACGCTTCTTGGCGGTCTGGGCGACGACAGGTTTGAAGGGGGTGAAGGTGACGACAGCCTCGATGGCGGGGAAGGAAACGACCTATTCTACAGCGGCCCCGGGGACGACACGTTGTTGGGTGGTGACGGCAGGGATTTTCTGTCTGGCAGTGACGGGGATGACCGCATCGAGGGTGGTGCGGGCGACGATAGGATTTATAGCGGCGCAGGCGCAAACACGGTTCTGGGCGGTGCGGGTGATGACTTCATAAGGGGAATTGATCCGTCCATGCCTTTACCGCAACAGACCCCGATGGATCTGATCGACGGTGGCAGTGGCAATGATACCATCCTCTTTCAGGACAACAGCACCGTCACAGGGGGCAGCGGCGCTGACAGGTTCAGTCTGACCGAGGACACCAGCAATGACGTGACTTCCCGGATTGAGGATTTCGACCCGGACGAAGACGAATTGTTCGTAACGGTGCAGACACAAAGCAACAACGCCGATAGCTTCAGCCTGATCGCGCGCGAGGACGGCCTTGGAAACGATCTCTATCTGGACGGAGAGCTTGTTGCAGAGATCCTCAGCACGAAGCCGTTCGGCATCGCAGATCTCAGCCTGCGCGTACTGCTTGAACCAACGGCCGACACTGACCCCTCCGCAACAGGGATCAGTGTCGTAGGCAGTGGCGGCGCAGACAACATCAGCGGCAGTCAGGGCGATGACCTGTTGAACGGTGACGATGGACAGGACACGTTGGCTGGCGGTAACGGCAATGACACGCTCGCCGGTGGCGCGGGGGCTGACAGATTGTCGGGTGGCGATGGCAATGACACGCTGGACGGTGGCGATGGCCATGACACCCTGAGCGGCGGTGATGACGATGACACGCTCAATGGTGGTGCCCTTGGGGACCGCCTCGACGGCGGAAGAGGCGATGATAGGTTGAGCGGTGGCACAGGAAGTGACAACCTATTCGGCAGCGATGGCAATGACACGCTGGACGGTGGCCCAGGCTTTGACACGTTGAGTGGCGGCGATGGCAATGACAGCTTGGAGGGCGGAGGTGGCCTTGACACGTTGTGGGGCGGTGATGGCGATGACACGCTCAGCGGTGGCGACCTCCGTGACTGGCTGACCGGCGGCAGGGGCAATGATCTGTTGAGCGGCGGAACAGGCAATGACAACCTCTATGGCAGCGATGGCAATGACACGCTGGAGGGCGGTGACGACCGTGACCGGCTCGACGGCGGCAGGGGCAATGACTCGCTGAATGGTGGTGCAGGAAATGACAACCTGTCCGGCCGCGATGACAATGACTGGCTGGACGGCGGTGTTGGTTCTGACACGCTCGACGGTGATGCGGGCAATGACAGGCTTTTCGGTGGCACAGGAAGTGACAGGTTGTCCGGCGGCGATGGCAATGACAGGCTGGTCGGCAATGACGGCTTTGACACGCTCGACGGCGGGGCGGGCGATGACACCTTGATCGCAGATGGAAACCGGAATGTTATCGATGGCGTCAACACCATTATGACAGACACGCTGGACGGCGGGGACGGCGATGACCTGCTGATCATGCGCAGCGGCCATGTGGCGACGGGCGGCGATGGGTCGGATGTCTTTGGCATCGCCCCGGCCGCCATCGATCCGGCGTTCACGGAACAATTCCCTCCAACAATCATCACCGATTTCAACCCGGCTGAGGACTTTGTCGTCCTCGGCCCCACGCAAGGTGCCGCCGCTCCAGCCCCCGCTGACATCACCGTCCGGGTCCTTGACGATGACACCGGCGCTGAAGTTCTCATCAATGACCGCGTGGTCGCAATCGTCTACGGCGGGCAAGACCTCACCGCAGACGATATCCAGATCGGGGATTACAACTTCACCGGGGACTACCGCACGCCCTGACGCCTCACTCCTGCGGCTGGAAATCCTTGCTGGCCAGCAGTGCCGCCGCCGCAATCATAAGACTGCCGCAGACCTTGTTCACCAGCCCAAAGGAAAACCGCTTCAACACGGTCGCCGCACGCACGCCGGCCCAACCCCAGAGCAGCAGCAACACCCCGTCCACCACGATATACGTCGCCCCAAGGATCAGCAGTTGCGGCAGCACCGCCTGCGCGGGGTCAATGAACTGCGGGAAAAGCGCACCAAAGAAGACCACCGCAAAGGGGTTCGCCATCGAGGTCACAAACCCCTGCCGGAACAGCCTGAACGACTGGCCCGAGCTGTTCGCCTCCACCTCCCCCACCCTCTCCCGCGACAGGATCAATTGCAGGCCGATCCAGACCAGATAGGCCACACCGATCCATTTGATCCAGACAAAGGCACTGGCAGATGTCGCGATGATCGCCGCCAGCCCAAAGGCCGCCCCGGTCATCTGCACCGCATTCGCCGTCAGATCACCCGCAATGGTGAAGACACTGCGCCTCAGCCCATGCCGGACGCTGTTCGAGATGATCAGCAACTGGCTGGTGTCCGGTGGCGTGGCAAAGAAGACAGCAACCGCCGCCAGATAGAGAAGATAGGTATCCATCGTCATCGGCGGTGCTCCCTTGGGTCAGAGGGTCACGCTAGCGGCGCGGCCCTGCACAAGTCAAAGGCTATCGGGCCCCTACCCCCCGTCCCGCTTGCCCCGGTTCTTCTGCTTCATCGCGCGTTTGACCATTTTGCCAAAGGCGCGGTCCTTCATCCGCCGTTCCGACACCGAGGCGGAATTGAACGCCTCCTCCGCCACCAGTTTGCGCCAGCGGTAGAGGCGCGCCGCATCCACCTGCCCCGCTGCAATCGCCGCTTGCACCGCACATCCCGGCTCGGACTGGTGCTGGCAATCGCGGAACCGGCAGTTCTCTGCAAGCGCTGCAAGATCGGCAAAGACCTCGTCGATCCCCGCCGCCACATCCGCCAGTTGCAGCTCCCGCATGCCCGGCGTGTCAAGGACCACACAGCCCCCCGGCACCAGATGCAGTTCCCGTCGCGTCGTCGTATGCCGGCCCTTGGCATCGTTTTCCCGGATCGCCCCGGTCTCAATCTCCTCTCCGCCCGCCAGCGCGTTGGTCAGCGTGGATTTGCCCACACCGGAGGAGCCCAGAAAGGCAACCGTCTTGCCCGGTTTGCACCATTCGGCCAGCTTGGTCTTCGGATCGCCACTGCGCGCGTCCAGCGCAATCACCGGCACCAGATCGGAGATTGCCGCCGCCTGCGCCACATAGTCCGCCACGTCTTCGGACAGGTCAGACTTCGTCAGCACGATCACCGGCGTGATCTCCGCCTCGAAACACAGCGCGATATAGCGTTCCATCCGCGCGACGTTGAAATCGGGGTTGCAGGAGGAGACGATGAACACCGTGTCGATGTTGGCCGCGATCAGCTGCATCTGCCGTTCGGTGCCGGGGGCACGCCGTTGCAACAGGCTCTTACGGTCCAGCACGCGGCTCTGCCCCGGCTGATCGCGGTCCAGCAACAGCCAATCACCCACGGTGACATCCGGAAGGGTGGGTATGTCCATCTCCACCGCGTCACCAACCACATGCAGCGCGCTGCGGTGCACCTGCGTCACCCGGACGGGCGGTGTCCGGTGCAGGTCGTCCAGATCAAGCTGTTGCGAGAAAAAGGGCTGCCAGCCCATCTCTTCCGTCATCGACCAAGCGCGCGGTGCGGCCGGGGTTGTGGCAGACGGAAGTGTAAATTTGGAGTAATCCCGTGTCATCAGGGGTCAACTTTCATGTCTTGGCCGCACGCTGCGCGCGGGCCTGCATTGTCAGGAGAATCAGACATCCTGCGCCCGCCGCCGACATGCGCCTGCGGGGCTCAAAACTGTCTGAATGGGGTCGAGAGGCCTTAAACCTCTCCGCCTGACCGGGACATGAAATCTCCAATGTTGTGATGGGTATCTAACCCCTCCTCAGCGTGGGTTCAACCGGGCCAGCATCATCGGCAGATAGACCGACAGCACCAGCAGCCGCGCGATGTGACAGGCGGCCACGAAACCGGGGATCACCCCCAGCACCACACCAATGGCGATCATCGTCTCCAGCCCGCCGGGGGCGAAGGCCACCAGCACATGCGCCAGCGGCATGCCCAAGGCCCAGGCCACAGGCATCGCGCCCAGCCCGGCCATCACCACCGCAATCACCGTGATGGCCACGCCCGCGCCCAGCCCGCTGAGAAACCGCGCCAGCGGCACGCCAGAGAACCGCGTGCCAATCAGCGCCCCCAGCACCAGATAGGCCGGCAGCAACAGCCATGCAGGCAAGGTCCCCGTGACCACCCCCGTCAGATGCGCCAGTGCTGAAACCACCATCGGCCCCAGCAGCAGCGGTGCGGGCACGTTCAACCTGCCAAAAACCACGCCCAGTCCCAGACCCAGCACGATCACCACCCCCATCGGCCCCAAGGCCATCGCGGCCCCCGACAGCACCATCCTGCCGCCCAGATCAACCCCCATCGCCAGCGCCGCAAAGGGCACCACCAGGGTCAGCGCCAAAAGCCGCACCGATTGCGTTACGGAAATGCGCGCCACGTCCGACCGCGTCTCCGCCGCAATCGCCATCACAAAGCTCAGATGCCCCGGCGCGGAAGCCAGCAGGGCAGAGCGTGCATCAAACCCGAAAAACCGCTGCAACACCGCGCGGCAGGCCACCATGATCGCCCAGATCACCGCCGCCATGAAGACAAACGCCAGTGGCCAGCGCAGCATCGCGTCCAGAGCATCCTGGTCAAACCCGGCGCCCACGGCGGTGCCCAACAGCACAAAACAGGTGTTGCGCAGGGTTGGGTCAATGCTGGTGCGCATCCCCGCGACCCCCGCAAGCGTCACCGCAAGGGCCGGCCCCAGCAGGATATAGACCGGGGCATTCACACCCCAGGCCACCAGCGCCCCCAACGCCCCCAGACCCAGCGTCAGCGCGGTCTCCTTGGGGCTGCTTGTCAGGATGGGCCATCTCATACCCCGCTCCTACCACCCCACCGCGCGCGCCACCACCACCCCTTGCCCTTGCCCCTCAAAACGGTCATCCCTGCCCCGACGACTCCCCCCTTGAAAGGACATCCCATGGACAACCTGCGCGGCGCGGCCCTGATGGTCCTCTCCATGCTCGGGTTCGCGGTGGAGGACATGCTGATCAAGCTGGTGGCCGAGGATCTGCCGATCGGCCAGATCCTGTTCATGCTCGGGGTTGGCGGGGCAACGGTCTTTGCCATTGTGGTCAAGCTGCAAGGGGATGCGCTCTTTGTGCCGCAGATGCGCAGCATCCCGATCCTGCTGCGCGCCGTGGGCGAGCTGGCAGGCACCATGGCCTTCGTCTCCGCCATCGTGCTCACCCCGCTCTCCAGCGCGTCGGCCATTTTGCAAGCCACCCCGCTTGCCGTGACCATGGGCGCGGCCATCTTTCTGGGCGAACAGGTCGGCTGGCGACGGTGGAGCGCGGTCACCGTGGGCCTCATGGGCGTCCTGCTGATCATCCGCCCCGGCATGGCCAGTTTTGAGCCTTTGTCCCTGCTTGCCGTCATCGCGGTCTTTGGCCTTGGCATGCGTGACCTTGCCACCCGGCGGGTGCCCCGGACCATCTCCACCATGCAGCTCAGCTTTCTGGGTTTTGCGGCCGTGATCCCCGCAGGCCCGCTGATGCTGTGGCTGGGCGGACAGCCCCCTGTGGCACCTGTCGGTCAGCCCCTGCTGCTCTTTTGCGGCGCGCTTTTCATCGGGCTTTTTGCCTATTACGCGATTGTCGCTGCGGTCCGTCTGGGCGATCTGGGATTTGTCGCCCCGTTCCGCTATTCGCGGATGCTGTTTGCGCTGGTGATCGGCGTGATGGTCTTTGACGAATCCCCCGATACACTCACCCTCACTGGTGCGGCCATCATCGTCGCCTCCGGCATCTACACCGTCCTGCGCGAACGCAAAACCCAGCGTGCCCTTTCCAACGCCCAGCCATCGGTCTAAAACCCGGCCAAACCCGCAGCCAATCCCAAGGATCCCGCCCATGAGCACCATCATCGACATCTTCGCCCGCGAAATCCTCGACAGCCGGGGCAACCCCACGGTCGAAGTCGACATCACGCTCGAAGACGGCACCATGGGCCGCGCGGCGGTGCCTTCGGGGGCCTCCACGGGTGCCTATGAAGCGGTTGAAATGCGCGACGGCGACAAAGCGCGCTACAAAGGCAAAGGCGTGCTGGGCGCCTGTGCCGCCGTGAACGGAGAGATCGCGGAAAACCTGCTGGGGCTCGATGCCACCGATCAGGTCGAACTCGACGCTGCGATGATCGAGCTTGACGGGACCGACAATAAATCCCGCCTCGGGGCCAATGCGATCCTCGGCGTGTCCCTCGCAGCGGCGAAGGCGGCGGCAGACTACTGCACGCAACCGCTCTACCGCTACGTCGGCGGCACCTCTGCCCGCGTGCTGCCCGTGCCGATGATGAACATCATCAATGGCGGTGAACATGCGGACAACCCCATCGACATTCAGGAATTCATGATCATGCCCGTCGCGGCTGAGAACATCCGCGACGCGGTGCGCATGGGTTCCGAAGTCTTCCATACCCTCAAAGGCGAGCTTTCCGCCGCAGGCCTCTCCACCGGCATCGGCGACGAAGGCGGCTTTGCCCCCAACCTGTCGTCCACCCGCGATGCGCTGGATTTCATCCTCAAAGCCATTGAAAAGGCAGGGTATAAACCGGGCGATGACATCCACCTCGCCCTCGATTGTGCCGCCACCGAATACTACAAGGATGGCGCATACGAGATGACCGGCGAAGGCGCCTCCCTCTCCTCGGATGAAAACGCCGCCTACCTCGCGGCACTGGTGAAAGACTACCCGATCATCTCCATCGAAGATGGCATGTCCGAAGACGACTGGGACGGCTGGAAAGCCCTCACCGATCTAATCGGCGACAAAGTCCAACTGGTGGGCGACGATCTGTTTGTCACCAACCCCGCGCGCCTTGCCATGGGGATTGAGAAAGGCTGCGCCAATTCCATGCTGGTCAAGGTCAACCAGATCGGCACGCTGACCGAGACGCTCAAGGCCGTCGACATGGCCCACCGCGCGCGGATGACCAACGTCATGTCCCACCGCTCAGGCGAAACCGAAGATGCCACCATCGCGGACCTCGCCGTCGCGACCAACTGCGGGCAGATCAAGACCGGGTCGCTGGCGCGTTCCGACCGGCTGGCGAAATACAACCAGCTTATCCGCATCGAAGAGCAGTTGGGCGAAGCCGCCGAATACGCCGGCCGCTCTATCCTGCGGTGATGGCGTTCACCCTGACATCCGTCACATCGGCAGAGGATCTGGACGCCGTCCGGGCCCTCTGCTGGGACTATCGGCAGGCCCTGATCGACAACAACCCCGTCGATCTGGCGATCACAGAACGGTTCTACCCAGAACCCAAATACACCACCCTCATGGACAGGCTGGCCAATGAACACGCCCGCCCCAAGGGGATCATCCTGCTGGCCCGCGATGCCCAAGGCGTCCCCGCAGGCTGCGGGATGAGCCATGCGCTGGACGCGCAAACCTCTGAAATCAAACGTGTCTTCGTGCCGCAGACCCACCGCAGCCAGGGCATCGCCGCGCGCCTGTGCACCGCCTTGGTGGATCAGGCAAAGGCCGACGGCTTTGCCCGTGTCGTCCTTGACACCTCCACCCATCTGCCGGGCGCCAAACAGCTCTACGACAAACTCGGTTTCACCCGGCGCGGTCCCTATCAGCCCATGCCCGAAGACCTGTTGCCGCATCTGCTGTTTTTCGAGAAAGCCCTGTGACGCCCGCGCAGATCATCACCCATCTCGACCTCGCACCGCACCCCGAAGGCGGGCATTACCGCCAGACCTGGGTGGACACCACCAGCGATGGCCGCCCCAGCGGCACCTGCATCTACTTCCTGCTGCAACGGGGTGAGCGCAGCCACTGGCATCGGGTCGACGCCACCGAAATCTGGCTCTACCACGCCGGCGCGCCGCTCCACCTGCACATGTCCGCCACCGATGCAGGCCCGGCCAGCACCCATCTGCTGACCCCGGACCTGACACAAGGCGCACCCCAGCTCATCGTGCCACGCGATCACTGGCAAGCGGCTGAAACCACCGGCGATTTTACCCTCGTCAGCTGCACCGTCTCCCCCGGCTTCAGCTTCGACGGCTTCACCCTTGCAGACCCGGCGTTCTCTATCCCATGACCAAACGCCTCCCCCTCTTTCTGGGTGCCGCCGTGATTGGCCTGACCATTGCCGCCTGGGACCGCAGCCGCGCCACGGAAACCGTGGTAACCGGCACCGTGGCAGAGGTGATCTCTGAAGATGGCGAAGGCCCGGATCGGTGGTTCATCAAGGTCACCCTGCCCGATACGGAACAGACCCTCGGCCCCCTCCAATCCCGCCCCATGGTCGCGGCCGGAGACCGCATCTGCGTCATCCAATCCAAAGCCAGCCACCGCGACACGACCTACCGCCGCGCGCCCGCCTCCACGATCTGCTGATCCCCCCGCCACACGCGCCCGTCGCCCTGCCCAACCTCTGGTCTGGAGCCGCCCTTGCGTGGCACGTGGCGGGCTTGAGAACTGACGCTTGCCAAGCGAAATCGTGGAGGGACCCGCTTGCGGGATACCACTATTTTGCTTGGGAAGGGGCAGTTCTTGAGCCAGACAAAGGGTCATGCAAGGGCGGCTCCAGACCCTCTGGTTTGGTGAGACCCGCAGCGCTGCCCGCCTACGGCAAAGACACCGTCCCGCCACCCACAGCCGCCCGCACGCCCGTCGTGCCCGGACAGGACGTCGCCATCCCCCGCGCCACACGCACCGCCAGATAGGCAAAGGCCTGCGCCTCCAGCATATCGCCATCCAGCCCGACCGCTTCGACCGGGCGCACCGGGCAGTCCAGCCCCGCCGCCAGCATTTCCGTCAACACCGGATTGTGCCGCCCGCCGCCTGTGACCAGCACCTCTGATGGCGCAGACGGGCAATGCTGCATCGCCTCGGCCACGCCAGCGGCACACATTGCCGTCAGGGTCGCCGCGGCATCCGCATCCGCCAACTCCCCCACCAGCCCGATCATCTGGGCAAAATCATTGCGGTCCAGTGACTTCGGCGGCATCCGCGCGAAATACGGCTCCGCCAGGAACAGCTCCAACGCCCCCGTCTCCACCTGCCCCTGCCGCGCCAGCGCGCCACCCTTGTCAAACGCCACCCCGCGCCGTGCCTGCATCAAATCGTTCAGCGGCGCATTTGCAGGCCCTGTGTCAAACGCCAGCAATGCCCCCTCCGCCTCCGGCTCTGCCACACCCGGATCCACCCAGGTCACATTCCCCACGCCGCCCAGGTTCAAAAACGCCACCGGCCCCTCTGCCCCGATGTACCGCGCGCAGGCATGGTGAAAGAACGGCGCCAGCGGTGCGCCCTCTCCGCCCAACGCCACATCCGCTGAGCGGAAATCCCACGCCACCGGCACACCCAAAGCAGCCGCCAAAGCCGCCCCATCGCCCACTTGCAAGGTGCCGCGCGTGCGCGGCGCATGGGCCAGGGTCTGCCCATGAAAGCCAATGATATCAATGCCCTCAAAGCCGCCCAACACCGCCCGGTGCGCGGCGTCCACGACCTCTGCCGCAGCCGCCACTTCCGCACCATCCCAGCGCCCCAAGGCGCGCGCCAGCACCGCGCGCTCCGCCTCCGAATAGCCCCGATACCCGGTCTCCCCAAACCCCAGAATATCGCGCCCGTCCGTGACGAGCACCGCCGCATCCACCCCGTCCAGCGATGTGCCCGACATCGCCCCCAAGGCGCGCACCGCACCTGTCTTGCCAATGGCCCTGCTCATGTCTCTACGCGGGCCTTTCCCTTTGACGACGCACCGCCTATAGATTGCCCCGCATTCCAAGCCCGAGGCAAGACGTCATGACCTACCATCCCAAATCGGCCTTCATCCACACGATGAAAGAGCGCGGCTTTCTCGCCGATTGCACCGATTATCAGGGGCTGGATGAGGCACTGATGAAAGGCACCCAACCGGCCTACATCGGCTATGACGCCACCGCGCAATCGCTGCATGTGGGCCATCTGCTGAACATCATGATGCTGCGCTGGTTGCAGAAATGCGGCCACAAGCCGATCACCCTGATGGGCGGCGGCACCACCAAGGTGGGGGATCCCTCCTTCCGCGCGGATGAACGTCCCCTGCTCGGTCCCGAACAGATCGACGCCAACATCGCCGGCATGCAGCAGGTGTTTGAGAAATACCTGACCTACGGGGAAGGCGCATCTGACGCGCTGATGCTCAACAACGCCGAATGGCTCGACAACCTGAACTACCTCGATTTCCTGCGCGACATCGGGCGGCATTTCTCCGTCAACCGGATGCTCAGCTTTGAATCCGTCAAATCCCGCCTTGACCGCGAGCAATCCCTCAGCTTCCTCGAATTCAACTACATGATCCT
>Ga0160419_100424_pt1 | contig 27226 bp, 19 predicted proteins | sample CelAP2metagpilot_2_FD_108196 | JGI IMG/M metagenome (GOLD analysis project Ga0160419, IMG submission 108196) | Phycosphere-associated microbial communities from Cellana algal ponds in Kailua-Kona, Hawaii, USA - Cellana AP2-4-25 metagenome pilot ... | reverse complement strand
AGTGTTCTTTTGAATTTTCCATATTTTTTGATTTTATAGTTAAACTTTTTACTTACTTAATTTTAATATCCTGAATGCACCTTGTATCACCAATCCAAATACAATGATTCCTATAATTAAATCTGGAATACCAGAATGCAGCCAATTGACTAAAACGCCTGCTGTAATTACGCCAAGATTTATTATAATATCGTTAGAGGTAAAAATCATACTGGCACGCATATGTGCTTCTTGACTTTTAGATTTTTGTAAGAGGTACAAGCAAATGCCATTTGCAATCAAAGCAAATACTGAAACTATAATCATTGTTGAAAATACAGGTAAAGCTTCATAGCCTAAAAATCTACGTATTACCTCAACGATTCCGATAATTGCAAGTGTTATCTGAAAATAGCCTGCATATTTTGCAATCCGTTTCTTTTTTAAAACTGTACCACCAACTGCTATTAAACTCAATCCGTAAACAAATGAATCTGCCAACATATCTAAACTATCAGCAACTAATCCCATTGATTTTGAAATAAGTCCTGTACTCATTTCGATAATAAAAAATGCAAAATTGATGATTAGAACTGTCCACAACAGTTTGGATTGACTCCTTGTAGATTCAGTAATAATTGTGTCTGTATCTTCTGAACTGATTAAACTTTCATTTAATTTTAATTCATTTAAGGCATTACCAATTTCATTTACATTTGAATTATGATATAGTGTTAAGATTCTTTCTTCTAAATTAAAATCAAGTTGTTTGATACCATCTATATCAGATAGCTTCATCTTAATTAGATTTTCTTCAGAAGGACAATCCATTTTTGATATTTTGAAAACTGTTTTCTGCATATAATTAAATGTTTTTTGTTCTTAATCGTAATGCGTTACCTATTACCGAAACCGAGCTAAAACTCATTGCTAAAGCTGCTATCATTGGCGAGAGTAGTATTCCGAAGAATGGAAACAACACACCTGCTGCAATAGGTACACCTAAAGTGTTGTAGATAAGTGCAAAAAATAGGTTTTGCTTAATGTTCTTCATTACAGCATTACTCAAATTTTTTGCTTTTACAATACCGTGTAAATCGCCTTTTACTAAAGTTATCATAGCACTTTCTATCGCTACATCTGTTCCTGTTCCCATTGCAATACCTACATCACTTTTTGCCAATGCTGGTGCATCATTAATACCATCACCTGCCATAGCAACCACTTTCCCTTTTTCTTGCAGTTTCTCTACTTCTTTGAGTTTATCTTCTGGTAGCATACTGGCTTTAAAACCTGCGAGATTAAGTTCTGATGCTACTGCTTTTGCAGTATCGTGATTATCGCCTGTAAGCATTATAACATCAATGCCTTTATCTTGAAGTGCTTTAATGGCTTTAGCACTTGTTTCTTTTATTTTATCGCCTATAACTACATATCCAACTACGGTTTCATCTATTGACAAATAAGAAACTGTTTTACCCTGTTCTTGGTAAGATTTAGCTTCGTCTTTCATTTTAGAAGTAATATCCGCTTTAGCATATTCCATCATTTTAGGATTACCTAATGCTACATTTTTTCCATCAATTTTAGCTTCAACACCTTTTCCTGTAACAGCACTAAAATCTTCGGACTTTAAAATTTCTGCGTTGTGTTCTTTGCCATATTTAACTGTCGCTTCTGCCAAAGGATGTTCACTATTGGTATTTAATGAAACGATGTATTGAAGTAGCTCATTTTTGTTTAAAGCATCATTAAAAGCTCCAACGGTTTCAACTGTTGGTTTTCCTTCGGTAATTGTTCCTGTCTTGTCAACGATAAGCGTATTTACCTTATCCATTTTTTCAAGAGCTTCAGCATTTTTAATCAATACACCATTTTGAGCACCTTTACCCACACCAACCATTACAGACATTGGTGTTGCTAAACCTAAAGCACAAGGACAAGCAATGATTAGTACTGCAATTGCATTGACAAACGCATACACATAAACTGGTTCTGGTCCCCAAATAGACCATACAATAAATGTGATAATAGAAATAAGAACTACAACTGGCACAAAATAGCCTGAAACTTTATCTGCTAAATTTTGAATAGGTGCACGACTTCTACTGGCATCATTAACCATATGAATGATTTGTGATAATAAAGTGTCACTTCCTACCTTTTCTGCTTTCATTAAAAAGGATTGATTCCCATTAATGGTTCCGCTACTTACTTTATCTTCTTGAGATTTGTTTACAGGAATAGGTTCGCCTGTAATCATAGATTCATCAATAGTTGTTTCGCCTTCAGTTATCACACCATCCACAGGAATTTTATCTCCTGGTTTCACTTTTAGAATATCATTAAGTTCTATCTCGTCAATACTGACTTCAACTTCTTCACCATCTACTATTTTTATGGCTTTATTAGGTGCTAATTTCAACAGTTCTTTTACTGCCGAATTGGTTTTACTATGTGCACGAGCTTCTAACAACTGACCTAAAAGCACTAACGTTAGAATAACTGTTGCTGCTTCAAAATAGACGTGAACTGCGCCTGATTCAGTTTTAAATTGTTCAGGAAATACATCTGGAAACAACATCCCAAATACACTAAATAACCAAGCCACACCTGCACCGATTCCAATAAGTGTAAACATATTGAGATTCCACGTTTTTATGCTTCTATAAGCACGCTCAAAGAACATCCAAGTGGCATAAAACACTACTGGAATTGATAATGCAAACTGAATCCAGTTCCAATATTTCTGTTCCATTATATCGTACAACGGATTGTTATTGAGCATTTCGCTCATAGCCATTAAGAAAATGGGCAAGGTAAATGCTGTGGCAATCCAAAATTTCTTTAATAGCTTTTTATACGTTTTTTCTTCTGCTGAACTATCTGCTTCCATTGGCACTAAATCCATCCCACAAATAGGACACGAACCTGCTTCGTCTTTGACAATTTCTGGATGCATCGGACACGTCCATTGTTCCTTTGAAGTTGCTGATAGATTTTGTTCTTCCACCAAATCCATTCCGCAAACAGGACAATCGCCTGGTTTATCATAAGTTTTATCGCCTTCGCAATGCATAGGACAATAAAATGTGCCTGTACCTTTAGGTTGCTTTTCCTTTTTAGCTTCTGAATGCTGATGGTGTTCACCTTGTTTATGAATGCTATATGTACCACCATCTTTTTTTAAGGCTTCTTGAAATGTTTCTATGGGAATATGTGATTCCATTTCTATGGTAGCTTCTGCCTTTTCTAAATCGACTGTTGCTTTTGAAACACCTTCTACTTTAGAGAGCGTTTCTTCTACGTGACTGCGACAACCGTTGCAAGTCATTCCGTGTATGTGATATGTGTGTTTCATTGTTATAATTTTATTTAAAATCTAATTGAAAGTCCACCACCCCAACCATATCGGTTGTTATAATTCCCTTGAATTGAAAAATTTCGAGATAAGATGTACGATGCTCCAATTAACCATTGAGTTTCACCTTCATAAGATTTGTTGTTTTCTAACTCATTAACCCATCCAAAATCTGCTCTGTACTCGTATTCTCCTTCGAGAAAAATTCTAGGAAAAATCAATAGTTCTCTGTCCAAACGTATTCTTGGGCGCAATTGATGGTCCATACTCACATCGACATTAAATCTGTAAGGCGTGAAATATTTAACTCCAACCAATCCCACAGTATTGAATGTATCATAAGAATCTGGTGTTGAAGTTTCAGTATTTACGCCTGCATACACGCGTACCCAATCATTGAGGTAGCGATTATAATTTACTTCTATTTCGGCATTTTGGTTATAATCAAACTCGGCACGTAGTCCAAATTCGTTGCGGATGTTGCTCGACATCAATAAAAGTTCATTAAAGTTTGAACCTACACGTGCAGCTCCCCACGAATAGTAATGGTCTGTCTCGTCAATTAGTTTTTGAACTGGATAAGGTTTCATCCTTTCATCGCGTGGTGTATCATAGCTAAATACTCTTGCCATACCACCCATCATATGATATAACACGTGACAATGAAAGAACCAATCACCATATTCTTCGTTATAAAATTCGATGACCACTTTTTGCATAGGTGGTACATTGACGGTATGTTTTAATGGCGAACGCTCTCCATTTTCATTAATCACCCTAAAGTAATGCCCGTGCAAGTGCATTGGGTGGTGCATCATTGTCAGATTATTTAGGGTAATCCTTGTAACCTCATCGCTTTTAATTTTAATCTTGTCTGTTTCGGACAATGGTGTACCATTCATACTCCAAACATAGCGTTGCATATTACCAGTTAGATTCAGTAAAATTTCATTTACTGGCGCATCTGTCTTAAAAGTGGTGTTTTCCTTTGCTTTTAAAAAATCATAATTGAAATACGTTTTACGTGTATCATAATTAAATGAAGCGGTGTCCTTTTGCATTGTAGACATCATATGATTCATTGGCGTCGCATCCTTTTTCATTTCCATATTCATATCATTATCCATCTTCATCTGTCCGTCTTTCATATCCATCTTCATCTTCATTCCATATGTCTGCATCAAAAACTCTGGTGTTTTTTTCTTTTGATTGCCCACCATTGCAGGTGCACCCATCTTCATATCCATTTTTGCCATTTGCTTCATCATAGCCACTTTATCTGGTCTGTCTATTACAGTAGCTGGATACAATTTTCCGCTACCCAAACGGATTGAGGTGTTGCCAGAACCATCTTGGGCTGTTGCGGTAATTTCTAATGTACCTTCTGGGATAGTTACTATAACATCATAGGTTTCGGCAATTGCAAAAAGAAATCGGTTTTTATATTTTGGTGTTACATCCACACCATCACTCGCTACAATCATCGGGTTACCACCACCAAAATCCACCCAATAATAAGATGAAGCAGATGCATTAATAAAACGTAGTCGTACTTTTTCACCTGCTTTAAACTCTGGATATTCTGCAACTTTTTTACCATTGGCTAAAAACGCAGGATAGTAGATATCTGCAATATCTGCACCTTCCATTCTATCGCGCCAAAATTTGAATTGTGCGCCTAATGCATCTTCTTTTATAACTCTGCTTAATGGTACCGCTGTTCCTTTTTTAACCTGATACCACTCATTTCCTCGTTTAAGGTTTCGCAGTACATTTATTGGTTTTTCATTTGTCCAATCGGAAAGGACTACGACTAAATCCTTATCATAGTCCAAGGTCTTTTCTTTAGGATGAATGACTATTGAGCCATAAACTCCTTTTTGCTCTTGCAACATCGTGTGGGAATGATACCAATATGTGCCAGATTGGTTTATAGGTATTCTATATTGAAATGTAGTGTTTGGTTTTATAGGTGGCGTAGTTAAATAAGGTACACCATCATAAAAATTAGGAAGTATTAAACCGTGCCAATGTACAGAGGTTTCTTCATCCATTTTATTGGTTACGTTAATAATAGCGAGGTCACCTTCATTAAATTCTAATGTAGGACCTGGAATTCCACCATTAATTGTCATTCCTTTGGCGGTTACACCTGAAAGAGTTATTTCATTTTCTTCTATAGTAAGGTTATACTCTTGTATGTTTCGGCCTTCTTCTTTTCTATCTTGACCATTTGTACCAACTTGGGCAAATGCCATTGAAGTTAGAAACAAGAGAAATATTGTGTTAAATGTTTTCATTGTTTACTGAATTAAATAATTAATGATTGTACTTTGCACATAGTAGGTCTTCACAGATTCTATTTGGTTCATTTGAAACTTTAATTGCAACTCTTGAATATCCAAAACATCATTAAAATCAATGGTTCCTGTTTCGTAACTTTTTATTAGAATGTCTTCTGCATCTTTGGCTTGCTGTAGGTTTTTGGTTTGGGTAGCATAACTTATTCTTGCAGAAATGCGTTCGTTATTCGCTTTGTCTAAAAGCGTTTCCAATGCATTTAAACGTTCCTGTTTTTGAGCAGTAATTTCCTGCTGTTGCAAATCATTTTGTTTGGTTTGGGATTTATATTTCTTATTGAAAATTGGGATAGATACCGAAACCATTGGCATTACAATATCCTTTCCGTTATCGCTGAAATCCATATTTGGTCTTTCAGCAACATTGATATAATCTAATCCAAAACCAATCATTGGACTGCTTTCTTTTTGATTCAATAATTCTGATTGCTCTATGGATTGATAGAGTTTATCAAATTTTAGTAATTCAGGATGTAATACTAATTTTTCAAAAGTAATATCAAAGTCTTCTGAAGGTATCATTAAACTATCTACCACATTCACGGTAACATCATTATCTCTATTCAATAGATTATTGAAGTTAGTTTGTTCTGCTAAAAACTGTTGTTGCAATACATCTTTTAATTGTTGCATTTCGTTCTGACGCATTTGCAATCGCAACACATCTACTGCGGATGCTTTACCAACCTCAACAGAAGTTAATGCCAACGTCTCATAAGTTTCTAATAGTTTGATGTTTTCAGTTAAAACCTCTTGCTTTGCTTTGTTAGCGTATAGATTATAATAGGATTGTGATACCGAAGCCATTAGTTTTCGCTTTGCGATAACGATGTCCTCGTATTTAGCATCTGCTAATGAACTCACATAATTTTCTCTCGATGTAATGGTTCCAAACCAAGGTAACATTTGTTTAGCAGAGACCTTAAAGCGTTGTGCACCTGTTCTGGTTTCCGGTTCACTCACAAAATAACCAACACCAAATTCGGTATTAGGAATGGTGTTGACCTCGTTTACCTTTTCGGAAGCTCTTTTGTATTGTAACTCAAACTTTTGAATTTCTGGATTGTTTGTTAAGGCTTCATCGATAAGTATTTCTAATTGTTGAGCGTTCGCAAAAAGACTCAAGAAACAAGAGCCAAGAGCCAAGACGATTTTTATTTGTATTGATTTATATTTCATTTTGATGTTCTTTTAAGTTGAACTTCTGCTTTCCAGCTATACAATACTGGTACAACAAACAAAGTGATTAAGGCTATAAGCATTCCACCAAAACTTGGTATTGCCATAGGTATCATAATATCACTACCTCTTCCTGTAGATGTTAATACTGGTAATAATGCTAAAATGGTCGTAGCTGTAGTCATTAAACACGGTCTGATACGTTTTTCTCCTGCTTCTACAACAGATGCTCTTACTTCCTTTTTATTATCCGGTGTATTTCTACCGAATGTTTGAGTTAAATAGGTTGCCATAACTACACCATCATCGGTTGCAATTCCGAATAGTGCAATAAACCCTACCCAGACTGCAACACTTAAATTAATTGGGTGTATTTGGAATAAATCACGTAGATTTTCGCCAAAGAAATTAAAGTTTAAAAACCATCCTTGACCATACAACCAAATCATAATAAAACCACCTGCAAATGCTACTGCAATACCTGTAAATACCATTAATGACGTACCTACAGAACGGAATTGGAAATACAGAATTAAGAAAATAATTGCTAATGCTAAAGGCACAACAACCGACAAGGTTTTTTCGGCTCGCAACTGATTTTCGTATGTTCCTGTAAATTGGTAGTTAATACCTTTTGGAACTACTAATTCGCCACTATCTATCTTTTGCTGAATTAGAGCTTGTGCGCTTTCAACTACATTGACTTCGGCAAAACCATCTAGTTTATCGAACAATACATAGCCAACTAAAAAGGTATCTTCACTTTTAATGACCTGTGGACCTTGTTCGTAACTTATAGTTGCCAATTCGCTTAAAGGCACAGGACTTCCTTTTTCAACTGGCACATAAATCTGTTGTAAGTCTGTTGGGTTTGCTCGTAATTCTCTTGGGTATCGTACTCGTACACCATATCGCTCTCGACCTTCTACCGTTTGGGTTAAGACCATACCACCAACTGCTACTTTTAATACATCTTGAACATCTTGTATCGAAATGCCATAACGTGCAATTTTCTCTCTATCAATATCAATTAACAAATAGGGTTTACCAACAATACGGTCTGCAAAAACAGCTTCTTTTTTAACACCTTCAGCTTCCTTGATGATGTTTTCTAATTGCACACCAAACGCTTCAATCTGCTTTAAGTCTTGACCTTTTACTTTAATTCCCATAGGTGCTCTCATTCCTGTTTGAAGCATTACCAATCGGGTTTCAATAGGTTGTAGCTTTGGTGCAGAGGTTACGCCTGGCAATTTGGTAACTTTTACAATTTCATTCCAAATATCGTCCGGTGACTGTATTTCTGGTCGCCAATTACGGTAGAACTCGCCATTATTGTCTGGAATGAGTTGTTCTTTTGCTTTAAGAGATTGCCACGCTTCACGCTGTTCCGCTCGCAATGACATTCCGTTTTTTAACACATATTCACCATCATCATTGACTTTATAGCGTTGGCGTACTCCGTTTTCATTCAGCATATATTCTGGTTTATACTGAATGATATTTTCATACATCGACAAAGGTGCTGGGTCTAATGCAGATTCTGTACGACCTGCTTTTCCAACTACAGTTTCGATTTCAGGAATACTGGCAACTGCCATATCTAACTGCTGTAAAACACGCTTATTTTCTTCTACACCAGAACGTGGCATAGAAGTAGGCATCAATAAAAAAGAACCTTCATTTAACGATGGCATAAATTCTTTGCCTGTGTTTTTCATAATGAAAAAACCAGCAATGACAATTGCAGTTGGAATAGACAAAAACAATAATTTATTATCTAAACACCATCTTAAAATTCGAGTATAATACCTGATAAACAATGAGAAAACACCCAATAAGCCAAAGCAAATGACACCAACAAAGATGAGGTTCCAGAAGATACTTTTATCAACTCCTAAAGGTCTCCAATATTCCGCTAACAGAAATACTATTGCAGTTGTACATATTATGATATTAATTAAGTTGGATTGTTTTTCTGTTATTTTATTTTGAGTACTTAACAATGCTGTGATACCAAAAGCTATCAATATTAATCCTAACCAATAACCATAGATTATTGCTATTATCCCTAATACTATTAAAACGCCATTTAAAGCATATTTAAAATGCGTTTTTATGCTTTTCTTTCTGAATAAAAACGCTGCAAAAGGTGGAATTAAAAACAATGCTACAATTATTGAAGCTGTTAATGCAAAGGTTTTTGTGAATGCTAATGGTCTGAACAATTTACCTTCAGCGCCAATCATTGTAAATACAGGAATGAAACTTATAATTGTAGTCATTACTGCGGTTACGATTGCACCAGAAACTTCGGCTGTTGCGTTATAGACTACTGTGTTTATGGGTAACTTTTTATGAGATTCCTCGTCGCTCGTTCCTTGCTCTGTCGGAATGACATTTTCGTTTTCATCTAAATGCCGAATGATATTTTCTGATAGTATAACACCAACATCGACCATTGTTCCGATAGCAATTGCAATACCAGATAATGCGACAATATTAGCATCGACGCCAAAGAGTTTCATCGCAATAAATACCATTAAGACTGCAACTGGTAATAATCCTGAAATCAAGACAGAAGCTCGAAGATTAAACACCATAATGATTATAACCAAAATGGTAATCAATATTTCAAGAGTTAAGGCTTCATTGAGTGTACCTAAAGTTTCTTGTATCAATTCTGTTCTGTCATAAAAAGGCACTATGGTAACTTGTGATGTTCTTCCATCTGCCAAAACTTTTGAAGGTAATCCTGCACTTAATTCATTAATTTTTTCCTTTACGTTATTAATGACTTCCATTGGGTTTGCTCCATAACGAGCCACCACAACAGCACCAACAACTTCAGCACCTTCTTTATCCAATAAACCTCGTCTTGTTGCTGGACCTAATGAAACTTTTCCAATGTCTTTAATTTTTATTGAAGTGAAATTTTCAGAATCAACTACAGCATTTTCAATATCTGCAATGGATTTTACATACCCCAAACCACGAACTAAATATTCAGCTTGGTTAATTTCCAAGGTTTGTGCGCCAATATCCTTATTACTTTCTTTTACAGCTTTAACAATATGATGTAACCCAATGTTATATTGACGCATTAGTTCTGGGTTTACATCCACTTGGTACTCTTGAACATAACCACCAATTGATGCAACTTCAGAAACACCGCTTGCAGAGGACAAGGCATATTTAACATAGTAATCTTGAATACTACGTAATTCGTGTAAATCCCAACCACCTGTTACATTACCGTTCTCATCACGACCTTCAAGTGTGTACCAAAATATTTGTCCTAATCCTGTGGCATCTGGACCTAACGCTGGATTAACACCTTCGGGTAATAAACCACTTGGTAAGGAATTAAGTTTTTCGAGAATACGACTTCTGCTCCAGTAAAATTCTATATCCTCTTCAAAAATGATATAGATGCTTGAAAACCCAAACATAGAGGAACTACGAATGGTTTTCACTCCAGGAATACCCAATAATGATGTGGTTAATGGATAGGTTATTTGGTCTTCTATATCTTGTGGGGAACGACCATCCCACTTGGTAAATACGATTTGTTGATTTTCACCTATATCGGGAATAGCATCTACTGCTACAGGGTTACTTGGCAAAAATCCTGTATCCCAATTAAAAGGTGCATTAACAGTTCCCCATCCAATAAAAAGGACAAGTAGTAAAACTGCAACGAGTTTGTTTTCTATTAAAAATTTGATGCTTTTATTTAGCATATGATTGATTTTAAACAATTAGACAATAGTGTTGTAAAAACACCGAATACAGTAAATTATCCTTACGACATTGCAGTCATAGGATAAAAGAGTCTATTGTTTAAAAATCAAATTAAGTATGTCTCGTCAATCTTGTAGAGTTGCCTTATGACGAGTGGTGGTTTGTATTCTTCGTAGGTAGATACATTACTGTCTAAACCTTCAAAAAGGTTAATGTAAGTATAAACAAATGAAGCGATGAATACTTGTTGCTCAAACGTGATTTTGTCAACTTGCAATTGTAATTCGTCTTGACCTTCAATTGCTAATTGTTTATCATCACAACAATTTTTCTTGGTAATAGAACATTCTTCGGTTGAAGGCTTTTCCATTTCCATTCCGCAACCTTTGGCTTTTTGAAAGATAGCAGATTCTACTAAAGTATCTCCACAATAATGCATATTCACAGTAAATGACATTGTAGAGAATAACACTACAAAAGTCATTGCTAAAGACATTATTTTATGGAAAATCTGCTTCATATTGATTGCGAAGTTACGAAATTTTAACAACTATTGATTTTGTTTAACAGAAGTTTAATTGATTAATCTGCTTAATCCCATTTCATTTTCTGCAATCGAACTGCATTTAAAATTGCTAATAATGCTACTCCTACATCTGCAAAAACAGCTTCCCACATTGTGGCTAAACCACCTGCTCCTAAAATCAGTACAATTACTTTGACACCAAATGCCAAAATAATATTTTGCCAAACGATTTTTCGTGTGGAACGACTTATTTTAATGGCTCTAACTACTTTTGAAGGTTGGTCGGTTTGAATGATAACGTCTGCTGTTTCAATAGCTACATCACTACCCAAACCACCCATTGCAATTCCAACGTTACTTGCTGCTAAAACAGGCGCATCGTTTATACCATCCCCTATAAATGCTACTTTATTTTCAGGATTCTTTTTTAAAATTTCAACTTCGTTTAACTTATCTTCTGGTAATAAACCACCTTTAGCATTTTCAATATTTAGTTCTTTAGCGACTTGTTGAGTAATGGAATCTTTATCACCAGAAAGCATCATAATATTTTTAATGCCTACTTTGTGTAATGCTGTAATTGTTTCTTTTGCATCTTCCTTTAATTCATCTGCTATGACTACATAACCTGCAAATTGATTATCGATTGCAACTAATACTATCGATTCTACAATAGATTCCGTTTCCGTTGGAACATTTATATTATTCGCAGTCATTAAGGCTTTATTTCCTACTAAAACTGTTTTACCATTTACAATTCCTTTTAATCCTTTACCTGCAATTTCAGAAACGTCTTGAGCTTCAAAATCTTCTCCTTCTGATTTATACTCTAAAATTGCTTTAGCAATTGGATGCGTGGATTGTTCTTCCATCGCCATTAAATATTGCATAAATTCGGTTTCTTTCCAATCAATTGCTTTTACTTCTTTGATTTTAAAAACACCTTTAGTTACGGTTCCTGTTTTGTCCATTACCAAAGTATTTATCTTGGTCATTGCATCTAAAAATGAAGCACCTTTAAATAATATTCCATTTTTTGAAGCTGCTCCCAATCCACCGAAATATCCTAATGGAATTGAAATCACTAACGCACAAGGACAAGATATTACCAAGAATATTAATGCTCTGTATAACCAATCTCTAAATATATAATCATCTACAAAAAAGTAAGGTATAAAAGTAACACCAATAGCCAAGAACACTACAATTGGTGTGTAGATACGAGCAAACTGTCTAATGAATAATTCTGTTTTAGACTTACGAGCTGTAGCATTTTGAACCAAGTCTAATATTCTCGCAATAGAACTATCTTCAAACTTGTTGGTTACCTCAACTTCAATAACACTTTCTAAATTGATACTACCTGCGTAAACCTTTGCTTCTTTCTGAATGGAATCTGGTTTGCTTTCGCCTGTTAATGCTGCGGTGTTTAGAGATGCTTTTTCGGATAATAAAACACCATCCAATGGAATTTTTTCACCTACTCGAATTTGAATTTTTTCTCCAATGTTTACATCTTTTGGCGAAACACTTTTATAATCTCCCTCACGAAATACATTGGCTTCTTTAGGTCTAACATCTAATAATGCTTTTATATTTCCTTTTGCACGATTTACAGCAGCACTTTGAAATAATTCGCCTACTGCATAAAATAGCATTACTGCAACACCTTCGGGATATTCACCAATAACAAATGCACCAATGGTTGCTATAGACATTAAAAAGAACTCTGTAAAAACATCACCTTTTTTAATACTATTCCAACCCTCTTTCACAACAGGAAGGCCTACAGGTAAATATGCAATACCATACCAAGCAATACGAATCCAATCCTTAAAGAAGGAAACATCAAAATAATCTAAACCTATACCAATGATAAGCATTGTAAAACTTATGATTGCAGGTACATAGGTTTTGAATGCACTACCATTACCGTGATTATGACCATCATCGTGAGAATGTTGTTCTTCTGAATTTGGTTTTAAATCTCTTAAATTGACTTTCTTTTTTTTCATTTAGTTTTGTTTTAGCAACAACTTTTGTTTTGTTGAATTGGTGGACAAGGAACTGTACCATAAGAACAATACACACAACAATCACCTTCGTTTGGTTTTAGAACCGTTTTACAATGCTCACACTCGTAAAAGAATTGACAAGCGTTAGTTGGCATATCTTCCACTTTTTTATGACCGCAGTTAGGGCAAGTGATTTCCGATTTTAATATGGTTTGCATCAATTTTCTTTTTTATCAGTTACTTTATAACCTGTAGCATTAATTGCTTTCTCAATCTCCAATTCATTGGTTTTAGTTTCGTCAAACTCAATGATTGAGTTACCATTTTCGTATGATGTTTTTGAGTTTACAATTCCGTTAAGTTTATTTACTTCGTGGTTTACGTGAGCTTCACAACTGGCACAAGTCATTCCACTTATTTTATACTCTGTTGTTTTTATATTTGATTTATCAACGACAACAATTTGTTTCTCTGAATTGGGATAAAACATACTTGAGTAGTATGGGAAAGCCAACAACACTATTGCGAATACTGTTACAACACCTAAAAAGGTTTTTGACTGCATAAATTTTGGTTTTTCATCCGTTTCACATTCACAGTCTATTTCTTTTTCTGGTTTTAGTTTTTGATACCAAGCAAATAGAAGAACTACTATTGTTAGCCCTATTAAGTAAGGTCTAAATGGTTCTATCCAAGAAAAAGTTGAAGCAAATCCACTTGTTCCCGCGATTAGAGCCAAAACTGGGGCTATACAACATAATGAAGCTGTAATTGCTGTAAGCAAACTTGTTATCGCTAATTTACTTTTCATAATTACTTAATTCTTTGATTTCAAAAATGCAATTAAAAACAGTGCAATGGAAGTGCAATTATTGTCCACTACATTTATCACAAATACCTTTTACTACCAAGTTTACATTTTCGGAAATAAAACCTTCAGGAACCTTGATTTGAGGTATTTTGTGGTCTGTTAAACAAACTGTTTCACCACAATTAGTACAATGAAAGTGTAAGTGTAAATCTGTTTTAATATCGCAACTACAACCTTGCTCACACAACGCATATTTGGTGATGCCCGTACCATCGTCTATTTGGTGCACGATGCCTTTTTCTTCAAAAGTCTTTACGGTTCTGTACAAGGTTGTCCTGTCTGCTTTTTCAAAAGCATTTTCAATATCACTTAACGTTACAGCAATTTCTTTTTCTGCAAGAAATTTATAAATAAGCAACCGCATTGCCGTAACGCGAATATCTTTTGAATCTAATAATTGTTCTATTCTTTCCATAATTAATGAGTGTGTTCTGCATCTCCTTTTTTCATTTCTGCTATAAGGTAATAGGCATTATTGTATGCAAACTTGGTATTTACAGGTGTTTCTTGTGAAAAAGCAACTGCTATCCAACCTCCATCTTTCTCTCCAGTTATCACTTCTATAGGCTTAAATGCCCAATTTTCCCCTTCTTTTTCTACTATAAAAACAAAGAATCTATCGCCATCTTTTACAATGGCACTTTCAGGCAATGCCTTTGTTAAAGCATTATCGGTTTGTATTCTTCCTTGAATGTACATACCAGGAATGAGATTACCTGATTTATTTTCTATTTCGGCGTGCACGTGAACCGCTTTAGGGTTGTCTTCAAAGGTTTTGCTTACCGAGTAAATCTCGGCCGTAAGTTCTGCATCTGGTATGGATTGAACACTAAAAGTTACTTTCTGCCCTTGTTTTACTTTATAGACATCTTTTTCAAACACCATTAAATCTGCGTGCACGTGATGTGTGTTTACAATCTCGAACAATTCAGTTTGTGGTTCTACATATTGTCCTGTCTTAACCTCGACTTTTTGCACAAAACCTTCAATGGGGCTTCGCAATGCTATGCGCTGTGCAATTGTTCCATTGCGAACTGATATAGTGTTAACGTTGAGTATTCTTAATTGCGCTTCTAAACCATTAACCATTGCTTTTGATGCTTGATATTCTGCTTCTGCTTTCTGGAAATTAGCACCAGAACCAACACCAGCATCGTATAATTTTTGTTGACGTTCATAATTTTTCTTTGCAAGCTCGCTATTGCTATAAGCGTTTAAATAATCCGTTTGCGCTTGTATGATATTTGGGTGCGATAGATAAGCCACTACTTGACCTTTATTAACCTTATCACCTTCAATCACTTCAATTGAAACGACATTTGCACCAACAACAGTAGTAATAGCTGCTTCGTTTTGTGGTGGTACTTCTAACGTTCCGTTTGCTTCTACATAGCCGCTCATATTACGTAATGCCAACGTATCTATTTTCATTTTTAAAGCATCGAATTGCTGTTGTGATAGCATTACTTCTTCGCTTTCATTATGTTCTTCATTAACTTCTGTTTTTTCTTCCTCATCGTGGGAATGACCATCATTCTCGTTATGATTTTCTTTATTTCCGCAAGCTGAAACAAAAATGGTTAACACCATTACGGTAAGAATTTTATATATTTTATTTTTCATTGTCTTATTGATTAAAATATTGTAATTGAAATGTGCTTTCTAAATAGTTTACTAATGCAGTCTGTGCTTCAAGTTCCGATTGAATTGCTTCTTTTATCAACTGCGTAAATGCAGTATAATCAATTTCGCCTTCTCTATATGCCAGTAATGCACCTGTTTTTTGCTCTTTTGTTAATGGTAAAACTTGGTCTTTGTAAAACTCCCAAGATGTTTTCCATTTCATATAATTTTCTTTAGCCTGAACAAACCTTGATTGTACTTCCTGTTTTTTGAACGCTACATTGGTTTCCGCTATTTCTTTATCAATTCTGGCACTTCTAACTTGTGCTTTGCTAGAACCTGATAAAAACGGAATTGAAATTCCTGCTTGATAGGTGTAAAATCCTGAATTGCCATTTACTTTTTGTAAACCACCTTGAAGATTGAACTTTGGCAAATTATCTGCTTTTGCAGCTTTATATTTGGCTTCTGCTTCATCTACAATGTTCTGCGACATACTGTACAATGGATGACTTTCAATACTGAACGTTTCCATATCACTATCTATCGCTACCTCAAATTCATCTGAAACTGTAAAAATTTCTTCTGATACCAACCATAAATTGAATTGTTGTAAGGCAATAAGATAATTACTATAGGCTTGCGCTTTTTTATTCTGAATTTGAAACGCTTGATTTTTTGCTGCCGAATATTCTAATTTAGAAATAGCTTCGACTTCATAATTTAAAGCTACTGCTTGTTCAAATTTGGAATAAATGGAATCCAGTTCTTTATACAAGTTATAGTTCCGTTTCATTTGATAGCATTTTGACCACGCCTTTTTGACTTCTAATTCCAATTCCAATTCGGAAAGTTGAAAGGCTTTTTGTGCTAACTGAATGCGTTGTTCTTGTAACTTCCTTTTTGAACCAATACCAAACACATCAATATTAGATTGACCAATACCTATGGTTGTATAGATGCCATTACCACTATTAATTTCTTCACCACCTGTAAAAATTTGAGTCGTTCCGAAATCATAGGCAGTCGCTTTTAATTGCTCTTGTTTTGTAATTTCCAACTGCTTTTGTTTGAGCAATGGATAATTACTTTTTGCGAGTTTAACAGCTTCCTGTAATGAAATTTCGGGAATTGTATCATTCAACTCTTGAGCGTTACTTTGTGGTGAAAAGCCAAACAGTAATAATACAACTGCTGTTGCTGTTACTAACTTTTTATTTGGCTTAAACGTAAAAGATTTATTTTCTACCCAATGGTATAAAATAGGTAACACAAATAGTGTTAGCAAAGTTGAAGTTAATAATCCACCAATAACTACAGTTGCCAATGGACGTTGTACTTCTGCACCTGCTGATGATGAAATCGCCATTGGTAGAAAGCCTAACACATCTGTAAAAGCAGTTAGCATAATAGGTCTGATTCTTCGTTTAGTGCCTTCAACTATTCTATCCTTTAGATTGGTTACACCTTCTTCTTTTAATTCGTTGAGTCCACTTATCATTACCAATCCATTTAAAACTGCAACGCCAAACAACACAATAAAACCAACACCTGCTGAAATACTAAATGGCATATCACGCAACCATAAGGCTACAACACCACCAATGGTTGCCATTGGAATGGCTATGTAAATCATTAAGGTTTGAGGTAGTGATTTTAATGCAAAGTATATTAGTATAAATATGAGTAATAAGGCGATAGGCACAACGGTTTGTAATCGGTTGCTGGCACGTTCCAGATTTTCAAATGCACCACCATAGCGAATAAAATAACCCGATGGTAGTTCCAATTGTGCATCTAATTTTGATTTTATTTCAGTTACTAAAGATTTTACATCTCGACCTCTGACATTGATACCTACATAGGTTCTTCTGTTGGTATTGTCTCTACTTATTTGCATTGGTCCTGCTTTGTAGCTTACATCTGCAATTTCACGTAAAGGAATTTGAGCACCTGAAGGTAAATTGATGTACAGGTTTTGAACATCTGTTATATCCTTTCGGTTTTGAGAACTTAAACGCACCACTAAATCGAAGCGTTTTTCACCTTCAAAAATCACACCTGCTGTACCACCTGCAAATGCAGATTGTACGGTTTGATTGAGCGTATTTATTTGAAGTCCGTATTGTGCTAATTTATTCCGGTTGTAATTGATGGTCATTTGTGGTAAACCCGTTGTGGCTTCCGCTTTCATATCTCCAATACCTTCAGTACCTGCAATAATTTTAGATATTTCTTCAGCTTTTTGGGATAGTATGTCAATGTCTTCACCATAGAGTTTAATGGCAATATCTTCACGCACACCTTCAAGCAACTCATTAAAACGCATTTCGATAGGTTGAGTAAATTCATAATTAACACCAGGAACGATTTCAACCGCTTCTTTCATTTTCTCAATCAATTCATCTTTTGTCTCTGCTGTTGTCCATTCGCTTTTAGGTTTCAGAATAACAAAAACATCAGCTAAATCCATTGGCATTGGGTCGGTTGGTATTTCAGCAACACCAATACGACTAACAATTTTTTCTACTTCTGGAAATTTTGCTTTTACTATTTGCTCTATTTTAGTGGTAGTTTCAATGGTTTCAGTAAGGGAACTACCTGGTTTTAAAATAGCGTGAAATGCAATATCACCTTCATCGAGTTGCGGGATAAATTCACCACCCATTCTTGAAAACATAAAAACGGTTATCCCAAACAACAGAACTGCAATACCAATTACCCATTTACCTTTTCGCAAGGCTCTAACCAATATAGGTTGATATTTGTCTTCAACCCAATGTACAAATCTATCTCCATAAGATTTTTTATCATTTTTTGGTGCTCTTAACACTAAAGCAGACATCATTGGCACATAGGTTAAACACAGTACCATTGCACCAATCATAGCAAAAATAAAGGTCAATGCCATTGGTTTAAACATCTTTCCTTCAATACCTTGTAAGGCTAAAATGGGTAGAAAAACGATAAGGATAATCAACTGACCGAAAAACGCAGCGTTCATCATCTTTTTTGAAGCATTAGACGCCACTTTATCTCGCTCTTTGGATGTAAGCTGTTTCTTTTTTAGTACTTGTGATGCAATGAGAAATACTGTACTTTCTACAATAATTACAGCGCCATCAACTATAATACCGAAATCTATTGCTCCCAAACTCATTAAGTTTACCCAAACATCGAACACGTTCATTAAAATAAAAGCGAATAATAAGGATAATGGTATTGTTGAAGCAACGATTAAACCACCTCGCCAATTACCCAATAAGAAGATAAGCACAAAAATAACTATCAATGCACCTTCAATAAGATTTGTGGTTACAGTAGAAGTTGTTTCTCCAATTAATTTACTTCGGTCTAATAAGGGTTCAATAATTACACCTTCAGGTAATGACTTTTCAATTTGAGTCATTCGCTCTTTTACATTGGCAATAACATCATTGGAATTTGCACCTTTTAGCATCATCACCAATCCACCTACAACTTCACCTTCACCATCTTGGGTTAATGCACCGTAACGTATGGCAGAACCGAATTGCACAGTTGCAATATCATTAATAGTTACAGGAATATTATTAACGGTTTTTACCGTAATTTTTTTAATGTCTTCTAAACTCCGTACCAAGCCTTCTCCACGAATAAAATTAGCCTGATGGTTCTTTTCAATATATGCACCACCTGTATTTTGATTATTGGCTTCAAGTGCATTAAAGACATCTGTAATGGTCAATCCAATTGCGTTTAAATCGTTTGGGTCAACCGCGACTTCGTATTGTTTAATTTTACCGCCTATGGCGTTAACCTCAACCACACCTTCTACCATTGCCATTTGACGTTGTACAATCCAATCCTGCATTGAGCGTAAATCTGCAATGTCGTATTTGTCTTTATACTCTGGTGCTACTTTTAAGGTGTATTGATAAATTTCCCCTAATCCTGTGGAAATAGGTCCCATAGTAGGTTCTCCAAAACCAGCTGGAATTTGTTCTTTGACTTCGTTTAGTTTTTCGGCTACTAATTGACGAGGTAGATAGGTTCCCATATCATCGTCGAATACGATGGTAACAACCGATAAGCCAAAACGAGAGATTGACCTAATTTCCTTTACATCAGGCAGGTTGCTCATTGCAACTTCCACAGGGTAGGTTACAAATTGTTCAATATCTTCTGTACCTAAATTAGGTGCTTGTGTAATAACCTGTACTTGGTTATTGGTAATGTCTGGAACAGCATCGATTGGCACTTTGGTCATACTCCAAATACCTGCTCCAATTATGGTAAGCGTAAGCAAACCAATAATGAATTTGTTATTGATTGAAAAATCAATGATTTTATTAATCATAGTAAAATTTTAATTCAGTTAAACATATCATTTTGCGCTTCGCGCAAAATAAAAGCGAAGCAATGCTTTTGTTAAAAAGCATTGCGTAAGGATATAGCTATCCTTTAAAAAACTGAATTATGCCTGTGGTGGCTGTAAAATGGAAGTGGTAAAATCTTTTTTTATACCGTTTAAGTAGAGAAAATCTTGAGAAGAAATGTATTTAAACTCAAATTTTATTTCTGCGAATTTGAAATAAGTTACGTTTAAATGGCAACATTGGCAAATACAAAATGGGGAACATAAATCTGCATCTTGATGTTGGTGGTTATCACCTAAATCTTGAGAAATTTCTGTTTTAACTTCATTGTCAAAAGTACCTGTATCTTCACAAGGCACTAAATTTAGTGTGAAGATATAGATTGACAATATGAATGCTAAAAATTTCATTAAGGCAAATATAAGAATTTTTTAATGCAATGGTTGTGCAAAGAAAAAAGGCTTCGGATTATAAAAACCATAAGGTTTCTTGACCAAAAGGTGGTATTTCCTTGCTTTCAAAACGAGGTGCTATTTCTGCAACCATTTCAGGATATTTAATTGTTATTGGTACGTTTTGTTGACGTAAGGATTTCCAATATAGCCTACTAAATTGATACACTTGCTCTATTAGCTTTCTAATCATTTTACTATCATTTAAAGCCTCTGATGTAGGACTTGATATTTTAAGTTTTATTGGAAATGAATAACTTGAATGACTTGGGTATTTTACAGTATTGTTATACCTCAAATTATTAAAGAGTAAATATTTATATTCTCCTTTAGGGCCAATATTTATATATGTGCCACTCATTGGAATTAACTCACCATTCCAATTTTGGTCGAAAGCAATAATATCTTGTGATTTTGTTTTATTAATATTAAGAACAAAAAGTGGACAAGGCAATTGAAGTTTATCCATCATTTCCAAAACAGGTTGTATTTCCTCATCCTTCATATCCTTATAAAAGTGAATTACAATTTTTTCAGGTGACTTATTCGTTGGAACATATTGCCATATTGCTTCACTAATTGCACCAGCTAATCCTTTAGTATCAGATTTATTGAAATAATGAAATTCATTGAACCTTCCATTGTTTTTGAAACTGAATGCACTTGCTACATAACGAATGTTTTCCTCAACGTTTTTAAATGCACCTACACCTATAACTAATTCATTTTTAGGTTTGACATTTAGTTGCCAAGGTGTACCATCTAATTTTGCTAATAAGGCTAATGATATGTTGGTTAAATCGTAAATAAATTTATGTTGGTTTCTTCTAAATCTATCAAAATCTATTACTTGAGATATAATTCTTTTATATAAAAGCTGTTCTTTAACCTTGTAATACACTAACTTTTTTTCAAGATTGGGTTCGTGCTTGTTAAAAGGACTTAAATAAATAGCAACATAATTAATGTTAGGGTCTGATTTAAAATCTTTTATACCCTTTGCAATTTGAGGTAATGGATTTTCTAAATCATCAAATATTATATTGACATTATTATCGAAATGTGCTAAAACACCTGCATAAATATTTAAACCTTTATACCAACTTGTACCATCTTCCAATAATTTTTGCAATGTTTCTACTTCTTTAGCATAACTTGTATGATATATAAAGAAGAAATGCACATTATCTAACTGACAAGGATTTAAAGGCTTTAAATTCTTAAAATCAATTTTGGGATTTCTACCAACACCATTTTGAAACACTAAATCATTGCTTTCATCATTTACTTCACCTATTCGATTTATTTCTACAGGTAAGTAATCGTCATTATTAACAGGTATAACTTTTTTAAATTCTTCACTTAAAATGAAATGTTGAATAAACTTATCGATTTTGTGTTTATAACTTATATATTTATTGGAATCATCTTTTGGTTCTGGTTGAATATTAAAAGCTGTTCGTAAATCGTTATTCAAAATGGCAAAAGCCTTTGTGTTATCATCAATAAATTCCTTTTCCTTATGATATTTTAATAACCTCATTTTATATACAACTTTATTAAGATTTGTTGTTGAGATATGTTTTATAATTTCAGAAATAGGTTTTTTAAACACTTTAGCCATACCATCATAAGAAATAACTAACTCACCATATTCACTAACTTCTTTAATTTGTACTTTGACAGTAAACTTATAATACTGTGCAAAACTTTTATTTTGATATGATCTATTACCTATCCAAATTTGATTATCATTCACAAAGTTTTGACCAACAAGTTTTTTTATGCTTTTAAAGAATTTTTTGATTCGCCAATTATAGTAATGCTTTATTAAGTCGGTTGGTTGTTCTTTTAGATTGAGTTTTAAAGGCAAATAGCCTTCCTTTTCATAAATAAATGATGTGTAGATAAAATCAGGATTTTCTTCTTTTATACCAGGAAACAAATCTTCTATATTGGTTGGAAACTTTGTTTTATACAACTTTTGAGCATTACCAATTTTCTCTTTACTTAAATAAAAAGTTATTGGATTGTCTGGTAAATCAAATGTTATGATATTAAAATAAAGTTCCTGACTCATAAGACTTGGGTTTATTAATTCTACTTCTTGCTCAATCTATTAATTTTTTGTTCTACAATTTTGAGGATTTCCGTAATGTTTTTTTCTTCTTTTAACATAAAGACAATTTTATCTGCTAACCAATATTGAAGTAATTCGCTTTTGTTTTGCTTTAATGCTTTAGCTAATGCTTCAACTTGTTCTTTACGAGCTATACGTGTACCACGTTCAATTTTACTTAAAAGTGCAGTATCAATATTCATTTGAGAAGCAACTTCTCTTAATAATAATTGCTTTTCTTCTCGTATTTCTCTGATGTATTCTCCAAACGTCATTTTGGGGATATTTTGACTTGTCAATATTTGTCTAATGTAAGAAAAAGAAAATAAGAACTAACAAAAAGATATTAACAATTATAAACAGGAAATGAGGAAGTTAAGGATTTGAGGATATAAAGTATTTTTATAAATCCTCGTTTCCTTAAAATCCTCAAAATCCTTATTGTGCTTTTGTGGGATTTGTATAATTGTTATGTGCTTCCCTATGTATTAGACCAGCATCAACAAATTTAGTAATATAGCCTTCTGCTGTTTTATGAGGAATCTTGTTTTTGTCGGCTATATTTAGGTAATCTTGTCTTGAAAATTGATAAGGTAGTGCTTCTAAAAAACGTTCTTTACGATTGGCTCTTTTTACTTCTTTTTGTTCGATAGGTAAATCGTTAAACACCTTACTACTGTGCTTTACTAATACGCTTATCATTTCCAATGTATTTTCAAAATCTATATCCTCACAATATCTTACTTGGTTTACATCACCATCTTCCATAATGCGAAATACAGAAAACAACATTATAATTCTAAATGCTATTAACCCCAAACGTCTAACGGTTGCTATATAGTCATCAGGTTGAAGATTGAGGTATTTGGTTTGAAGCTTCTCAAAAAACACATTAAACTTTTGTTGTTGCTCTGTTGTTAGCCTTACTTCAATATTAGGATTGTTTTTTAGGGTTTTGTATAACCCAAAAAATTCTTTTCCTAATTGGTCGTAATATTCATCTAAACCATTGGTTGTATCAGTTTGAAAAACGTTCTTCCAAGTAGGTTTGATATTCATATAATAAAACATAAAACGACTAAACAAGCCATTTTCAGCACTTGGAACCAATGCCTGAATCTGCTTTGGTGTACCAGACAACACCGTTGACAAACAAGGTCTTTCAATATCTACATACTCTCTGTCCGTTCTACGATAGTAACTAATGGTTTCGTGGTGGAATGCTTTACGAAAACCATCGGAATAATTACCGTAATCACTTTTAAAAGCTTGTGCTAAAGTATCTCCTTCGGTTTCAAAAATTAACCCTCTACCTTCATTATCCGATATTAATTGATAAACACCTGTTACACTATTGTTAGCCGGAATAAACAGCATTCTTTCAGGTGGTTTACTCGGTTTTTCCATAGTTTCACTTTTGCCCTTATTCATGTTATAAGTAGCCATTTCAACTTGATGCTGTTGTTTTAGGGTTTTGGATTGTTCGCGCTTTTCTTTGTGAACAGGATTTACCAAATTTTTAATTTGGTTTAATCTCCCTTTTCCTGCTGAAGCAGGTGCAGTAACAAATAAATACAAGTTGCTAAACACTTTCCGTTGGTCGTACACACCAAATAATTTTGGAAAACAGGCACTAAATGCAGTTAATGCACCCAACAACAAAATATCACGTTCTTCATTACTGCTTGATGGTTTTACTACTTGTTGCAAAAATGTTGGGATGTTGTTGTAAACTGTTGTTGGTATTGTTGGCAATGGTTGTTTTTCTTCCTCTGGATGTTGCGATACTTCAACAACTTGTTGTTGCTGTTTTGGTTTAATACCAACTTGATGCAAATGGTGGTATAAGGTTGCTATGCTTATACCGTGTCCTTTTGCTTGTAAGCATTTATTATACTGTTCGTCGCATTCTTTATGGTCGTAACCTGAATAATTTCTGCTAATTCTATGGTAGTAATCACGTCCAGCTTCACCGTATTCCTCTGAAATAGCAAAACCAATATCACGCCACTTTTCATAAGTATCAGTAATATCGATACCTGATTGTTCTAAAGCGTTGATATATGTTTCAATATCATTTGCAACAACCGTTGTCGGTTTGTTGTTGATTGGTTTTTTAGGTACTTCTTTTTGCTCTGGAACAGCTAACCAATCTTTCGGGTTGAATATTTTTGTCATATCTTTTGATGTCTTTTATGTAGGTATGCCAATGGATCGTGGGATAAAAAACACGCTCTGGAAATGTCTTTACCCGATTGGTCTACCTCAATGTTATATGTATGTTTTATGTAATTGGCCACCGCAATAAAATATTCGTTGTGTGGCACTTTAGATATATCGATTCTAATTATCCATTTTAAGCCTTCACCAGAAGGTGATGTAAACAACAATTCGGTATCAAAATATTCATCGTTCAATAATTGTTGTTTTAGTTCTTCAAGATTTTGTAAATGGTCAAAATCGATTGTTAATAGTGATGAATGCTCTATTAAGCTATCATCATTTCGTTTAGAAAACACGCCTGAAAATGTTACATAATCAAAATGATTTGCTTTAAATTTCCGTGCTTCTTTTGGGTCATTAATCGCTCTAAATTGCTCTGTGATACTTTTATACTTATCACTTGTAATACGCTCAAATATTTGATATAATCTTACTTTTTCAGTTGGTAACACATTTCTGATTGGTGCTTTGTAAAAACTGCTGTAAGCATACCAAGTATCATCAGGTTCATCTAACCAGGATAATTCATCTTCTTTTTTAACTTCAAAATTTAGATTCATTACCTCATTAATTTTAAGTAGCAATTCTTCTTCATTAATGATTTTAAAATGATAGGATGCAAAATCGAATACATCGCCTTTAAAATCGGTTAATTCTGTATCGTAATGCATTGCCTTATTTTCAAAAACATTAATTTGTAATGTTGATTTACCACCGTTAAAAGGATTTTGGGTTATCCCACAGTCCCTTCCTTTTAAGGAAAGGACTGTTGTTTTAGGATAATACTGCTTTAATACATAAGCGTAAATATTTAACCCGTAATGCGTTTTCTTTAAGATGCTTTCTTTACTTATTTCCATCGCACTTAAAATTTGGGTTGTAATAATTGCTTTGTAATAGTTCCTCTATATCAGATACTTTGTAATAAAATTTACCTTGTATCTTACTATATGGAATCGTGCCATTTGAACGAAATGTTTGCAAAGTGCGTTGGCTAATATGTAGCGTTTGCATTACGTCCTGATTGTCAATCCACGTATCTTTTAAGCGTTCTGCTCTCGTAGCTCTTATTAATTCGATACGTGCTTTTAAGTCCTTAATCTCTTGTGAGAGTGCCAAGAGTAAATCGATGATTTCAGTCATAACTAAATCCTTCCTTTTTTGATTAAGTAATTAGCTGCCTGTTGCTCGATTTCGTCTTGGGAATCCATACGGTTACGCAATAACCATTGGTCTAATTCCTGACGTTGGAAATAGATTTTTTTACCATTCGGTTTATAGTGTGGAATGGCTCCCGTACTTGTAAGTTTATACAAGTGCGATTGTGATAGTTCTAAATACTGACAAGTTTCATTGAAATTCAATACTTGCTTTTGCAACGTTTGTTGTTCTACTAACAACTTTTCGATGCTTTCTAAACGTTCTATAATTTTAACGTCCATCTTTTTATAAATTTTAATTTAAAAATGGACTTCTGCGCAAAAGTCATCCTTGATTGTCAAGGACATAGCAAATATTGAAAAAGGTCTTTGGTATAACAGAAAAGAGAAAAAATGGTATTATTAAATCATTGTAAAACAATGATTTATGCCATTTTTGGTATTATCTATTTGGTATTAAATAGAGAAAATACCACTTTTTAAAAGTGAAGTTTTATTTGATTTGGTCAAGCCAAAAATTGGCATCAACTAATTTTTGATAGGCTCTTTTTTTAGCACCTAAAAAATTACGATATTCTTTATCGGCATTACTACCTGGTCCATAACGATGAGCAAAAAATTTATGAATATGTTTACGCTCTATTTTTTTTGATGGTTTATCTTCAAAAAATATCCTTTCATTAAAGTATTTTGCTTCCGTTAGTTTTACCATAAAAGCTGCAAGTAATATTTTTTTGCCCCTTTTTTTAGTATAATTATATTAATCATCAATGATACCTTTTTCATTTAACAACTCCTCTAATTTTGCAAATTCCCTTTGTTTAGTCTTGTTAATAAGTTCGTTATAGGATAAGACATCATTGTTTTCCTCTCTAAAATCACCTTGTATAGCGTTGAAAATTGAACTTTGTTTTACTTGTTTTCTAACAGTTTTTATTTCTGCACCGGAATAGGATTTTACAATTAACTCTTCAGGTGGTTCTTCATTAAAAAATACTTCGTGTAATTCTTCGATAGTATAAATTTCAGTATCACTTAATTCTGAAAATCGTTCTTGAAGTTCCATAAAAAGCATCATCGCATTTGCTTTTAAAAATGAAATGATATAGGCTTCATCAGATTTATCATTTTGAATTGGCTTTAAAGACAAACTTTCAACAATAACATTATCTGAAATGTAATTTTTAATCTGGGTTAAATAATTTAAAAATTTACGGTGAGCATTATCATATAGAAAAGACAAGTGATCAGCTGTT